>Ga0307508_10000309_pt1:0-57500 | contig 59143 bp, 52 predicted proteins | sample 9_EM_MG_FD_203089 | JGI IMG/M metagenome (GOLD analysis project Ga0307508, IMG submission 203089) | Populus trichocarpa ectomycorrhiza microbial communities from riparian zone in the Pacific Northwest, United States - 9_EM | ecosystem: Host-associated > Plants > Roots > Unclassified... | reverse complement strand
GAGAACATTCGTTGTTTCGTTCGTCAATACTTTTTCAGAAAAAATCTGAAATAAAATTCGAGGAAGAACGAAGTTTTCAAGAACCCCCTTCGCATCACACTCGACCTTTTTAGTGGCGAAGTTCAGCGAAGGGAGCCGGGAACATGCAAATGCATTTTTCTTAATCAAGATATTTCTAAAATATTTTCGCATCGAGTTGCAATACGCACATAGAAAACAGCTTACAATTTGATCTAAAACTGGATCAGGAAGGAAAATTTCCCAAAAAAATATGGCGTTACGGAAAGCTAAAAAACCACTGCTGCATGTATCCTAAATAAAAATACCTCTAGCGGGTTCTACAGAGGTCGATCAATAAAATACTGACATCAAACTCCCCAACGGCTTTCGGAAAAGTGACCCGCGGGATCACGGGGACATACATGCGATTTCAGCCGGATCGCCGGCCCGATGAGGCCCTGTGATCTGATGCCGTCGCCTTCGCCTGTGTTTGTCGGCGCCACATGAGGACTGGTCCCTGAGCGGTCCGCCGGGCTGAAAGTTGACGTGGAGACCGGCCATCGATGGCGACTGACGGCGTAAATTACTAACCGCGACATAGTGTTCCGGGCTGGCTGTGACACAGAACGAATGCGTTTTCTCCCGCGCTGCCTCCTGGCTAACACATAAAGTTCGCTCGCTTAGAGGAGTAGTGCCACCCAGATATCCATCCAAAGCGCTTAACGATCAGCAGTTTATTGCGCGTGAGCGACCCTTTGAGCATGGCGATTAGCCACTGTCGAAATCTGCGGGATACTGTCAGGCGTTTATTTTGTCGGGATGTCGTAGTCCGCTGCCCAGTTCCACTTCGACATAACTGGGGTAGACGGCTCGTCGCCAGCATGTCGCGCAGGGCTATCTCGCGAACGGCATTGGTCAGCAAGTCCTCGTAACCCACCGGCATCGCCTTAGCGTTACCACCCAGGCACGACTATTTGTGCGCAATCTTCATGGCGGCCACAGTGACTATTACTTTCTTCGCAGGCAGTTTAATTCAAAGAGGTGCCCCGCGGATCCCATAGCATCACGCTCGCAACGCGCCGCCAAGATGTCGCGCCGCGTTGACAGAGCTTCAGCAAAGATCGTTAGCTCTTCTTGGACGCAAATAGCGTGTCGCGGCGGCTATACGGGTCGTCCGCGAGGCAAAACCAGCCAAAACCTGTGCAGTTGCAATTCGCAGCCGGGTGACTGTTCCTGACAACAAGGATGCGCGGGCTTTTACCAATCGGCGTCATCACGATTTGCCAAACAGTGCAGGCTAGCGCAGTCGCCCACATTGTGGCTTCCAGAGTTCGTCGATCGATCAACAGATACTAACACTGACCTCGATGTCCGAAGGTTGGCTCACTGAGACCGATATCTGGGCTCACACCTCAAATCACTGTTTCTGACCATTTCCTTGGGCATATTCAGCAAAGACCCGGTCGGGCAAGGGAAGCTAAACCGTTGTTTTCCCGGAAAACTCAAAATGCGGGGTTATTTCAAAAACACCCACAATTTGGGCGGATTTCAAGTTCGCCACGCTGTATGGTCTGTTCAGTTTCATGAGAGACTGCGTTCTGTTTTTTGTATAAAAATTGGCGGAATCCTCATAAATCCACGCCCTTTTTCGCAGAAAATAACCATTTTTACTTAAGTCTTAGTCCGAGTGAATTCAAAGGTTGCGTCCGATATCTAAAGTTCTTTTGAACGGCTGTTCCACTAACGGCACTAACGCTAACTATCGCCGCAAACTCAACCAAGGCACCACTTGGACTTAAAACAAATTAAACAGGTCATCGATCTCATGAAGCGCTCGGATCTGACCGAATTCGAGTTCGAGGAAGAAGGCTTCAAAATCAAAATTAAACGTGGATCAGGCGGACAGCCGTTGATTAGCTCCACCCCGATTTCCGCTTTTCCGGTGGAAATGTCCCCATCGACCGCCCAGATGGCTTCCAAACAAGCGCCTGCCCCAGTTGCCGCAGGTGCTGATGAAGCAGGCTTCACCTTCGTGAAATCTCCCATGGTCGGCACCTTTTATCGATCCCCGTCGCCGGAAAATCCGTCTTTCATCGAAGTCGGCACGAAAGTGGAAGAGAAGTCGGTGGTTTGTATTATCGAAGCGATGAAGATCATGAACGAGATCCAAGCTGAGGTAAAAGGCACCGTCAGCGAGATACTCGTCGAAAACGGCCAACCGGTGGAATACGGACAGCGACTCTTCAAGATCAAGCTGAACGCCTAAGCATTCTCCCAAGCCGGACGGAGGCTCTCTGTCCGGCTTAATTATTTTCAAATACCATGATACAAAAGATTCTCATCGCCAATCGCGGTGAAATCGCGCTCCGGATAATTCGCGCATGTCGCGAAATGGGGATAAAAACCCTGGCAGTGTATTCGGAAGCGGACGTTCAATCCTTGCATGTGCAGCTCGCGGACGAAGCCATTTGCATTGGTGGTCCCAAGAGCTCCGATAGCTACCTGCGCGCAGATCGTATAATCAGCGCCGCTGAAATCGCCGACGTGGACGCAATCCACCCTGGGTATGGATTCCTCTCTGAAAACGCCAAATTTGCCGAGCAATGCGAATCCTGTAACATCAAATTCATCGGTCCAAAATCCAAAAGCATTCGAATGATGGGTGATAAGGCGATCGCCAAGGATACCGTCCGGAAAGCGGGTGTAACGACGGTTCCGGGTTCTGATGGTCCGATTGAAAACGAAACCGAAGCTGTCAAAGTTGCCCGCAAGATCGGTTATCCGGTCATTATCAAAGCTGTCGCCGGTGGCGGTGGCCGGGGAATGCGCATCGCACACAACGATGTTTCCTTTGCCAAAGAGTTTCACGTCGCTCGAAACGAAGCCGAAAAAGCCTTCAACAACGGCTCTGTTTACATCGAAAAATACATCGAAAAGCCCCGCCATATCGAGTTTCAGATCCTGGCGGATTCACACGGCAAGGTACTTCACCTCGGCGAACGCGACTGTTCAGTCCAACGTCGTCATCAGAAGCTCATCGAAGAATCCCCCTCCCCGTTTCTCACGCCAGACTTGCGCAAGAAAATGGGCAAAGCTGCGATCAAAGCGGCGGAAGCAGCCGAGTATCAGAATGCCGGCACGATCGAATTCCTCGTCGATGCAAAGGGTAATTACTACTTCATCGAGATGAACACTCGAATTCAGGTTGAGCATCCCGTCACTGAAGAAGTCACTGGAATCGATTTGATCAAGCAACAGATCAACGTAGCGAATGGCGAAAAACTGGGCTTCGACCAGAGCGACATTAAAGTCGATAAACACGCGATCGAATGCCGGATCAATGCTGAGGATCCCGCCCGCAATTTCACGCCTTCTCCGGGCACAATCAGCCTTTACTATTCCCCCGGCGGGCTTGGCGTTCGCGTCGACTCACACGCATACAGCGGCTATACGATTCCGTCACACTACGATAGCATGATCGGTAAGCTCATTTGCTACGGCCCAACCCGTAAAATTGCCCTTCAGCGCTCCTATCGCGCGTTGAGCGAATACTTAATCCGCGGAATCAAAACTACGATTCCTCTCCATAAAGCAATCATGAGCGATCCAGTATTCATCGAGGGCAAAGCCACCACGGCGTACATGGAAGATTTCATGTCACGCACGCCGACGGATCTGTTCTGAGCGAAATCAGTTCTTTCTTGTTAAAAAATAACCGCGATGTCTTTCACTTCGCGGTTATTTTTTTAAAGCCATCCCGATGACGCGATTCGCTTACGTTTTGGCCTCACTCGTCTTTCTCGGGCTGGTTGGCGCCAAATACAATCCTCGAACAGGATTCACCAGCCTCATTCGTTTCGGTGAGTCGTGGCAAATGAAGCGCCTTCACATCTTGGAAAACCTTCCCATCGCCATGGCCGTTCCGGAATCCGGCGGTTACGATGGACAATTCTATGCCCAAATCGCGATTGATCCTCTGCTGCGCAGTCCCGACTTGGCGGAAGCGATCGACATTCCCGCCTACCGCGCCCGACGGATTCTCCTTCCGGCAACCGCAGCGCTGATTGGCCACGGAAGCCCGTGGTGGACACTCCAAGCCTACGCCTTGCTTAACGTTGTTTGCTGGATCGCGCTGGCGTGGCTGCTGCGCACGTGGATCGGTGGCACCGACTGGATAAGCTTCGCACGCTGGAGCGGGGTCATGTTCAGCATGGGCGTACTGGAAAGCGTGCGGCAATCGCTCGTCGATCTACCTGCACTTCTCCTCCTCACGTTGGCGATTCGTGCCCATACACCAGCGAAAGCGAACCGTAGCGTGATATGGCTGACACTGGGTAACCTCACCAAAGAAACGAGTCTGATAGGCGGGCTCGCGTTAAACGCCACCGACCTATTCCACCGAGGACGACGGCTACGCACAATATTGACTGTCGCTCTGTGTGTAGCGCCCTTGGGATTCTGGTGGCTCTACGTTAATCATCGATTTCCCGCCGACCAAGCCAGCGGCGGCTTGGGCAATTTTGCCTGGCCTTTCTTCGGGTTATTTTCTGAAGCAAAAATCTGCCTGGAAGCGTTATCACAAGGCAACTTTGACGGCCGGTTTTCGTTTGGACTCATGGCAATCATCGGACTTCTCGCCCAATCGCTGGCACTCTGGCTGCGGCGCGACTCGAAATCCCCTTGGTGGCGCGTTGGTGCCGCTTACGCGCTCTTACTTCCCTTCCTTGGACTCTGGGTATGGTCGGGCTATTGGGCCGCCTGCCGTGCATTGCTGCCCCTTACCGTGGCTTTTAACCTTCTTTTGCCGGCAAACCGCGCTTTTTGGCCGCTTTGGATTGTGGGAAACCTCACCCTGCTCCACGCGCTGTGGCGATTTCTTTAGCCAATCAAGCTGAGATCTGACCACTCGCCCATTACCCGCGAATCCATCTTCCACGCCGGAGCTGTTTCTCCGAATTTTGCCCGCACCTGATCAAGCTCTCGCGCCAGAATTCCGCTCAACACCAATTCCCCCCCGGGCGCTACCGCACCACACAGCTCGCTCGCAAAACGGACCAACACGTCCGCTTGGATGTTCGCCAGCACCAGTCCGGCTTGTTTACCCACGAGACCGGAAACCAGATCTCCGACTTGAAAATCCACTTTTCCTTCCAAGCCATTGAGGGTCGCATTTTCCTGACTGACTCGAATGGCTTTAGGATCGTTGTCGAACCCGGCAATATCGCGAAATCCGAGCTTGGCCGCGGAAAGCGCTAGAATCCCCGATCCGCACCCGGCGTCGATCAATCGTCCGGAATTTCCAAATTTTTCGACATGCTGTGCTAATCTTTCGCAACACAGACGCGTGGTTTCGTGGTTGCCGGTCCCAAAAGCCATTCCCGGATCGAGCCAGAGCACTTCCTCTCCCTTGGGCAGCACAAATGTTTCGCGCTCCCACACCGGAACCCAGTTCAAACGTCCAAATTTGGACGCCTTAAAATGTGCCTTGTAGCTATCCTTCCAATCTACATCGGGAAGTTCGCGCACCTCCGGACTGCCATGAGCCCATTCGCCCTCGCCCAGACCCGCAAAATGGTCCCATGCCTGCGCCGCTTCCTCTCGTGAATTGAAGTAGCCAGCGATCCAAGCAGACGCCGTTGGCTTGTCCTCGATGACCATCAGGCGCTGCTCTTCGAGCTCGGCGAGCAATTCCTCGATTCGATCTACTTCCGTGATCGCGACCGCCCTCTTGATTTCGTAAACCGGCATCGTCAGAGAAGCGTTTTCAAACTTAAGCGGGCGATCACATCCGGCAGGAGCTGATGCTCAGCTTGGTGAACTTTGGCCGCGAGTGTTTCGAGCGTGTCACCTGCATCCACACGTACCGCGGTTTGATCCAAAATCGGCCCACCATCGACTTCAAGCGTCACCGAGTGAACCGTGCAACCGGTGATCTTCACGCCGCGCCGAAACGCCTGGCCGATTCCATCAAGCCCCGGAAAGCTGGGCAGCAAACTGGGGTGAAGATTGATAATTTTTCCGGCAAATGCAGAGAGAAACTTCGGTTTCAACACCCGCATGAATCCCGCCAACACCACCAGATCCGCGCTCTTGGACTGAATCGCCTCGATAAAGCGCTCTTCGCCTTCTCCCTCCAACTTCGTTTTGAAGGGCGCAGGATCGACAAATGCCGCGGGCACGCCGAATCGGGCTCCGAGTCTTAAAATACCTGCCTCGGGTTGATCGGAGAAAATCTGAACCACTTTGGCAGCGCCAAGCCGCCCCGCTTGCTCAGCTTGGAGGATGGCTTCCGCATTACTGCCTCGTCCCGATCCTAAAATTACGACGCGCATGAGCTAGCTCAGAAGAACTTCTTCGCTTTCTCAAAGAATCCCTTGCTCATGGGCTCATCGTTGTCGCCGCTAATGCGCGAGAACTCTTCCAAGACCTTCTTTTGCTCGGACGTCAGGTGCGTGGGCACTTCGACTTGGACGCGGATCAGCTGATCACCGTGCGCCCCACCACGGAGGTGAGGCATTCCGCGGCCTTTAAGCCGGAATGTCGTGTTCGATTGCGTGCCCGACGGAATTTTCAACGCCGCCTTTCCTTGAAGAGTTGGCACGTGAATTGTGCCGCCGAGGGTGGCCAAAGTAAATTTAATCGGGATTTCGCAGAAAAGATCGTCGCCCTGACGCTCGAACACCTCGTGCTCCTTAATGTGAATCACGATGTAAAGATCACCTGCTTCGCCGCCACCGACACCCGCTTCACCGTTACCCGAGGAACGCAGCTTATTGCCTGTATCGACGCCCGCAGGAATCTTGACGTTAATCTTCGCGGTTTCATTGACGCGTCCTTCCCCACTGCATTTCGCGCACACTTTTTCGAAGCGATGCCCCGAACCGTGGCAAGTCGGGCAGGCCTGGCGTACATGGAAAAATCCACGCGAAGTGGTGACTTGACCCGCGCCGCGGCAAGTCGGGCAAGTGGTGCGTTTCGAGCCCGGTTCGGCACCCGAGCCATGGCAGTGACCGCACTCGCCAAGCTTCCGAAAAGAAATCTCTTTTTCGGCACCGTGAGCTGCTTCTTCGAGCGTGATTTCCAAATCGTAGCGTAGATCTGAGCCGCGGCCGGGACCGCCGCCATTGCCGCCACCACCACCCCCGAAAAATTCTTCGAAAATACCGCCGCCACCACCACCCGCTCCTTGCGCACCCTGGCCAAACACTTCGCGGAAGATATCAAATGGGTCGTGGAATCCACCCCCGCCCGCACCGCCACCTCGCGGTCCAACGCCGCCCTGTTGGAAAGCAGCGTGACCATACCGGTCATATGCCGCGCGTTTTTGCGGGTCCTTCAATGCCTCATAGGCTTCAGAGACCTTCTTGAAACTTTCTTCCGCCTGCTTGTTTCCCGGATTTTTGTCAGGGTGGAATTGCACCGCCTTTTTGCGATACGCCTTCTTCAGTTCTTCGTCGGTCGCGGTCTTGGCGACACCGAGCAGTTCATAGTAATCTTCTTTTTGTCCAGCAGCCATGGGAGTGGTGGGTAATGATTACTTCGCGGGACCGCTCGAGACGATCACCGATGCAGGGCGCAGCAAGCGACCGTTCAAGGTGTAGCCCAAACGCACGACTTGAATCACATTTTCCTCCGCCACGTCACCGCTTGGCTGATGAGAAATACATTCGTGGAAATTCGGATCAAATTTTTGGCCGGAAGGATTCACTTCCTTCAATCCGTGACGGCTCAACGTAGTCTTAAACTGCTCCAATGTGAGCGTGATGCCATCCACGATGGATTTCACGTCGGTTTGCTGTTTGGCGGCCGCCATGCCCAAGCCCAAGTTGTCCAGGATAGGGACAATGTCCTCCATCAGCCCGGACGTCGCGTATAACCGGAGTTCCTCTTTCTCGCGCAGCGTACGCTTGCGGAAATTTTCCATGTCCGCGACGGCGCGGGTATAGCGATCGTAGTTGGCCGCTGCCTCTTGTTTCGCCGCGGCCACCAGCTCATCGGCTTTCGGAGTGGCGGGCGCCGCCTCGGCCGGCACGGGTGCAGGCGTTGGATTCGGTGCGGCGTTCGTGTTCTCTTTGGTGTCTGTCGATGTAGTGTCGCTCATGCGGAACGGGTATCAGTATCTCAAGGTTTCTTCTTTTCAAGCGAGTCCAGCAACCCCTTGAGCTTTTCCCCCGTTTTCTTGCTAACTCCTTGAATAGCCGATGCTGCATCCTTGAGCAAATCCGGGTTGTTATTGAGCGCACTGTTCAAAGCATCCGCCAAAACACCAATTGACGCTGTAGTGATTGGGTTAACAATTTTTGCCACACTATCCACGTCGTGAAGCTCGCGATTAAGCTTCAGGTCATATTTTTTGGAAGTGGGTTTAGCGACTGAATGGTCCGAATAAACCAAGGTATCGAACTTCAGTACCAAGTGCTTGATCAGAAATGCTTTCTTTTTCCCTTCCGTCTTTGGCTTGCCCGCAGAATCGGTGCCGCTGAGGGCATCAGAGAATGCCTTGGCGTTAAACTGCCCGTTTTTGTTTTTCACGAGCGTGCATTGAGCGACATCAATCACCACCTCGTTAGCCACCATCCGGTCGGAAAACAGGGAGCCGAGGTTCGCTTCGGCCTTAAATTCACGAAGATCGACGAAATTATCTTCAGGCCAGCCATCGGGATTCTTCAAGACCATGCCCTTGATGGAAATGTTAGCCGTCAATGGATTTACCACCATGTGGTCGACCGTAACCTTAAATCCAGTCTTCGAGTGAATCTGCGACACGACCAACCGGGGAAGTAGAAACACCCACGCAATCGCGCCCAGAACGAAAAGTACGACGATAAAGAGCAGAAGTTTGCTCAGAATGCCGCCTTTCAAACTGCGCGAGCGGCGAACGGATATAGTTTTCATGGGCGGGCGAAGTTTTCGGTGATGAGGACTACCGAGTCGGTTTTTGCCACAAAGGAGAGATTTGAGGCGTATGGTAGGAGAACATTGGTGCCTTGCCGGACGATTTCAGTGCTCGGCGCTTCGTTAACCAGCTCTCCTTCGACGAGAGACAAGATGCGCGCTTCCTGGTTCGCGACAAACAATACTTTGGCCCCGGCCGAAAGGCGTTCCCGGCGGATGATAAACTCACGGCAACGCACCAACAAATCCGCGGGCTTGTCACTGCGAAAAAGTTTCGGTGCGGGCGAGGTGTTGGCCGCAAGCGACTCAAGCGACTCCCGCACATGAAGCGTGCGGGGCTTCCCGTCCAAGCCAACCCTTCCCCAATCATACACCCGGTAAGTCGTGTCTGAATTCTGCTGAATCTCGAGAATCACGTTACCCGCGTCGATCGCGTGCATCGTGCCACTATGGATCAGCAACGAGTCGCCATCGCGCACTGGTAGACGATCCAGGCATTTATCCACCGTGCCGTCCGAAATCGCTTTTTCAAAACTGTCCTTCGTTACTCCGGTTTTGAGCCCCGCGTAGACCGCGGCACCGTCATCGGTTTTGCCGAAATACCAGTTCTCCGTTTTTGGCTCCCCACCCAACTTCGAGGCAACCGTCGCCGGTGGATGAATCTGCACGCTCAAGCGATCCCGACAGTCGAGCCACTTTACCAAGATCGGAAAAGGCCGCTCCTTCGGCCACGACGAGCCCATGACTTCCGCACCATTTGTCGTGATGACTTCTCGCAGGGTTTTGCCTTTCCACGGGCCGGCTGAAACCACCGACTGCGCTTCTGGACGATCCACCAGTTCCCAGCTTTCCCCGATCGGGGTCGAGCCCGGCAATTTTCGGCCAAGATAGCTTTCCAACGTGCGCCCGCCCCAAACGCGTTCCTGATAAATCGGCTCAAACTGGAGAAATGATGTCATGCGTTGTGGATAAATAGTTTGGAGGAAAAATTGGAGGGCATTTTACGTTGACCCTCAGTTCTGATGGACCTGCATTATTCGCTACCAACTCAAATGGCCAAAGCGGAGAGATCAAATCCAAAGGAAAAGGATACCCCATCATTCGAAAGTCCACGTCATCGACCGCATTGGGTCGCAGCATTTGCGTGTCTGGTCGTTGGCATCCTGCTCGCCGTTGCGTTAATCGATTTCAAACCCGAGCAAAGCATTCAAAACACCACCAACCCAACGAGCGTGAATCTCGTCGGCGTGATTGGAGCCGAATTTTCGTGGTGGGCCTCCCATCTGATCGGCGTCTCGATCTGGCTTCTGCCCGTTTTCCTCTACTGGATGACCTACATTTATCTGCGCAGTGCCCGCAGCCTGGCCACCACCCGCTTGATCGCGATGGTTTGCTGCATCGTTTCTTTCTCCGCGCTCGTTTCGATGCAGGAAACTTTTTTCACGAGCAAAGCAGTCTTCACTGGCGGCCCCGGTGGTTTGCTCGGAAAACTTGTTTACCAAGATGTCCTCAAAGACAGCCTCGGCGTCTTCGGCTCAGCATTGATTTTGGGAACGGTTTACCTGCTCGGAATGCTGTTCATTTTTACGCGCGATATCGCCGCGGAGTTCTCGCGCTTGATGAACAATTTCGCGGAATGGCGACAGAAACGTGCGGCACTCAAAGCGGCTCTCGCCGACGAAGCGCGTGCGCGTCGCGCCGAAGCTGCAAAACAAAAGGCCGCCGCCTCTGGCGTTTCCGCCACACCGTCGAAAACCCCGGCCCTTCCCGCGCCTCCTCCCGGCACTTCCAAGAAAATTGTCGTGGTCAAAACCGAGGATCCGTTCAGCGAAACCACCAAGACCTCGACGCCACCAACGCCCATCGCGAAAGCGCCACCGCCCGAGCCTCCTCCTGCACCAAAGATTCCGAGCAAGCCGTCCAAACCTGTGATCGCCGAAACAGCCACCGATACAAAATCGCTCGCCGTCGGCGCCGCCGGAAAAATCGAACTCAATATCGTCAAACCCGAGGAAACCAAAAAAGCCAAGGTCACTCTGCCTCAGAGCGACGATAAGGACTACGAGTTTCCTCCACTGAGGTTGCTCAAGGAGCAGATCAAATCCGACTCCACGAACAGCGAGGAGGAACACCGTCAAAATGCCGAAAACCTCCTGCGCATTCTCGGCGAATTCGGCGTTGAGGTGACCCTCGGCGAAATCCACGTCGGTCCCGTCATCACCCGCTACGAAGTCGTCCCCGCTGCCGGCGTTCGCGTTGAAAAAATTTCGGGTCTCGATAAAAATATCGCGCTCGGCATGCGCGCGCAATCCGTCCGCATCCTCGCACCCATCCCAGGCAAGGCCGCAGTGGGCGTCGAAGTGCCCAACCAAAAGTCCACTCCCGTCGGCATGCGGGAAATTCTCGAGAGCGAAGACTGGGTGGGCGCCAAAGCCGAGCTGCCCATCGCGCTCGGCAAGGATGTGAGCGGCAAATCTCTCATCTCTGACCTGACCAAGATGCCGCATTTGTTGATCGCGGGCGCCACCGGCTCCGGCAAATCGGTCTGCATCAATTCGATTGTCGCCTCGATTCTCTATTCGAAGAGCCCGAAGGATGTGCGTCTGATCATGGTCGATCCCAAGGTGGTTGAACTGAAGATTTTCAACAGCCTTCCTCACATGCTCATTCCGGTCGTCACCGAGCCAAAGAAAGTGCCGGCGGCCCTCAAATGGTTGCTCGGCGAAATGGAGCAGCGCTATCAGATCTTCGCCAAAGCCAACGTTCGCAATCTTGTCGGTTTCAATAATCGCAAAAAGGATCCAAAGCACGAGTTTCCACCCTCCGAGCAGCAAGCTGAACTCGAAGGCGTGAACGAGGAAATCGAGATTCCGGATCGCCTGCCCTACATCGTCGCGATCATCGACGAATTAGCCGACTTGATGATGGTTTCACCCGCCGAAATCGAAACGAGCATTGCGCGTCTCGCTCAACTCGCGCGCGCCGCCGGCATCCACTTGATCATCGCCACCCAACGCCCCTCCGTGAACGTCATCACCGGCGTCATCAAGGCGAACCTTCCCTCCCGCATCGCGTTCCAAGTGGCCTCGCAAGTCGACTCCCGTACGATTCTCGACACCAAGGGCGCGGATACACTGATCGGCCGTGGTGACATGCTATTTTCGCCTCCGGGCACCTCCCGCTTGGTTCGCGCGCAGGGTGCCTTCGTGGCCGACGAAGAGGTGCACGAAATCGTCGAATTCCTCAAACGAAACGGTCCGCCCCAATACGCCCAGTCCGTCCAGCAGCAAATCGATCGGGACTCACGTGACGAAGACGAAGATGGCGAGGAAGGTGACGACGATTTGGGCGACGACACCGAGCTTTTCCAGCAAGCGTTGGACGTGCTTCGCTCCACCCGTCGCGCTTCAACCTCGATGTTGCAACGCAAGCTTAGGATCGGCTACAACCGCGCCGCTCGCATCGTCGAAATCATGGAGGAAAAAGGCATCGTAGGTCCGGAGAACGGATCGTCGCCTCGTGAAATTCTCGTCGATCTCGACACTTATCAGCCGTGAGTCGCGATTAAACTTTAATCAGACTCCAAACCGACTAACAAAACATCATGCAGACAATCGGGGAAAAGCTTGAAGAAGCGCGGAAGCGCAAAGGCATCTCGGTCCGTGAAGCCGCTGAGACCACAAAAATTCGCGGCGACTATCTTCAGAAATTCGAGGCCAACACTTTCGACATCGATCTGCCTCCGCTCTACATCCGTGGATTTCTCCGATCTTACGCTCGCTATCTTGAACTCGATCCCGAGCGGATCGTGAACGAGTACAACACGCTCCTTGCCGAGGGAAAACCCGTATCGCGGCGGGAAAGCCGCGAAGGATATGGCCGCGTCGATTTCGCCGAAACTTCACGCGCGAAGGAAACCGCCGAAGCTCCATCGGGCAATCGTCCGTCGCAGGACCAGGCACTATTGCTCAAATTCGGCCTGCTCGGAGGCGGCGCGATCGTGGTCGTGGTAGTCATCATCCTGTTGTTCAAAGTGATTTTCTCAGGCCCAACAGCGAAACCGACAACTTCGAATCAACCGTCCGCGGCGCAGCAAGCCGCAGTCGCCCAAGCGGAGCCACCGCAGACGCTGACGTTAACCGCCACCGACGCGACTCGCGTCAAGGTTGTGCAGGACTCCGATGGCACCGTCCTTTTCAATGCCGCCCTTGCCCGCGGAGAAACCAAGAGTTTCAAGAAACAAGGAAAGTTGCTGATCACCGTCGAATCCGGAAAAAGCCTCCGCATGGAAGTCAACGGTCGCAACTACACTGTACCGGTAGATAACTACGGACGATTCGGCCTCGATTGAGGTCCCGGGAACCATCTCCACCCAGACAGGCGCACTTATTCAGCGCGCCTTTTTTTATTCTCACTGGGTTAGATTCCCCGAAGCCTGTCACAGACCGTGAGCCCAACCGAACGGCTTCTACTTGGTTTGATGTTGGAGCGGCTTTATCCAAATCGCCCTTTGTTATTACGCTATGACAATATCCTGTGGTAGGGCGGGACCGCTGGGACCGCCGCGAATGTCGTTACGACGCGCCCTGAGAATATTTACTTTAGCCTGTCCTCATCGCAATGCCACCGGCGGTCCGACGATCTCACGCAATACGAATGCTCGCCTCAGTGCTGCAGGGTTTCGCAAATCTTCCGTCAGAGCGGTAGCGGCGACAGGCTTGGAGGGTGCTTCTTCATTCGATATTTGGTTTTCAAATTGCACCCGCCGCGCTGCCGCGGCCTTTAATTCCATCGCCTGGCGCAATCTGTCAGCCAAGGCCGCCTGCTCCTCCAAAATCTCGGCGTTCCTTTGTACCTCCGCCCGCGTCGTCCCGGATTTAGCGATCATGGGCGGTTCGACCGTTCGCCGTTGCGCGACTTCACGAATAAGTGGTGGCGGCGTTTCTCTTGACGGACCCGCTGGAACAGACTCTTTGTACGCTTTCGCACGCTGTTCGATCTTGCGTTGAATTTCTTCCCGGATTCGCCGCGTGCGTTCTGCGAGATCGGGATCTTCGGATGCAGCTTCTTTGCGCGGCGCCTTCTCAGCGGCACGCGACTGTTTGCGTTGATTCAGCCACCACGCAATCGCGCCAGCGCCCGCAATGATCAATCGGATGTAATCCTCCCGCCCCATTTTATTTCTTCCCTTCAGGGTGCGCGATGGAACCACGCATGGCGGTGTCCGCCTGGATGTTTTCCATCTTGTAATAGTCCATCACACCAAGGCGACCCGAGCGAAAAGCCTCCGCCATCGCCAGCGGCACCTGAGCCTGGGCTTCCACAACTTTTGCCTGCATTTCCTGCACGCGCGCTTTCATTTCCTGCTCCACCGCGACCGCGGCCGCACGACGGATTTCCGCCTGCGCTTGCGCGATGCTCTTGTTCGCCTCCGCCTGCGCTTCCTGCAATTTCGCGCCCACATTTTCGCCGACGTCCACGTCGGCAATGTCGATGGAAAGAATTTCGAATGCGCTGCCTACATCGAGGCCGCGCGCGAGCACAGTCTTCGAAATGCTGTCCGGCGATTCCAACACCACCTTGTAGCTTTCCGATGAGCCGATAGTGGAAACAATACCTTCACCGACTCGCGCGATAATCGTCTCTTCTTTTGCGCCGCCGACGAACCGGTCGAGATGCGTGCGCACCGTCACGCGTGCTTTCACTTTCACTTGAATTCCATCCTTCGCGACGCCGTCGATCGTCGTGCGACCGCTCTCCGGATTGGGGCAGTCGATGACCTTAGGATCGACCGAGGTGCGAACCGCCTCAATCACTGACTTGCCCGAACCTTTGGTCGCAAGATCGATGGCACACGCACGATCCCAATCGAGCTCGATGCCGGCCTTCTTGGCCGCCACCAATGCTTGCACCGTCGGCACGACATTTCCACCCGCAAGAAAGTGAGCGGAAATCTTGTCGGTCGTCACTTCAATGCCGGCTTTCACCGCGGTGATGCGAGCGTCAACCACGAGGCTATACGGCACTCCGCCCAACCGCATCCCGAGGAGATTGGCGAAACCAACGGGAGCGCCGTTGAGTTTCGCTTTCAGCCACGTGCTAAAAAATGAGAAAACAATAAACGCGATGATTAGCGCTGGAACGCCAAGAACGACTAAGACGATTGTGGAGGGCATAAAGTGATCAGGATTTAGTTACGATGAGACGAAAATTATCGAGTCCAATGACACGCAGCAAAGCACCTTTGGCCGCATGCCCGGATTGAGAGAAGGCTTCATAGCGCTTTCCTTCGACCATAACATAGCCGCTCGGTACCAGAGCAGTGATAGCCTCGGCGGTTTTGCCAATCACCTTTTCCTTCTCCGCCAAGGGCGCCTGGCTGATCGCGTCCACCGTGGATTCAACGATGAGCTTCCGGCCAAATTTAGTCGAAGGAAGCCAGACAAGTTCCACGTAAAGCATGAGCGCAAGCAGGCCAAGTGCGACAGCCGTGGCGATAATTCCACCACCGGCACCGAGTACCATAAAGGAGACCACGCACCCGGCAGCCATAAACAGCGCTCCAATAATTCCCAAGACCGCTCCCGGGACGAACACTTCACCAGCGAGCAACATTACGCCAACGAGGAACAGTAAGAAAATCGCGTTCATACAGTGACCTTTTCCACAATCAGTCCGAAGTCCGTGCGGCCACGCACGCGAACAGGTTCGCCGGCATCGATTGAACCCACTTCAATTTTTGCCTCGAAACGCCGTCCACCGATCTCGATTTGGCCACTCGGTCGCAACGCCGTAACCGCCACGCCTTCCGTACCAATTAATGCATCGATTTCGCGCGCGGCATTCGCCGAACCGCCCGCGACCTGCGCGGAGCCACTAATTGCGGACTGCACGATCATTCTATCCCAAATCCATCCCTGGGGCAGAAAACGTGCAAGCACCACTCCGAGTACTGCCGCAAGCAACAGTCCAAAACCTAGATTTTGCAGTGGCGTAATAAATGCGTCGCCGGACCACGCCATCGTCAGCGGGACGCCCGGCCACAGGTCCGCCATCGCCCACACCAGGGATCCGAGCATCAGGACGATTCCGATCACGGCTACAATCGCCACCCCCGGGAAGAAAAATATTTCCAACGCCAGCAGCAGCAGGCCAATCGCAAACAACAGCAGCGGCTCGTGACCGGAGAATCCCGCGACGTAATTACTCAGAAAAACGATTCCCAACAAAACAATCCCGGCGATTCCGAAAATGCCAAAACCCGGGGTTTTGAATTCGATGAACAGGGCGAGCAGACCCAAACCCAGCAAAATCGGGCTCAAGCGCGTCAAATACTGCGCGAGTTCTTCCGACCATGTCACCTCAAACTGCTTAATCTCATAGCTATCCGCCCCATATTTTTTCGCGAGTAGCGCAGGAATATCATTGGCGATTCCCGCTCCAAGCAGCACCTGCGCCGGATCGCCGTACGACTTGTTTGCCTCACTCGCGGTCAGTGAAAGGAGCTCCCCCTTGGGCTTGATCACTTTATCGCCGATCTTCAATTCATAGTCGGCATCGATCATCGCCGATATCACTTCGCCACGATAACCTTTCCCCTCTGAAATCGCGCGCACGCGCGCTTTCAAATAACTGACAACTTTCAGCTTCATCGTCACGTCGATGTCTTTTCCATCAGACGAAACCGGCGCCGCCGCGCCAATGACCGCGTCGGGAGCAAACCAGATCTCGCCGGTCGTGGCGGAAATGAAGGCGCCGGCCGACATCGCCTCCTTATTCACGTAAGTCAGCGTCTGACCTTGGAACTTACCCAGCGCCTCCATGATGTCGAAAGTCACGCTCAAAGCGCCGCCAGGCGTATTCATGTCCAATAATACCGCATCGGCCTTCTGGACGATCGCCTCCTTTAATCCACGCCGCAGAATGAACAAAGTCGGGCTGTTTATCTCCTCCCGCACCGGAATCACATACACCACGGTCTTTTTATTCGGCACGCTATGAGCAAGATCGCCCTCCGCCGCAACGCTCTGCAGGACGAACCCCACTAATGCCAAAAGAAAGCCGGCCATCTTCCACATGAGCGGCACACTACAAATCGCCCGGTCGCTAGCAAGCGTCCTGAACTTATAATCCTTCGAATTGTTTCAACCAAAACCCACAATTTACCTGACTTTGTATTGGAACGGTGCGGGCATTCTGGTTTACGAAACTATACCATGGAACGCATCCCGTATCTCGGGCACACAATTTTTAAATGGCAGGTGGGCTCCTCGTCCTTTCTCGCGGCACCTGAACTGGGGGCACGCTTGATGAATTGGAACGTCACGCTCGGTGACGGCAACATTCGCGACATCATCTACTGGCCGGAAATCGATAATCTGGACAACATTGCCAGCGTCCGGGGCGGAAATCCAATCCTCTTTCCCTTCGGCGGGCGCACGTTTGATCGCGGCGAAATTCACCAATGGCGGGCCGACGATGGCCAGCGCCGCCCGATGCCGATGCATGGCATCGCCCGTCACGGCAAGTTCCGCACCACCCGTCTCGACGAGGGTGGCTTCTCGGCGCAATTGGTCCCCGATGACGCGGCCAAGGCCGCCTATCCTTACGACTACGAATTTGTTGTCAGCTACCGCTTCGATCCGCTGAGCGTGTTTGTCGAACTGCAACTGACCAATCTCGGTTCAACGCCGATTCCATGGTCGGCCGGCCACCATTTCTATTTTACTTTGCCTTGGAGCGCAGGCCGCACGCGAAACGACTACGTGCTTGAGACCTCCGCGACCAAATATCTAAGCCGCGATGACAAAGGAGCCTTGATCGACGGCCCGCGCGTAAATTCCCGCGAAACCCTGGCTAACAAAGACCTGATCGATCTCATTCACACCGGTTTAAAGCGGGATGTTTTCGGCGTCACCGAAACTGCCAGCGGCGACCGGCTGCTTTTCCGCAGCGGCATGTCGCACAGCACTTCCAAGGATCTGTGCGTAGTAACGTGGACCCTTGAAGAAAAATCACCGTACTACTGCATCGAGCCTTGGATGGGGCCGCCTAACGCCGCTGAAACCAAAGTGGGCCTTCATTTCGTCCCCCCGGGGCAGACCCAGAAATTTTATGTTGAAATCCGACTGAGTTGACGCCCTTTCGCGAAATCAACTGCCCGGTTTTCATCGTTACTTTTTCCTAAATTCAACGTCTCACTTTCCATGTTCGATATTGGCGGCCCGGAGCTGATGCTCATCCTTTTCATCTTTCTGCTCCTTTTCGGCGCAAACAAAATGCCCGAATTGGCGAAAGGACTCGGTAAATCCATCAAGGAATTCAAAAAAGCCGCGAGTGGCGTGGAGGCGGAAGTTCGACGTGCCATGGAAGAGGAGCCGCCGCCCCCTCCACCGAAAACTGCAGTCGCCATCACTTCACCGCCGCCGCCGCCGCCCGATAAACCAGCGCTTCCGCCTGCCTCCGCTGATTGAGAAAGTATCCCCGGGCAACCCGCGAGCTCAGGCGCAATCAATGCCGCTTGCTAGTGCGTTCCCAAATGTAGCCGGAAAATAGAGAGAGGTAGGGCGGATTATCCCTAATCCGCCGTCAGGATCAACGATCACAAGGGAGTGTTCGCACATTCCACGGCGGATTAGGGATAATCCGCCCTACCTCTCCAACATTTCGATCAACCTGAAGTTACCCGCGGGCGAAACGGTTACGCATGAACTTTGATTTTCTGATTCTCACCCGGCAGAGCTTCACCGTCAGTCAAAAATCTTTCCGCGATTAAACTGCCAGAGCGCAAGCCCCATGACTCCGGCCGCGATGGCTCCCAGTATGCCAAGTGTGGGCAGTAACTCGACGAAGGACGCATTTGCCCACAAGACCTGCTCAAAGCCTTCGAGCGACCAGTAAACCAGCGTGAGCTTGCTCAGTTTTTGCATGAAAAGCGGCATGATGCTTACCGGAAACCACGCCCCGCCGATCGCGCTCATCATAAGAATCGCCATCGTACCCAAACCGCGCGCGGCTTCCGGGCTTGGCGAAACCGCCGCAAGCAACATCGCAAAAGCCGTGCAGGCTGCCGCCGCGAACAGGCTTACCACCACGAGCAGTGGGAAATGATGCTCCACATCGATTCCGTAGAGGAATCGGCCCGCCACAAACAGCACGAGTAGTTGAACAAGTCCGAGGCACACACCGTAGATAAATTTACTCCATAGGATGTGCGCACGGGTGGCGGGCGACGATAGCAGTCGTTGAAAGAGCCCCTGCTCCTTTTCATAAAATAACGCGGAAGCCGACGCGGTGAGCGCAAACAGCAAAAACTGCATTGCCCATCCACCCACGCTCCGTGTTGCCATCGGCGATTTGATCTCCTTGCCGATCACCTGTTCGTTTTCGATCTGGACGACCTTGCTAAAAAAATCGACCGGCTTGGAATCCGTTGAGTTTGAGCCGGACGCAGATTCTCCGGTAACTGCACCAAGACCGAAATTGCCGCTGCGAATGTCCGCCAGAATCTTATCGGGATCACCGCCAAAAGTACCGGCGACGTTGGTTGCAATCGTGCGATTAAAACTGTCGAGGCGACTGTCGCCGACGATGCCCTTGGCGTGCTGTTGCAGTGACTGTCCGAGAAGCTGGGGCACGTTGGTGAAAATGGTTTTTTGCAAAATGCCGTTAACCATTTGGGTTTCGATGTCGTTGCGCGGATTTGAAAGGATTTTCAGATGCAGCCCGATGCGGGTTTCGCTCGTGAGATCAGCCGGAATCACGACTGCAAAACGAAAATCGTTATTGCGCATCATCGGCTTCAAATCTGCCTCGGTCAGCGGTCGCTCCGACTTGTCACCATTCACATAGCGCGTGATAACTCTGAAGGACTTTTCCGCCTTAAGCGCATCGACCAAACGAATAGCGCCTGGATTTTCACTGGCGTTAACCACAGCGAGCGGAATGCCGGTCGGCCCTGAATTATTTCCGGACGCGCCAAATATCTGGCCGAAAACGTACATGAGTGCGAACGGAACGATAAAGGTCAGGGATAGCGCGGCTTTGTCGCGCCGAATCCGGGCGAAGTCTTTGCTCAGAAGAGTGAGGATGATATTCATGACAGTTATTCGCGAAGGTTGCGGCCGGTGAGGTGGAGAAAGAGCGCTTCGAGTGTCGGGCGCTGGCTCGTGAAAAGGCACGGAGGAAGAGCCAACGATTCGGTTAACCCAAAAAACTTCGAAAGCTTGTAGTTGGGAGCCGGCCTGAACCGGTGGATGCCATCGATGGTCGAAAGTTCTCCGCTTTTCGCGAGTTGCGCAGTGAGGGCTGTGATTTCGGGATTATCGGCGAAACGGATTTCCTCCTCGAAGGGAAGTTTCGTCAGCAATTCCTCAAGCGTGCCTAGCGCCAGAATCTTGCCGTGATCAATAATCCCGATGCGCGAACACAGCCGGGTCGCCTCTTCCATATAGTGCGTGGAGTAAATCACGGTCAGTCCCTCACGGGCACGCGCCTCGAGAAAATCGAAGATCGCATTGCGCGATTGCGGATCGACCCCGACCGAGGGCTCGTCGCACAGTAAAAGTTTCGGGCGATGCAACAGCGCAGCGACCAGGTTGAGCCGGCGCTGCATGCCACCGGAAAAAGTCTTCACCTGATCGTGCCGGCGATCCGCCAACTTCATCGCTTCGAGCGCTTCGTCCACTCGTGAACTGAGAAGTTTTCCCCTCAGTCCGTAAAGTGCTCCGAACAGCCGCAGATTTTCCTCTGCGCTCAATTCCACGTAAAGTGCGATGGATTGCGGAACCAATCCGAGTGAGGCACGCGCCGACGAATCATTCGCGGAAAGCGGACGTCCGTCGATGAGGATGCTGCCAGAGTCTGATGTACGGAGGCCAGCCACGAGAGACATGATCGTCGACTTCCCCGCCCCATTTGGTCCAAGCAGGCCAAAAAACTCCCCTGCTTTGACCGTAAGCGAAATGTCGTCGAGTGCCGTGATGTTTCCGTAGCGTTTGGTGATGTGATCGAGTGTGAGCATGGAACCGGGGTTGCGGGAAAGTTATGGCGACTCGTGAGGTATCAGCGAGATCAATGCCGATGCCAGAAGTCATGGTCATACATGACGCGTTAATTTGATTCGCACCGACGTCTTTTCCGGCAAGAATTCCAGTGTGACGCCCGACGACGATTCAGTCGATCCAATCGCAATTCCCATCACGGGAGAACTCGATCTGCACACGTTTCGACCGGGCGAAGTGACGCGACTTCTCGATTACTATTTTGAAGAATGCCTGAAACGGGGAATCCTTCGGGTGCGCGTCATTCACGGAAAAGGGATTGGGACCTTGCGCACCACAGTACACGCCCATCTGCGGCGCTCATCGCAAGTGAGTGGATTTGCGCAAGGCGACGAAACCTCGGGTGGCTGGGGTGCAACTTGGGTTACACTTCGAAATCCACTTTCCAATTAGCAATTCGCAACTTTTCCAACTGCGCGGGGTTTTGTACACACATCCATCACTACTATGAATCCAATGCACGAAATTGACTACAAGATCCACGGAGACGACATGCAGTTCGTCGAAATCGAACTCGATCCCGGTGAAGCCACCGTCGCGGAGGCGGGCGGGATGATGTTCATGGACGACGGCATCGCGATGGAAACGATTTTTGGCGATGGTTCGCAGCAAAACACCGGATTCATGGGCGCCCTGCTCGGAGCAGGAAAACGACTTCTCACCGGTGAGTCGCTGTTCATGACTGTCTTCAAAAATCAGGGAAGTGGAAAGCGTCGCGTCGCGTTCGGCGCGCCTTATCCAGGTAAGATTCTCCCCATTCAACTGAGCGAAATTGGTGGCGAGCTGATCGCCCAAAAGGATTCCTTCCTTTGCGCGGCCAAAGGCGTGAGCATCAGTATCGCTTTCCAAAAACGACTCGGCGTCGGACTCTTCGGTGGCGAAGGTTTCATCATGCAGCGCCTGTTGGGCGATGGGCTCGCGTTCGTCCACGCTGGCGGCACCTTGTATGAACGTACGCTAGCGCCCGGGGAAATCCTGCGCGTGGATACGGGCTGCATCGTCGCTTTTCAACCCAGCGTCGACTACGACATCCAATTGGTCGGCGGCGTTAAGACCGCGTTGTTCGGCGGCGAGGGACTTTTCTTTGCGACGTTGCGCGGGCCAGGAAAAATTTGGCTGCAATCGCTGCCCTTCTCACGTCTCGCCGGGCGCATCGTCGCCGCGGCTCCGAGGGCTGGACGTGCGGGGCGGGAAGAAGGTTCAATTCTAGGCGGTCTCGGTCGCGTCCTGGACGGCGACAACAACTAGCAACTGTCCGCAAGTCTCGCACGGTGGTCGTCGATTTCCACATCGACGAGGCGTCAGTACGGAGACCGACGCCCACCTTCGGCAATGCTCAATAGCCGAACCTAACAGGCGGTTCGCAAAACCGCCCATCTCGCGCCCATGCCGCTTGTCCAGATGGCAATTGAGGCTTCGCCCATAAAGGATGATAATCCGGGCATGAGCACAACACTCCTCTACGCACTCATCATGGCCATCGCTCAAATCGTGGTGACCTTGATTGCCTACTTCCTCGGCTATCAAACGGATCACATGGCAAGCGGCCAGTGGTTTTCTTCGATCGCACCCCTTGTGGTTTTGATCGTCATCCTCACCCTTGGCATCAAAGCCGTCCGGGACGAACAGCCGGGAAAAGGACTGAGCTTCGGCAAAGGTGTAGGTACAGGCACGCTGATTGTGCTTTTCTCCAGTATTATCACTTCGATCTACGCGTTCATCCATTTCACCTACGTAAATCCAAGTTTCGTAGACTACGCCATCGAGGCGGCACGCGTGAAGTGGGCCGCCAAAGGAATGGTCGAAGCACAAATGGAAAAAGCCGAGGGCTTTATGCGTTGGATATTTAAGCCTGCGGTGCAATCGATCGCAGGTTTCATATTTGGAAACATTATCGGCGTGATCCTTTCCTTGATCATCTCCGCGTTTCTGAAGCGCGAACCCGCCGGCGGCAGCGCGAGCGCATAAAAAATCGGGGCCGCGCTTTCGCACGGCCCCGAATGATTGCAGCACACTCACACATTTGCGCGATCTATGGTCGCGCAAAATTAATTAAAACGATTCCGACTCCGAATCGTGGAAACGAACGTATCCGGTATTCAGGTCCCGCTTGATTTTCGTCGCGCCCGCCTCTGGCGGAAAAGGAATGACTTCCGGTTCAAAGTCCGCCCGCTCTTCGAATTTCATCGTATCCGTTTCGATTTTTTCGAGACGCTGACGAACTTCGGGGGCCAGCTTGGTGCGATCCTCAGGAGTATCGATCGCGCCCGTGAATGCGACCTCCCCTTTGGGATTTTTCACCGTAAGATTCCGCTTCCCGTTCTCGATCTTGATTTCGATCGACCCGTCGTCGTCGGAATAAAAAACATTGCTCTGCGGCAAATCCACCACAGTTGCCCCGCGACCGGCGCGGCCCATCACGTGAACCCGTGGACCCGTCACAAAATTTCCCCGCTCCCGAGCAATCATCCGCATCACGTCCCTCGCGCCGTCGGGACCGACACCCGGCAATTCGCGTAATCGGTCGAAACCGCCGCGCCCGACGCCATCCATAAAAAACGCCATTTTGGGCATCTCCCGCACCGCGAGTTTTGCCTTAACGGTAATTTCTTTTCCCGCGCGAATCACCGTCAACTTCACCTCATCGCCCTCTTTTCGGGAACGAACGAGCACACCAAGCTGCGGCATGTTGATCAAAAGCTGATCATCGAGCTTCGTCAGCACGTCATCCTCTTTCAATACGCCGGATGCCGGGCTATTTTCCAGGACGTGAGTGACAACTAACCCGGTGTCCCGGGGCAGTCCCAACTGCGTGCTGAGCGCCCGACCGGCGGGTGCTGTTTCAACGCCGAGAAATGCGACCTTCTCCTTTTCAATGGATTGTTGTTCAAACGGTCTGCCGGGCGAAGCCAGGTCGCCTTCGACGTGTCGCAATTTTGTCTCCTTCTGGGCATGTAATAAAGGAGCCAGCGCCACCAACGCCATGGCGGAAGAAACACAGTTTCGATAGATTTTCATAAGAGCAGGTCCTGATGTTTGCGGTTTGTAGTTCAGTTAAATTGAGCCGGCTGGACGCGAATTTCGTCGCGAGGAACACTCCAGGTGAGCGACGCATTGTTGCGTGGATTTTTCCACGTGTAGGTATCGACGTAGCGATAACGCACCCGCCGTTCGGAATTGTCGCCTTTAACTATCGCGGGGCCTTCGTCCTTCATTTCATAGAGAACGTTGGCAGCAGCGACGGGCTGGTATGCGTTGTCGGAAAGAACTGTCTCGGCAAATTTACTTTGAACGGGGATCACCTTTGCCGTGGCAACACTCTGCGCAGGCAGGCGAGAAAGTTTTTCATTTCTCGAAGACAGGGTAATCACGGCGACAACCGCGAAAGCGGCAGCAACCCCAATCGCTCCGAAACTCATCCAACGCGAAACGACAAAATGCTTCGCAACGCTCGCTCCGTTGGGTCGAACGCTCGAATTCACAACCATTGGCGCGTTTAGTTCACTCGCAACTCGATCCATCAGCCGCGACTCCAATCGACGCGGAGCCAACGCCTTCAACTCTTCCTCAAATTCCAGCAGCGGTTCATCCATGGTAGATCGGTTTTAATTCTTTGCGGAGCGCCGTCAGAGCGTAACGGTAGCGCGAAGCGGCCGTGTTGGCCGAAACCTCGAGCGTTTGAGCGATTTGCTCAAAAGTAAGTTCATTCCAGACTTTGAGAACCAGGACTTCACGCTGATCGACGGGCAAACGTTCCAACGCGTTCTCGATTTCGCGGGACCGCTCAGCGTCGCCGTTGATTCCGTGTTCAAAAAGAGAATTTTCGCCGTCGGTTCCTTCCACGGATTTTCCTTCCCGGGCGGTCCGCCTGAAATTGCCGCGCGCTTGATCGCATGCTGCGCGCCGGATCGAGGTGACGAGTAACGCGCGCGGATTCCCGGGCAGGTGGCGTTGGTAGCGCCAATAACGCACAAAAGCCTCTTGAAGCACATCCTCGGCATCGGCGATCGAATGAGTCCATTGCCGCGCGCAAAGCAGCAGGCTTGGCCCATGGACCTCAAACCAGTCTTTCCATTTTGCTGCTTCATTGAGTGGCTCCATTCCGTCTATCGGGGATTGTTTCCTCAGGAGCGTCACTGAACGAAGTTTTTGTCTAAAATTCCGGCGAATGCTGGAATTCGGACATTAAAAGGGGCCGGGTGTTCAAACCCGGCCCCTGTTGCAATTATCCTAACTTAAATAGAACCCAGCCCTTAGCGGGCCGAGTAGTTTTTGCTTCCCACCCGATAGTCGGCGAATGCGAGTGCTCCTAGAATCGCGACTGCGACGTAAGCACTACCGATGGCCAACATTGGAACCACATCGGCCGCCATCTTCGTCAGACCGACCAGCGCGAATGCGGCGACGGTAACTGTGGTGAGGAGGACTTTGTTGTTTGTAGTATTCATTTGTTTGTTCGGGACCTTATTTGATCCTGAACGGAGTATACGGCATGTCTTGCAATAGTCTAAATACTTAGTTTCTATTGTTTCTATCGATTTTAACTATGGAGATCTATCAACTACGTTACTTCTTGGCAGTGGCCGAGACAGGAAACTTCACCAAGGCCGCCCAGCGGTCTTTCATCTCTCAGCCTTCGTTGAGCCAGCAGATTTTAAACCTTGAGGAAGAGATCGGGCAGAAACTGTTTCACCGCTTGGGACGTAAGGCGGTTTTGACCGATGCCGGACAGACATTACTCGATGGAGCTCATCGAATTATCGCTGAACTGGATCAGACATTGGGCGAGCTAAAAAGTGATCCTTTGCAAGGTCCCCGGGTTACCGTCGGTGCCATCCCGACCGTCGCCCCCTTTTTCATTCCCGCCGTGCTGGCTCATTGCCGGGCTAACTCCATCCACATCAGTCTTCAGACCGAAGAAAATTTTCGCCGGCCGCTGGTGGAAGCACTGTTAGACGGAAAACTGGATTGGGCGTTGCTTTCACTTCCGCTCAGCGAGCCTCGTCTCCTCATCGAGAAACTCTACAGCGAACCTCTTTTGCTGGCGATGAGCGCCGCCCATCGACTTGCGACCGCCGAGAAAGTGACCTTCGACGAACTGCGGCACGAAAATTTTATTCTCTTGGGTGAGACGTCCACCCTCACATCCCAGATCCAGCGTTATTGCGGGGAACATCATTTCGAACCCAAGATCGCTCACCGCTGCGGTCAGCTGGCCACCGTTAAGTCGCTCGCAGCGATGAATCTGGGGATCAGCGTCCTTCCCTTAAGCGCTCGCGGCGCGACGGATCCGGAAGGGTTGGTGTTTCGCAAGTTCACCGGCATGACACCTTCCCGGGATATTGCTCTCGCCCGCCACCGACGCCATTTTCTCGGCCAAGGGGCCACGCTCTTTGCCGAAGCAGCACGAGCGGTGGTCGGTCCGGGGAGAGCTGCTTGAAGCACAACAAGCTAATTTTCCTCCAACACACCGAAGCTGGATTTGCAGGGGCGGTGGTTTCATGAAATACTAATCCTCCATGTCCGGCATCGCCCAACATCACGAACTCCCAAAGGGTCGCGAACTCACCACCTTGATCGCTTTGGCGGCCGTGCAGTTCACGCACATCCTGGATTTCATGATCATCATGCCGCTTGGGTCCCAGCTGATGCGCAAGTTTGAGATCACCCCCGCGCTCTTCAGCCATCTGGTCGCTTCGTACGGCATCGCCGCCGCCGTAAGCGGACTGGCCGGAGGATTTGTGCTGGATCGCTTCGACCGCAAACGGTCGCTGCTCATTTTGTACGCGTGTTTCGGCGCTGCTACCGTTGCGTGTGGATTCGCGACCTCGTACTGGGGGCTTCTGGCCGCACGGGTTGCCGCTGGCGCATTTGGCGGTCTGTCGGGAGCCATGGTCACTGCGATGGTGGGCGATATTATCCCACCTGCCCGACGCGGTCGCGCCATGAGCGTAGTCATGGCCGCGTTTCCCGTTGCTTCGGTGCTGGGTGTTCCCGCCGGTCTGATTTTGGCAGCAAAATACGGCTGGCACGCACCATTCTTTTTACTCGGTGCGTGCGCCGGACTCAATGTCGCGATCGCTTCGTTTGCCCTGCCCCATTTGAAAACGGCAGTGCGCCACAACAATCCCTTCCAGCAAATGGTGGAGATCGTTACTCATGGCATCCACCTCCGTGCTTTCGCTCTCAGCACCGTGCTGGTGATGGCCGGCGGTTGCATCATTCCGTTTCTCGCTCCCTCCCTGGTGGCCAACTTGGGAATCGCCGAAACGGATCTGCCGAAAGCATACGCGGTCGGCGGCTTTGCCACGCTATTCAGCACGCCACTCGTGGGAGCGTTGAGTGATCGCTATGACCGGTTGCATTTACTGGCGATCATTTCAGTTGGCGCCGCGTCTGTGGTTTTAGTGCTCACCAATCTGGGTCCGTCTTCGCTCACCGTCGCCTGCCTCGTCATGGCCACGTTCATGGTGACGATGTCAGGCCGTTTCGCGCCGGCCATGGCAATGGTCACCAATGCCGTGGACGCTCGCTATCGCGGCGGCTTCATGAGTGTGAACTCCGCGTTACAGCAGGCCGCAAGTGGCTTGGGCAGTGTGCTGGCGGGGGCTTTTGTTACGACTGGGCCCGGCGGTCACTTGCTGGGCTATCCTTACCTCGGATTGCTCTCCGTCGGATTTTTTGTCCTTACTGTAATTTGCGCCGCGCGGCTGCGCACTGCCGCGCCGCACGTTTCGCGCTCGATAAAATTGGCGACGCCAACTCCTGATCAGATCGCAGCCTAGCTTTGAGCATCGTGTCCAACGCACCTTCACCCTCCGACCTCCTTCCCGCGTCGCACTCCGCGCCTTCGCGTCCCGAGTTGCTCGCGCCCGCAGGTGATTGGGAGTGTGCCCGCGCTGCCGTGGAAAACGGAGCGGACGCAATTTACTTTGGGCTCGAACGTTTCAACGCGCGAATGCGAGCGAAGAACTTCACGGTCGCAGATCTTCCGAAGCTCATGGGGTTTCTCCACCGTCGCGGTGTTCGCGGCTATGTAACATTTAACACGCTGGTCTTTGCCAACGAACTGACGGCCGCGGAAGAATATTTAAGATCCATCATCGCCACGGGGGTTGATGCAGCGATCGTGCAAGACGTGGGAATCTGCCGGTTGATCCGGCGCATCTCGCCCGATTTTCCGATCCATACCTCCACCCAAATGACGGTCACGAGTGCCGCAGGAGTGGAGTTTGCACGCCGCTTAGGCGCCAATCTGGTGGTTCTCGCCCGCGAAAATTCCCTCAAGGAAATCGCTGCAATACGGGCGGCTCAGATGCAGCCAGTTAAGAGTTCAGAGTTGAGTGCGGAGAGTTTCAATCATGTCCCAGCGCGAGCGGTGCCAGACTCTCAACCCTCACCTCTCAACTCTCAACTTCCAGCCCCCATGCCGCTGGAAGTCTTCGTGCATGGAGCGCTGTGCGTCGCGTATTCAGGCCAGTGCCTCACCAGCGAATCCTTGGGCGGACGTTCGGCCAATCGCGGTGAATGCGCCCAAGCCTGTCGCATGCCGTATGATCTGATTTCAGACGGAGAAACGGTGGCCTTGGGCGATCGTCGCTACCTGTTGAGTCCGCAGGACCTCTCCGGATTGGATGTGTTGCCTGACTTGGTTCGCGCCGGCGTCAGCTCGTTAAAAATTGAAGGCCGCCTGAAAAGTGCGGAATACGTCGCGAACGTCACGCGCGTATACCGGCGTGCGCTCGACAAAATAATGGAAGAAGTTTTTGGCCCTTCGCCTTCCGCGGCAGAACCAGCGGTCATGGCCGAGGTGCAAAAAGAATCCCGCTATGATTTGGAAATGGGATTTTCTCGCGGACTTTATACGGGATGGTTTCGGGGCATCCAAAATCAAGAACTGGCCCACGCGCGTTTCGGCACAAAACGCGGTGTCTATCTCGGGCGTGTGCTGCGGATCGGCTCCGACGGCGTTACCCTGAAACTCGAAGGACCAGCCAAACCAGGCGATGGCGTGGTTTTCGATGCGGGACGCCCCGCTGAAAAAGAACAAGGCGGCCGCATTTACTTTGTCGATCAACGCAACGGCGAAACCACGCTTCGATTTGGCCGGGACGACGTCGACTTCAACCGCGTTCACGTTGGCGATCGGATTTGGAAAACCAACGATCCGGAACTTGACCGTCGCATCCGCCAGACCTTCGAAGGCGATCAAATCCGCTTCCGCCGTGAAATTACTCTCGACGTGCACGGGCACGCCGGCGCGCCGCTGACTCTCTTTGCACGCGACGAGGAAGGTCACGTGGCTCAAGCCGATTCGGCTTCGTCACTTGCTCGCGCCGAAAAACAACCGCTCTCGACGGAGCGTTTGTCCGATCAACTTGGCCGACTTGGGGGTACGCCCTTTAAACTGGGCGAATTACACAACCACCTCGAAGGCGACGTCATTCTTCCCATCAGCGAACTCAATGAGTTGCGACGCCGGGTCGCCACGGAACTCGAAGCGCAACGTGCCGCGCCCAAGCGGTGGACGCTGAACCCGGTAGGGGCCGTTGCCCCCAACGGCCTTCCGGTCGACCGCGTCGCATCCCACGGACCGTTGGAGACAACGGCCCCTACCGCTAACGCCGAGCTCGTGGTGGTCATCCGTGAACTACCGCAGCTGGCCGCCGCGTGGGCCGCCGGAGCACGCACGATCTATTGTGAATTCGAAAACCCGAAGCACTACCGCGACGCCGTCCAGCAATTTCGCCAACTCCAATCCACCCCCGCTGCCCCTGCACTCGAAAATCGAGAATCTCCGCCCGGCGACGGCCGGGACGGACCCTGGGCCGGTGGCAGCCGGCAACAGTGGAAAATCGAAGATTCCTCAATCTGGGTCGCCGCGCCGCGCATCTTCAAGCCCGGCGAGGAATGGATTATCAAACAAGTGTTGTCGTGTGACGCCGACGGTTACCTCGTCCGCAACTATGATCATTTGCAATGGTTCGCCGATAAACGCATCCGCGGCGATTTTTCGCTGAACGTCGCGAATCCTCTCACTGCCGAATACTTCATCAATCACTGCGGACTCGAGCGCGTAACCGCCTCCTACGATTTGAATATCGGGCAACTCGAGGCGTTGCTCGAAAACGCCAACGGTGCGTGGTTTGATATCACACTCCACCAACACATGCCGATGTTTCACATGGAGCATTGTGTGTTCTGTGCATTTCTCTCGACGGGCAAAGACTACCGCGACTGCGGACGCCCCTGTGATTCGCATCGCGTTGCCTTGCGCGATCGCGTCGGCGCCGAGCATCCGCTCAAAGCCGACGCCGGCTGCCGCAACACGGTCTACAACAGCCGTGCGCAAACCGGCGCGGAATACGCTGAACGCCTGATCGCCTTGGGCGCCCGGTCGTTTCGCGTCGAGTTCCTCACGGAAACGGCTGAAGAGGTGGAGCGCACCGTTCAACGCTATCAACAATTAATCGCGGGAAAAATCAGCGGTGCCGAGCTCTGGCGCGAACTCAAGCTGATCAATCAGCTCGGCGTCACCCGGGGACAAATGGAAACACCGGCACGCGTGCTGCCTCGAAAGGGAAGTTGATCAGGGCATGCGCCGGCCAAGTCGAGAGTTCGCAAGTTGACACTCCATCCACATCACAAGCCCGCACCTTCACCCCGAATACGAAATCGAATCAGGCGGTATCGTGTAGCCCGAGCCCGCGCCGGGAGGCGAGTGACCCTGCGCTCCCGCGCAGGGCCACTTTGCTGAATACGATGGACCGCAGAGATAGTGTAACCCCGGGCTAAAACGCCGGCCGTTGCCCGGTAAGTCTTACTGTAATCAGCCATTTGTTGTCGCCTCACGCAAAAACGCATCGTTAGGCTTCGCACATTCTAGCATGAGCGAAACCTCCAAATCCAACGTCACCGCCCCGCCCCTTTCGACCGCGCCGTCCGGCGAACTGGAAATCAAAGACGCCCGCATTATCTTCGAGCCCATCTGGGCCGATTTGGAAGCACACTTTGGCCGCCAGCATCTCCGTTTCCCCAAGGAAATCATCCTCCTCGGTGGCGCCCCGGGCGCGGGTAAAGGCACGAACACCGCCTTCATCGCCAAAACCCGCGGGCTGACCTGCCATCCGATCGTGATGAGCTCCTTGCTCGACACACCGGAAATGAAGCGGATCAAAAACGCGGGCAACATGATCGGCGACCGCGAAGTGCTCGCCGTTTTGCTGCGCCGTCTTTTGCAGCCGGAATACCGCGACGGTGTCATTCTCGACGGTTTTCCACGCACGACGATGCAGGTCGAGTGCTTGAAAATGCTCTACGAGAAAATGACCCAATTGCGCCGCGAATTTTACGGCACGCCGCTTGCGATGCATTTTCGCCAGCCTGTTGTCCAGATCGTGGTGCTCTTCGTCGACGAGAAGGAAAGTATCAACCGCCAGCTCAAACGCGGACGAGAAGTGCTGATGCACAATGAAGAAGTCCGCCGCACCGGTCATGGCGAACTGCTCGAGGAACGTCCGACCGACTTTGACGAGAAACTGGCGCGCCGGCGTTATCGTGTTTTCAAGGAGCAGACGTGGGATGCACTGCTCTCACTGAAAGATGTTTTCTACTATCACCTGATCAACGCGCAGGACACGATCGCCGAGGTCGAGCAAAACATCCTGAAGGAGTTCGAATATCAGAGCTCGCTCGAACTCGATCCGAGGACCTACGACCGGTTGCGCCTGCTGCCACTCGCGAGTGAGATCGTGGTCCATGCCCGCCAGGAACTCGTTAAACGGCTCGATGGTTACGAAATCAATCATCCCGAAATTTTCGTGCGGGTCGTGACCTTGATTGAGAAAAAGATGATGCCTATCATCACGCGCCATGCCTTGTCCGGACACGCCAACATCAACAGCGAGGACTCGGTCTTCGATGAGCCGACCGCACTCGCCATGTTGATCGATATTTTTTCCGAGCGCGGCTATCACGCCGTGGTCGACGTGCATCGCATCGAAATCCCGGATCACTTCGATGTTTCCTCAGGTAAAATCACCTGTCGGGTGAAAAAAGTTTATCGCACGATCATCCGCTTCAAGGGTTCCGAAATCCGCCGCGGATAAAACTAGTCTCAAGCGCAGCGACCGAGCGAACCGCGACCTCATGCGCCGAGATTAATCGTGCTTTGCGCGAGACTTGGTAATCCATCATGAAGTCCGTACGGTTCATCCTTTGGTCACTGCTTGTGCTCGCATTATTGATCATCGGGCGACCTGTGCTTTTTCTTGCCAGCGTGTGGTGGCATGACGGTTCGGCGATCAAAGTGATGCCAGCCGCCGGACAGGATGACGCCAGTCGACTCAACCGCGCAAAAGCCGGCGAAGTTATCGCCGTCGCATCTGATCCGGTCGCGGCTGAGCACCAACTACGCGAATTGCTTCAACGTGCGATTCGCGAAAATCGGCACATTTCGATCAGCGGAGCGCGCCATTCCATGGGTGGACACACCATATACCCAGGTGGCATCGCCCTCGATATGCGCGCATTTAGCCGGCTAGAACTGGATGAACAAAAACGCCTCCTGATCGTCGGAGCCGGAGCACGCTGGTTTGAAGTAATTCCTTTCCTCGATCAACGAGGATACGCGGTGGCGGTGATGCAAGCCAACAATGACTTTTCGGTGGGAGGGTCTATCTCCGTTAATTGCCACGGCTGGCAAAACGATGCGCCCCCCATCTCCAGCACCGTCGAATCGTTTCGGATCATGCTCTCAACGGGAAACGTGTTGCACTGCAGTCGTGAAGAAAACCGCGAACTTTTCTCTCTCGCACTCGGCGGCTACGGCCTTTTTGGGATAATTCTGGAGGTCAATTTGCGAGTAGTGCCAAATGATTTCTACCGGGCGGAAGCGCATGCCGTTGTGCCTTCCGATTACGTCTCCACCTATCACGAACTCACACGCGATCACTACGATGCCGGTATGGCTTATGGTCGGATCAGCATCGCACCCGAATCGTTTTTCCAAGAAGCCAGCATCACGCTACTCCGTCGCCGAAACACCGGTCAGCCGGTTAAAAACACGTTGGTCGAAATAAAGCCAAGTCTGCTCAAGCGCGTGGTGTTTCGCGGGGGCGTCGACAGTGAGTATGGGAAAAACCTGCGCTGGTGGTTGGAGAAGCACATCGGCGAAACCGGCGGCGCGATATTGTCCAGAAATCAAGTGATGAACGAACCATCCGATTTCTATTTAACGAGGGACCCGGAAACCACGGACATCCTGCATGAATATTTCATTCCCGCTGATCATTTTTCGGAATTCGTCGCTCAAGCGCGGCCTATTCTGTTAAAACACCGGCCTGAACTCTTAAACGTCACCGTTCGTAACGTCGAAACCGACCACGAAACATTTCTCCGTTACGCGCCAGAGGAAATGTTTGCCCTGGTGATGCTGTTCCACCAACGACGCACTCCTGATGGCGAGACGGCCATGCGAAATCTTACACAGGAATTGATCGATGCTGCACTCGCTTGTGGCGGACGCTACTACCTGCCCTATCGCCCGCATGCGACTCAGGAACAATTTCTACGCGCCTATCCGCAAGCGCCTGCTTTTTTTGCCCTCAAACAGAAATACGATCCAGCGAGCGTCTTTGAAAACCAATTTTCCCTGAACTATCGTCCGCGAGATCTACAGGAGGCGATTGATGCCGCGAAGCCAACTATTCAGCCATACGGCCGACAGAAGTAGATTTCGCGTACCAAGTTCAGCAAAGTTTATTTCTTATCGATGCTGTATTTCCCGCCACCGGCGAAGAGCAGCACCACGAATCCGGTCAGAAAAAGAAAGGCGAGTTCGCCATTCGTCGGACCAGTCAGTCGGGCGCTGTTAACGATAAAAAACGCCACGCCCATGGTAATGCTGAGCATGAGGGCGGCCATCCGCGTGAACGCACCGACGACGAGCAGCGTGGCGCAAACCACCTCGGCAAATATCGCCAGCAACAAACTGGGTACCGAGCCAATGCCCAGGATGTCCGGGAACGACATCCGCCCTTGGACCAAGTTGAGCAGCTTGCCCCAGCCGTGCAGCCAGAGCATCGAACCGCCTAGCACCACCCGCAGAATGAGCAGGCCGAGGTCGGAATTTACCGGAATGAATTCAAGACGGAAGAATTTTAGCATAGGGACCTGGGACAATAACCCAAGTCGTTAACCCGAATCATCGCCGCCGCAAGTCTGGCGCGATAAAGTTTTCCCTTATTCCTCGGCAGCTTCGCTCCAGCGTCGGTCTGAGATACTTCCGCCGCCGTTAGCAGTAACAACTCGGTCGTATCGCAAACTCTCTCTAACGAGTCAGAGACCGAACGAGGTGGTCGCCGGTTTCCATACCGGCGACGGAGGACTTCCGCACGCGCCGAAGCGTTGGTATTGAAACCGGCGCCCGCCCAATTGCACGGGTCCGTCTTAGCGTTTTCTTAACGCGTCCGGCCCCGCACTTAATTAGGGCTGCCAGACAAACCATGCTAACGTAAGTCGATTCCACTTTTCGCCTCCGCATCAGCTGGGGCCGGGATCTGCGGAATCACTCTATCATGCAAGATCTCCTATTCGTTTCCCTCTCGGTGGCATTTTTCGTTCTCACCGCCGCCTACGTCATTTTCTGCGAGAAAGTGCGCTGATCGTCCCGCGATCTCAACCTCCGTCCGTCATGGAAACCATTCTCATCACTCTGCTCGCGGTGGGCTGCCTTATTTATCTGATTTTCGCCGTTCTCCGCCCGGAAAATTTTTAATCAACCGTCGCTATGGACAACCCCAACGCTTGGTTCCAGTTCGCCCTCTACATCGGCGCCCTCCTCCTCGTCACCAAGCCGCTCGGGCTTTATCTCGTGCAGGTGCTCGACGTGCGCGGCAAAACGTGGATCGACCGGGTCGTCCGACCGATCGAACGCCTGACTTACCGCCTCTGCGGCATCAACCCGCAAAGCGAACAGGGCTGGATCGGCTACGGGTTCGCCCTGCTGGCTTTCAGCCTCGTCGGTCTGCTGGCCACTTATTTCATCCTACGTTTCCAGGATCATCTGCCACTCAATCCCCAAGGTCTTCCCGGACTGAGCCCGCATCTGGCGTTCAATACCGCAGCAAGTTTCACGACCAACACCAACTGGCAGAGTTACAGCGGCGAGGCGACCCTGTCGTATTTTTCGCAAATGGTGGCTCTCACCATTCATAATTTCACCTCCGCCGCAGCCGGCATCGCCATCGCCGCAGCACTGGTACGCGGCATTGCCCGGCAAACGGCCCAGACCATTGGTAATTTTTGGACCGACGTGGTTCGCGTCACTTACTACATGCTCGTTCCCCTCTGTCTGGTCTTCGCGATGTTTCTCGTGTCGCAGGGTATGATTCAGAATTTCAAGCCATATACCACCGCCAAGACCTACGAACCTTACACCATTCAGGTGCCAAAGCTCGACGCAGCTGGTCAACCCTTGCTTGCGGCCGACGGCAAAACGCCGCTGACCGTCGACCAGTCCGTCGACACCCAGACGATCGTGCAAGGTCCGATGGCCTCTCAAGTCGCGATCAAAATGCTCGGCACAAACGGCGGCGGCTACACCAACGCCAACGCCGCCCATCCCTTTGAAAATCCGACTGCGCTCTCGAATTTTTTTCAGATGCTTTCGATTTTTGCGATTCCGAGTGCGCTCACCTATTATCTCGGTCGTATGGTGAAGAACCAGCGCCACGGTTGGGCCGTGTGGACCGCCATGTTTGTTCTGTTTGTCGCCGGCGCACTGGTCGCTTGGAAAGCAGAGTCTGCCGGCAATCCGATCCATCAGCAACTCGGCATCGCCTCCTCAGATGGAAATATGGAGGGCAAGGAAGCCCGATTCGGCGTCTTCAATTCCGCGCTGTTCGCGACCATCACCACCGACGCCTCGTGCGGCGCGGTAAACTCGATGCACGATTCGTTCACCCCACTGGGCGGCCTCGTGACCTTGTTCAATATCGAAACGGGTGAAGTCATTTTCGGAGGCGTCGGGTCCGGGCTTTACGGCATGCTAATTTTCGTAATCCTCGCCGTGTTCATCGCCGGCCTGATGGTGGGCCGCACGCCGGAATATCTCGGCAAAAAAATCCAAGCCTACGACATCAAGCTCGTGATGCTGGTGCTGATCGTGCTCTCGGCAACCATTTTGGCCGGCACCGCTTGGGCGAGCGTTTCCGCCTGGGGCCAGGCCGGCCTCAACAACGCCGGGCCGCATGGCTTTAGCGAAATTCTCTATGCTTTTAGCTCTGCCGTAGGGAATAACGGCTCGGCTTTCGCCGGATTGACCGCCAATCCTGCCGACGGAAATCCGCACTACAATATAACGCTCGGTCTCGCGATGCTCATCGGTCGCTTTTTGATGATCGTTCCCATCCTCGCCCTCGCCGGCAATCTTGCTTCCAAGAAATTGGTCCCAGCCAGCGCCGGCACCTTCAAGGTCGAAGGCCTGACCTTCATCGTACTGCTCGTCGGCACCGTCGTCCTGGTCGGCGCGCTCACCTTCCTGCCCGGTTTGGCGATGGGCCCGATCGTCGAGCATTTCCTGATGAAAGCCGGACAACTTTTTTAAGCAAAGCGGATAACCACTCCCACCACTTTCATGAGCACCAAAGCCGTTTCACTTTTCGACCGCGCCATCCTGCGGCAGGCCGTCATCGACGCTGTCACCAAGCTCAACCCGCGCGCCCAGCTTAAAAATCCGGTCATGTTCGTCACGCTGATCGGCGCGCTGCTGACGTTCGAACAACTCTTCACCTCGAAGGAACCTTTCCGCTATGTCCTGCAAATCGCGCTCTGGTTGTTGTTCACGGTCCTATTCGCCAATTTCGCAGAGGCGGTCGCCGAGGGCCGGGGCAAGGCCCAGGCTGACACGTTGAAGCGCGCACGCACGGAGACCTTGGGCCGCCGCCTGAAAGACGGACGTGAAGAGAAAATCTCCGCCGCCGATCTGCGCAAGGGCGATACGGTTGTCTGTGAAACCGGCGACGTAATCCCCGCCGATGGCGACGTGATCGAAGGCATCGCTTCGATCGATGAATCCGCCATCACGGGTGAATCCGCCCCCGTTGTCCGCGAGAGCGGCGGCGACCGTTGTGCAGTCACCGGCGGCACCCGGGTGTTGAGTGACCGTATCCTGATTCGCATTACGTCAGAACCCGGCAACACCTTTATCGACCGGATGATTGCCATGGTGGAAGGCGCCACGCGTCAGAAGACGCCCAACGAAATCGCACTGACCATTCTTCTTTCGGCGCTCACAATCATATTCCTGCTGGTCATCATCGCATTGAAGCCGTTCGGCGTTTATGCCAACGTCGCTTTTTCCATCACGACGCTGATTGCGTTGCTCGTCTGCCTGATTCCTACGACGATCGGCGGCCTGCTGAGCGCGATCGGCATCGCAGGCATGGATCGTCTGCTGCAACGCAATGTGCTCGCGACCTCCGGCCGCGCGGTCGAAGCCGCAGGCGACATCGACGTACTCCTTCTCGATAAAACCGGCACGATCACGCTGGGTAACCGCCAGGCGAGTGACTTTGTTCCCGCCCCTGGGGTCACCAAGGAAAAACTCGCCGATGGCGCCCAGCTCGCCTCCCTGGCCGATGAAACCCCCGAAGGCCGTAGCATCGTCGTTTTAGCGAAGGAAAAATTTAATCTTCGTGGGCGCGAAATGGCGGCATCAAACGCCGTGTTCGTTCCGTTCACCGCGCAAACCCGGATGAGCGGCGTGAACCTCACCGCCAGTGCCGGTCAACCCGCGCGTTCCATTCGCAAAGGCGCCGCCGCCAGCGTCAAGGCCTGGGTCGAGTCGCAAGGCGGCACGTATCCCGCCGCGGTCAGCGACGCCGTCGACACTATCTCCCGCAGCGGTGGCACTCCCCTAGTGGTCGCCGATGGTCGCGATGTGCTGGGCGTCGTTCATCTAAAAGACGTCGTGAAGGGCGGCATCAAAGAGCGCTTCGCTCAGCTCCGCGCCATGGGCATTCGGACGGTCATGATTACCGGCGATAATCCGCTCACCGCCGCCGCGATTGCCGCCGAGGCCGGGGTGGACGATTTTCTCGCCCAAGCGACGCCTGAAATGAAGCTCGCCCGAATTCGCGATGAACAGGCCAAGGGCCACCTCGTCGCCATGACCGGTGACGGCACCAACGACGCCCCCGCCCTCGCGCAAGCCGACGTGGGTGTCGCCATGAACACCGGCACGCAAGCCGCCAAGGAAGCGGGCAACATGGTCGATCTCGACAGCAATCCGACCAAGCTCCTTGAGATCGTCGAGATCGGAAAACAAATGCTCATCACGCGCGGCTCGCTCACGACCTTCAGCATCGCGAATGACGTCGCGAAATACTTTGCGATCATTCCCGCCATGCTGGTGGGCGCGTTCCCCGCCATCGCGCCACTCAACATCATGGGCCTCGTATCGCCCTCAAGCGCTATTCTCAGCGCGGTGATTTTCAACGCCCTCGTGATCATCGCCCTGATCCCGCTCGCCTTGCGCGGTGTCGCCTACCGTCCGATCGGAGCGGCCGCGATGCTTCGCCGTAATCTGCTGATCTACGGGCTCGGCGGAATCATCATTCCCTTCGTGGGCATCAAGCTCATCGACGTGCTCATCAACGCTGTTCACCTCGTTTAATTAGTTATTCGTCACAGAGAGCACTGAGTCGCGACACAGAGTTCACACAGTCAATTAACTCAGCCATTCCGATCATTAACTCCGTGACCTCTGCGTCCCCTCAGTGACCTCTGTGTCCAAAAAATAATTCCGTCCGCCATGAAAACATTTCTGATCGAAATTAAAACGTCCCTGATTCTGACCGTCGTGTTCGCCCTTCTGCTCTGCGGTGTCTACCCGCTTGCGGTGTGCGTGGGCGCGCAGACCTTTTTTCCCGGTAAAGCCAATGGCAGTCTGGTGATGGACAAAGACGGTACGGTGCGGGGTTCACGACTGCTCGCGCAAAGTTTTACCAGCGACAAATATTTTCAACCCCGCCCTTCCGCCGCCGGAACCGGCTATGACGCCACCAGCTCGTCCGGCACCAACCTCGGGCCAACCAGTCAAAAATTGGCCGATAGCATCAAAGCGAATATTGTTGCCTATCGTAATTCCAACAGTCTCGCCGCCGGAGCCACGGTGCCGGCCGACGCGGTCACTTCGTCGGGCAGCGGCCTGGACCCACATATCAGCGTCGCCAACGCCGACATTCAAGCCGCCCGCGTCGCCGGAGCGCGCGCAATCCCGATCTCCCAAGTTCGCTCGCTCGTCGGAGTTCATACGGAAAAGCGGTCCTTCGGCATCCTGGGCGAACCGGTCGTCAATGTTCTCCTTCTCAATCGCGCACTTGACGCAATCCAGGCTTCACCCGCGCGTTAACGACCGGAGGAACTGCTGCCATGAGAACTTACACCCCTCGTGAGATGCGGAATGCGGTGGTTCTGGCTGTGCTGATAACGACGACCATGGTCATCGCGCTTTTAGATCCGTCGTGCCGGCCCGCGTCCTCTGCGCCTTCCACCGGGCCATCGCGAAGAATTGTTGTACCGTGAAAATGCCCGGTAAGGCGCGTAATACTTTTCCAGCTACAATCTCGGGGCGGCGACCCAGAAACTCGATGAGTGCATCGAAGTCGCCACGCAGTACACGAGAGATCCAATCCGCCCGGGCAGACCATCGCCCGCGTTGCCAAAACCCGCCCGTGACCGCGACTGGGGCGATTTTGACAAGCCAACGGTCTGCGCTCTTCAACTCGACCTCGCCCTCGACCAATCGTCCGTTGCGTACTGATTTCGCGCAACCGGTCACCGCCCTCTCTTTCAATCCATGAAAATCCTCCCGTTCATTTCCACATTCGCATTTGTCGTGACGGCCGCCACCATTCGCGCCGACATCGCGCATACGTTCGACACGGTGCCAGTCACATTCAGTGGCTACGTCGATGCATACTACGTCGATGATTTCGCGGATACGATTACCGGCAACCGGCAACTCACACCGAGCGGCGTGTCGCCCATCTACAGTCACAGCCGCGCCAACCAGCTCGCCATCAACCACGCGCTGCTCGACGCGAAGGTTGCCATCGCGCAATTCCGCGGCGCCCTCGGCGTGCAAGCCGGCACCTACGTGCAAAAAAATTACGCCATCGAAGACCGCGTCGTTCAGCACATCTACGAAGCGCAGTTTGGTTTCAAGCCCGTGGCCGACACCAACGTCTGGATCGACGCCGGCATCTTCCCCTCCCATATCGGACTCGAGTCTGCCACCTCGAAGGACAATCTCACGCCTACGCGCTCGCTCATGGCGGAAAACACACCGTACTATGAGGCGGGAGCAAAGGTCACGTGGGATGCGAGCAAGCAGTGGTCTTACAGCTTGTTGCTCCTGCAAGGTTGGCAACAGATTGGCAGCAAAAATTCCAACAAGGCGATCGGCACACAAGTGCAGTACAAGCCAAACGACAGGCTTGTTTTCAACTCAAGCACGTATCTCGGCCAGAGCCCAAACTCGCCAGACGCTCGTCTGCGCCGCTATTTTCACGACTTCTACGTAACGTGGCAGGCCACGAAAGCATGGTCGTTTGCGTTCACCACGGATTACGGCGCCGAGGAGCGCTCGACCAGGGATCGGTCGCTTAACAGCTGGGTTTCCGCGACCGTGATGGCCAAATGGCAGTTTGCTCCGCAATGGGCCGTCGCCGCCCGCGCTGAACATTACTACGACCCACACGGTCTGACCGTTGCGACTGGCACGACGGACAATTTCGTCGCGGACGGCGCCTCGATCAATCTCGACTATCAGGCCGATGCCCACGTGCTCATTCGACTGGAGCTGCGCACGATCGGCGCACAGCACGCGGTGTTTGTTGAAAGCACCGGACTCACCGATAATAACAGCTACACAACCGTGTCGGTCTCGGTTGCGCTCTAATAGGGAAATCCAAATCGGCATATATGCGTCCACCCGATTACGGTACCGACCTATGCTTGCGCGATTGCGCTACCCCGACATCATCGCACACGATTAAACAACCCCGGGGCGAGCCCCGAGGCATTTGACAAGACCATCCAATCACATGCGCTCGTCATCACTTCCTACTGTAGGAGCGGCTTTACACCGCGCTCCGAACGTGGCAACGCGCACGAATCGTGGCGTAAAGCCGCTCCTACATCCAACCAAGCCGAAGTTTACCCGCCAGGCGGGCAAGCTTCGAGACATCAGATCCACTGCGAATGAATGACCGCCGTCCCGATCCCGATGTCATGCTCGCGGCGCTTCACGCCGACGAGGTCCGGGCACAGCGCGCACACCTCAAAGTGTTCCTCGGCATGTGTCCGGGAGTGGGCAAGACCTACACGATGCTGCGCGCCGCCCAGCAGGAACGGGTTGCGGGCACCGATTTGATTGTTGGAGTCGTGGAAACCCATGGAAGAGTCGAAACCGGGGCGTTGCTCGTCGGACTCGTCATCGTCCCCAAAAAGGCGGTTGAGTATCGCGGCACGCAACTCGCCGAAATGGATCTCGAGGCGATTCTCGCGCGCCGGCCCAAGCTCGTCGTGGTCGACGAACTCGCCCACACGAATGCACCGGGCTCGCGCCACGCGAAACGCTGGCAGGATGTGGTCGAGCTCCTGGAAGCGGGAATCGACGTGTACACCACGCTCAATATCCAACATGTCGAGTCGCGCGCAGATACGGTGCGACAGATCACCGGCGCCGCCCAACAGGAAACGGTCCCCGACTCCGTTCTGGATCTCGCCGACGAACTTGAGTTGATCGATCTGACTCCGGAAACTTTACTCGAGCGTTTGCGCGATGGGAAAGTGTATCTGGGCGAGCGGGCCGCCGCGGCGCAGGATGGATTTTTCAAGGATTCCCACCTCTCGGCCCTACGCGAACTGGCCCTCCGCTACACCGCCGAGCGTGTCGACCGGCAGCTCCGCCACCTGCGGGCCGGCTCGGCGAAACAAACCGTGTGGCGCAGCGGCGAACGGTTGCTGGTGGCCGTCAGCCCCAGTCCGTTCTCCACCCAGTTGGTGCGATGGACGCGTCGCATGGCCGCGGCATTGGGCGCCCCGTGGATCGCAGTCCACATCGAACCTTCCGTCGCCTATCCCGAGGAAGAGCAGCGTTTGCTGGACAAAAATCTCGCCCTCGCGCGCGAACTCGGCGCCGAGGTGATCATTACCCACGACGACAATACCCCAGACGCCCTCGTGCGGGTCGCGCTCCAGCACAATGCCACGCAAATCGTCGTGGGGAAACCTCGCGTCCGACTTTTCCGTGATCTCATCCGGGGCTCGGTCGTCGATCGCCTGCTTCGACTGGGAGGAAACATCGACATCTACGTCGTGCCGGCGGAAAACGAATCGCGCCGCCGCCATCTGCTGACCGTCGATCGCAGCCTGCGCAGTGCGCCGGACGAATACCGCTGGGCCGCTGGGACAGTCGGCGTGATCACCTTGCTCGGGCTTTTGTTACCTACCGACACCTACCTCGCGGTGGGGTTGGTTTATCTCCTGGGCATTATCATTCTCAGCCTGCGCATCGGTCGCGGCCCGGTGCTGGCCGCCGCCGTACTGAGCGCGCTGAGCTGGAATTATCTTTTTATTCCTCCGCGTTTCACTTTCGAAATTACCAAGGTGGAGGACGCCACGTTGTTCACCACCTACTTCATCGTCGCATTGGTGACCGGTCATCTGACTTCCCGCATCCGGATGCAGGGCCACAACGAACGCATGCGCGAGGAACGCGCCACCGCGCTTTTTGAACTGACGCGTTCCCTCGCCGAGGCCAACACGCTGGACGACGCCGTCTTCGCCGCACTTCGTCAGGCAGATGAACTCTTCGAAGCAAAAACATTCCTGCTGCTGGCGGATCCGCAAGGCGCATTGATTCCTCACTTTTCGGGATCGTTTCCGTTGGACAACCGGGAACGCGGCATCGCCGAATGGGTTTATCTCAACCGACGGGCAGCGGGGCGTTTCACCGATACACTTCCAGGCGGCGAAGCCTTTCACTTTCCCCTGGTGCGCGAGGAGAAAGCCGTGGGCGTGCTCGGCATCGTCGTTCCAGCAGACCGGCCGCTGACCCTGCGCCAGCGCGACCTGTTCGAGGCGTTCGCCCGCCAGCTCGCTCTCATCGTCGAACGTGAACACCTGCGGGAAGCCGGGGAACGTGAAAAACTTCTCGCCGAATCCGATAAGCTTCACCGCGTCCTTCTAGACAGCGTCTCTCACGAACTGCGCACGCCGCTCGCCGTAATCACGGGCTCGTTGGAAAACCTGGCGGAGGCCAAACCCGATTTGCGAAACGCGCTCGTTGCCGAAAGCCGCGCTGCTGCACGCCGGCTCAACCGGCTCGTCGGAAATCTCCTTGATCAAACCCGGCTTGAAAGCGGTGCGCTGAAGCCTCGCCTCGATTGGTGCGACGTCCTCGATCTCATCAACGCGGCTCGCGAGGGCGTGGGTGACGCTCTCGCCGACCACCCTTTGGAGGTCGTGGTGCCAGACGATATGCCACCGGTCCGCGCCGACTTTGCGCTGATGGAGCAGGCGCTGGCCAACCTGCTGCTCAACGCCGCGCTCCACACCCCGGCCAACACCTCCATTTTCCTCACGGCGGGAATCGAGCGCGGAGGCACGCGGGCATTTTTCACCGTCGCCGATCGCGGCCCGGGTCTGCCGGCGGAAATGTCCGAGCGGCTGTTTAAAAAATTCGAGCGGGGCGATGCGGCCCGGGCCGGCGGTCTCGGACTGGGGCTTTCCATTGTCCGCGGTTTCGCCGCCGCTCAGCGCGGAGAAGTGGTTGTGGGCGCCAATCCCGGCGGTGGCGCCGTGTTCACCATTTACCTGCCGCATCTTCCCCCACAGACTCCGCCGGCCGAATGAGCATTCCTTCTCCCGCCAAAACTTCCCTCCTGATCATCGATGACGAGAAGCAGATTCGGCGGCTGTTGCGTGTAACCCTCGAAAGCGAAGGCTACAAAGTACGCGAAACCGAAACCGGCCGGCTTGGCTTGCAGGAGGTCGCTCATCAAACCCCGGACGGAATTATTCTCGACCTGGGTTTGCCGGATTTGGACGGCACGGAAGTGATCAAGCAGCTGCGCGAATGGTCAAAGGTGCCCGTGCTCGTCCTATCAGTTCGCGAGAGCGAAGAAGATAAAATCGCTGCTCTCGACGCTGGTGCTGACGATTATCTGACCAAGCCTTTCAGTGGTCGCGAACTGCTGGCCCGGGTGCGCGCAATTCTGCGTCGGATGCCGGCGGCCAGCGAGCCAGCGGTGGTGAAAATCGGTCAGCTCGAAATCGATCAAGCCGCGCGCGTCGTGCGTCGCGAAGGAGCAGAAGTTCACCTGACCGCGAAGGAATACGCGCTGTTCCAATTACTGGTGCAACATCGCGGAAAAGTCGTCACGCATCGACAGATTCTGCGCGAGCTTTGGGGTCCGAACGCAGAGGAAAACACGCACTACTTGCGCGTGCACATGACTCATTTGCGCCAAAAACTGGAAACCGATCCGCACGCACCCAAGCACCTGAAAACGGACGCCGGAATCGGATATCGATTGTGGGAGTAAAGGCATCTTTCGCTTTTTTGTACCGTATGTGTAGCCCGCGCCGGGAGGCGCGGGACCCTGCGCTCCCGCGCAGGGCTACATGCCGAATAGAATGAAACGCACGAATGAGCGCAAAATATTCAGACGGTGCTAGTCGCGAATAGCGAACGCTCAAACGTGGGACCCACCCACCACTCTCGATCAAGCCGCCTGATCGTGTCCGTCCGCAGCAATCTCAAGAGAACTCCCGGCGATTTGTGCCGTAAATTTCTCCCGTAATTCGCGCCCGATGCGGAGAATCACCAAACACACATTTTCCCGTACCACTGGATCGTCGGAAGAAACGTAGCAACCCCGGCGTTCGCCTTCATACCATGTCTCGTCGTCGATCACTTTTTTGATCACGGGGAGCTCACGAAAAACGACTGGATCGAGGCGGGCCATGGAATGGGGCTGGGGATACAGGATATATCGACGCATCCCCTTTCACCCCGAAACTGCTCAGGCCGAATTGCCATTTTTTTACACTGAGCTATGGTTTCGCATGCCTGTAAAAACTCCGCCAATTGATCCCGGTGTTCGCATCGGTCACGTCCACTTGAAAGTCGCTGATTTACAGCGTGCTCTCGACTTCTACGTTGGCGTGCTCGGGTTTGAGCTAATTCAACGCTTCGGTACCCAGGCGGCGTTTATTTCCGCCGGCGGCTACCATCATCACATCGGCTTGAATACGTGGGAAAGTCTCGGTGGATCTCCGCCGCCGCGCGGCAGCACGGGACTGTTTCACACCGCGATTCTTTATCCGACCCGCGCGGCGCTGGCTGACGCGTTGCTTCGTCTGATCAACGCAGGAATCGAGCTGGATGGAGCATCGGATCATGGCGTGAGCCAGGCGTTATATTTGCACGACCCAGATCACAACGGAGTCGAACTCTATTGGGATCGTCCGCAAGCGGAATGGCCGCGCGACGCGAAAGGCAATTTATCGATGGTCACTGAACGACTCGATCTCGACGACCTGCTCGCAGAACTCAAAAAATAACCTGCATACGTTGGCGTTCGCTAACAAAATTCAGGCTGGCGCCGCCCCTTCGGGTCGCCACGCTCGCGCGCCATGGCTCCTACCCCCGTTCGCGACGCCACGCGCCTTAGCGAAATATCTCCTCTGCAATGGAAATCCGGAATCGCGGCCTGGCTCGGCTGGTTTTTTGACGGCCTTGAATTGCACCTCTATACGCTCGTCGCTGGTCCGCTCGTGCTTCACCTGCTCGCGACGACAGCGAACGATCCGCAGGTTAAGGAGAAAAGTGCCTACATCCAAGCCGCCTTCTTAATTGGGTGGGCCCTCGGTGGCGCCGTCTTCGGCTGGCTGGGTGATCGTCTGGGTCGAAGTCGCACGCTCGCACTCACGGTTCTGACGTACGCCCTTTGCACCGGCCTCTGCGCTTTCGCCCAGACTTGGTGGCAGTTGATGTTATTTCGTTTTATCGCCGCCATCGGCATCGGTGGGGAATGGGCCGTCGGAGCATCTCTTTTATCAGAAACCTGGCCGAAAGCGTGGCGCCCTTGGATCGCGGCAGTTCTGCAGAGCGGCGTCAATATCGGCATCCTTTTTGCGTCTGCGCTGGTGTGGCTGATCATGCCATGGCTACAGCAACTTTTCGCGGCTGCTAATCAACCGGACACCCTGCAGAGCGCCGTGTTGTCGGTGAAAAACTTCCTACCCCGACTTTCGCCAGAGCATCTGGTTTTCCTGATCGGTATTCTGCCCGCGTTAATGGTGTATTGGATTCGACGGCATGTCCCCGAACCCGAAGCGTGGCAGCGCGCACAAGCCGATGCCGCGCCCAAGCCCCATTTAGTCGATCTGTTTCGCGGCACCGTCGCTTCAATTACCTGGCGGACGATGGCCGTCTGCGCGCTCAGCCTGTCGGCGTGGTGGCTGTTTATCTTTTGGCAGGCGCAGCATGTACGCAAAATTCTCGTCGATACCGGTACCGCCGCGGCGGACGTAACGCGTTTGGTGACTGCCGCGTTTTTCGTGATGATCGCCGTTTCGATCGTGGGAAATTATTTTGCGGGCTGGCTGGCAAAACTATTTGGCAATCGCCGGGCCATCATGCTGATGTTTTGGGCCCTGTTCGCCAGCATGGCAGGTGCGTTCATCGTGCCGCGCGGATTTGGTGAACTCGCGTGGTTCTGGGTGCCGCTGGTTGGTTTTTTCTCCGGCGTCTTCGGCTTGTTCACGATGTATCTGCCGCCGTTGTTTCCCGTGCTGCTGCGAACCACGGGCGCCGGGTTTTGCTACAATATTGGCCGTATGGCCGCTGCCGCCGCCTCGATCGTATTTGGCTGGCTCGCGCCGGTGGGCGATTTCCGAACCGCGCTGCTATATTCCAGCGTGCTCGCACTCGCGGCCGCCGTTTGGGCTTTCTGGCTACCGGAAGAGTCACGCGAGGCGTGAGCCTCGCGGGGGTTCCCACTGATCGGTCGGATCTGACGGATCCGTCCGATCATTTTTTCAATTCAACCCCAGCTCCATCAGCTGTGGGGTTGTATCCGGCGAATGCAGCTCGCCGCCACCGAAACGATGGAGCAACCCTTTCATCGCTTCGCGCCAGATGCGGCAGCGGCGCTCGAAAACGGCCGCGCCCTGGCCAGGAGCCTCGATCAGTACAAAGCTTACCAGCGTGTGCCGGGCGGAAAGAGCCACCACGCGAATCGGCGTCACCGTTGTGCTTTCAGCCGACGGACCAGCGTGAACATCAATAACGCCCGCATCGGCATTCGAATCGATCCACACCACCTGCTCGCCCTCGGCGGTAAAAGCCCACCAACCGCCACGACGGAGAGTAATGCTTTCACAGTAGTTGCCCGACCACTTGGGCAGGCTTTCAACGTCGGCAAGAAAATTAAAAACCAGCTGCCTCGGAGCGGAAACGGTGATCGTAAGTGTAAGAATATTCATGGCTGTCTCGTGTCTAAAATAAATCGAAGGCTCCGGCCTAGGCCGCGCTTTTCTTTTTGTGAATCAACAATCGATTACCGTCCGGATCCTGAATGATCGCAAAGTGGCACGAAGGAAACTCCAACGACTCGCCCACGAATTTTACTCCCGCTTCGCGCAACGCGGCCACGGTCGCAGGAAAATCCGCGACTTCGAGCGCCACACTCGCGCCTTGGGAAGACGGCAGCCATTGGTCGCCCGCGCCGTTGCCGATCGCGAGAGTGGAATCACCGAGTTCGTACTCGACCCAGCCTTTTCCACCTCCTTCCCATACCGTGCCCGGTTTAAGTCCGAGCACTCCTTCATAAAAACCCCGCGCACGCGCAAGGTCTGTAACGGGGTATCCAGTGAACGCAAAAGCAACCACGCGAACTGCTGTCGAAGATGTCATGCGCGACATAGTATCATTTCTCATGACAGCCCTATGTCAGGAGGTAAAAATAAATCCAGTAAGCAAATCCCCTATTCATTCGAAGTCTTTTTTCCGACCTGCGAAACCCGGTCCCAAAAGGCGTGCGCAAAATTTTTGCATAAGCAAATGCGCGTGCGCTCGACATCTCACTCTATCGTTAGAGAAATCCCTGACGCCACCTTTCGACGGTGTCAGCCGGTTTGTCTTACCGCAAGATCGCAACTGAGCATGCGACCGTCAGACGTATCCAATCTCACGATTACACCTGACGCGCTTTGCGCCACGAGAATACTTCCATCTTTTTCTTCTCCGAGAATCGCCGCACAAGGATCGTCGCTTATGGGCCAACCCGCGATCCAACGCAAACGCAGTCCGCCATCGAGACAGTAGAGATTCGCCAGGCCCGGCAGCAGCCCGTAAGCGTGCTCTCTCACATAAATACACAATGGCCCCTGTCGAAATTCGACGACTGCCGACCCCAGCGGAGTGTACTCAGTCGCGCGCAGGCCGCGATCGGTCAATTGGCAGAGGGTGCCATCAATGATGGCGGAGGCGTGGGGTACAGTCTTCAAGGTGATGCGGGTGATAATCTCTGACCGTTTTGAACGAACGGCCAACACTTTTTCGCAAAAAATGGTGCACCGAATTTACAATTCTGATCCCACACCGCAAATACTCGAAGTCGCGGTCGCATGAATCGTGGTAACGCCAGAGCTACTATTCCCAAAACTTTTCACAATCAGTCGGGTGTGGCTGAACCCGCCGTATCCACTCCTTAGCTATCCCCGTACTTTTGCGCAATCGCCCTGGCTTCCTGCTTCACCAATTTGCACAGTTTCGCCGGCGCCAGCACCTCGGCGTCCGTCCCAAATGACAACAGCCACCGGGCGAGCCATTCAAACGACCACGTATAAAGTGAGAACACCGCCCCGCCATCGCGCGACTCGCCCGCGATGAGTGTCGCCTGGCTTTCGCGTTGGGCGCGTTCCTGCACGCGTGTCGCAAACCAGATTCGCGCCGACAGAACGTCGCTGCGAGTGGTCGATTCCTGCATGTGCTTTTCGAGTGAGAAATCGGCATGGGCTTCGAACTTCTCGATCGCCAACTCGAGCCGCCGAATTCGATCGACGCGGAAGTGACGGTAATCTTTACGCAACCGACACCACGCCACCAGATACCATGCGCCGCCATAGAAAACCACCCCGAGGGGTTCCACTTCGCGCGGCGTGTCCACTTCCTGCGCGCGTGCGCGATAATCCATGCGCAACACGCGGCGCGACACGACGCCTTGTTGCACCGTCAGCAACCAGCGTTGCGCCGCCGCATCGGGCGCAACCTGATCCGGCCGGCCATAAACCAGCGTTCGTTGCGTCAACTTCTCGATGTGATCCTGGCGATCACGCGGAAGCACCGCGCGCAATTTATCCAGTGCCGACACCATCGGCGTATGCAGCGAGGCATCGGTATACTGTTTCACAAGTTCTCCCCCGACGAAAAGCGAGGTTGCCTCTTCCACGGTAAACATGACCGGGGGCAATTGATAACCCTTCATCAGGCAATAACCCACCCCCGCCTCTCCCGAAATTGGCACCCCCGCTTCGCCCAGCGCGGCGATATCGCGATAAATCGTGCGGATATTCACCTCAAAATGCCCCGCGAGCTCCTCCGCACGCACCACGCGCCGCCCCTGCAGATGCAGCACCATCGCGACTAGCCGGTCCGTTCGATTCATCCCACCAGCAAATGACCCGGCCTCACCACGACAATCATGATTCACAAAAAACATTTCCTTCAGCACCACTCCCGAATTTTAGCCACGGAAAGTCACGAAGGGCCGTTCCGTGCCAGTGGAAATTTTCCGCGCGCCTATAGGCGCGCCATGGTGTCAACTGGCTCAGGATCTTTTTGTGACTTTTGTGGCCATACATTCTGGACGCCGTTTCTTCCCTGCCCAAATGCTTGCATGTCCAATCGATTCACGGCATCTCTGCTTCCGGACAGAGCGTATCTTCCCCATGAAAAATTCATTCACTGCCTTTGCAGGTTTGATGATCGGGCTCGTAACCGGCCCCATTGTGTTTTGCGCCGCAGAGCCCACCCCAACGCCACTCTTTGAAGGACTGGGCTCCCACACTAGAAAGGTCACGACAACGTCGGCCGAGGCCCAACGCTATTTCACCCAAGGCCTCGCGTTGGTCCATGGCTTCAACCACGGCTCAGCGATTCGATCGTTCCAGGAAGCGGCACGCCTCGACCCGGAATGCGCGATGGCTCACTGGGGAATCGCACTCGCCAGTGGACCGCACATTAATTTCCCGGTCGTCCCCCCACCCGCGGCCGAACTTGCCTGGGCGGAAATCACTCTCGCGCAGAAGTACTCCGAAAAAATCACGCCGGTCGAACGCGACTTGGTCGCTGCTCTCGCCCAGCGTTACGCCAATCCCCAACCCGATGATCGTAGCAAACTCGATCTCGCGTACGCCGATGCCATGCGTGAAGTCTGGAAAAAATATCCCGACGACACCGACGTCGGCACTTTTTTCGCCGAAGCCATGATGGATCTGCGCCCATGGGATCAGTGGACGCCCGAGGGTCAGCCTCAACCGGGCACCGATGAAATCCTCGCGACGCTCGACGCCGTCCTGAAACTCGATCCCCAGCATCCGTTCGCAAACCACCTCTACATTCACGCCGTCGAGGCGTCACCGCATCCCGAACGCGCCCTCGCCGCCGCCGACCGTTTGCGCGATCTTCAACCCGGACTCGCCCACAACGTCCACATGCCCTCGCACATCGACATCCGCATCGGGCGCTGGCAAGAAGCCATAGAAGCTAACTTGAAGGCAGTCGACGCCGTCAAACGGGTGCGCACTGTCGTCGGGCCGCCACAAGGCTTCATTCTCGTTTATAACGCGCACAACGAACATATGCTGGCCTACGCCGCGATGATGACGGGACAAAGCGCGCTTTCGATCAGTCACATTCGCACGCTCGTGGACGACCTGCCGGAAGATTTCCTCAAGGAATATTCCCCGGGGATCGACGGCTTCGTCGCCATGCCGTACGAAGTGCTGCTGCGATTCGGGCGCTGGGACGATGTCCTCGCCGCACCCGATCATCCCGATTACCTGCCTTTCACCCGCGCATTCCGACATGCGGCACGCGCCATTTCCTTCGCCGCAAAGGGCGACGTCAAATCGGCGCGTGAAGAACAAACCGCGTTTCTCGCGGGCGCCAAACTGGTTCCCGTCGACGGCACGTTCGGCAACAATCCCACTCTCGCAGTCGTCGCCATCGCCGCGCACATGGTCGAGGGTGAGATTCTCTATCGAGATCACAAAACCGACGCCGGTCTCGCCGAATTGCGCGAAGCGGTGAAACTCGAAGACGCGCTCCGCTACGACGAACCGCCGCCCTGGATTTTGCCCGCACGACATTCGCTGGGCGCAACGCTGATGGCAGCGCGCCGTTATCCTGAGGCCGAGGAGGTTTACCGCGCCGACCTGAAACGGCTGCCGGAAAACGGCTGGTCGCTTTATGGCTTGGCTGAAAGTCTTGCGATCCAGGGAAAGGACGAGGAATCCGCTGAAATGCGCATCCGCTTCGCGCGCATCTGGACCAAAGCCGACATCGCCATCAAGTCCTCCTGCTTCTGCCAGCCAGGAAAGTAGAATTCCCCGTAGCAGCCGTCGTCAGACGGCTGGCGCGAGCGGCGTCATCGCCACGCTACGTTCAGAGCGACTGCCATGACAACAACCCGCGCTTCTCGCCCTCATCACCCGCGCTGACACCTCAATGAATCGTCCGGCTTTAGTTTGCGCGACGGCACATCGCGACTAGTCTCATCGTCGCCGCATGCTACCCGACGCGGCGCTCGCTTGAACCCGTCCACCACTCATGTCCCCGCGATCGAGCAATCCCCGGTCTTTCACGTTCGTGGACTGACCAAGATTTACGGCGAAGGCACCGCTCAGGTTCGAGCGCTCGACGGCGTCGATCTCGATCTCAATGCAGGAGAATTTGTCGTATTGCTCGGCCCGTCCGGCAGCGGAAAAACTACGCTCCTGAACCAACTCGGCGGCCTGGACATTCCGACCAGCGGAGAATTGCGCTATCGCGACATTACACTGACTCATGCGAACGAGACCGAACTCACACAGTATCGTCGCGATTCAGTCGGCTTCATTTTCCAATTCTACAATCTCATCCCCAGCCTTACTGCGCGCGAAAACGTCGGTCTGATTACGGAAATTGCGCGCGACCCGCTGACACCCGAAGATGCGCTGGCCATGGTTGGCCTGAGCGCGCGCATGGATCATTTTCCCGCACAATTATCGGGCGGCGAACAGCAGCGGGTCGCCATCGCCCGTGCCATCGCCAAGCGACCGGAAGTTCTCTTGTGCGACGAACCCACGGGCGCGCTCGACGTAAAAACCGGCATCGTGGTGCTGGAGGCGCTCGAACGCGTAAACCGCCAGCTCGGAACACTCACGGTGGTCATCACCCACAACGCCGTCATGGCCGACATGGCCGATCGCGTGATTCATTTCTCCGACGGTCGCGTACACCACGAAAGAAAAAATACCACGCGGGCTGCACCGGCTACTCTGAAATGGTGAGAGCGCGAAGCGCGCAAATCACAAAGTCCAAAAGCCAAATACCGGCATCGATCGTTCCTGAATTTTGCCACGAAAAATCACGAAAATGATTTTAATTGAAACGAGACTCACCTCCACGCGCCTATAGGCGCACACACCCACTTAACCAAAGCCCCAGACTTTCTCGTGACTCTTCGTGGCCAAACATCCCCCTGCTCTGTTTCTGTGTATTCCGTGTCTTCTTTGGTTATCTTCATCAGTCTTCACCGCCTGATTTGGACTTTGGCCACTGGCCTTTGAAATTTCCCCTCTAAGATGATCCCTCATCTCGATCGTAAACTGTTTCGCGACTTGCGCCGGCTTGCCGGCCAGGCGGCGGCGGTTTCCCTCGTGATGGCGTGTGGTCTCGCGATGCTGATCATGGCGCGCAGTCTGATTCATTCGCTCGAATCGACCCGCGCGGAATATTACCAAACAAATCACTTCGCCGAAGTTTTCGGATCCCTCAAACGCGCACCGAATTATCTCATCGATCGCATTCGGGAAATTCCTGGCGTCGCCACCGCCCAAACCGATCTCTCGGTGCCGGTCACGCTCGATCTGCCAGGCATCACCGAGCCCGCGAGCGGACTCGTGCGGTCGCTACCGGATTTCGGTGAACCGGAACTCAATCGTCTCTTTCTTCGCCGCGGCAGCTGGCTCGCGCCGGGCTCGCGCGGAGATGTACTCGTAAGTGAGGCGTTCGCCAAAGCCAACTCGCTCAATCCCGGTGACACGCTCACTGCCCTGCTCAACGGCCGACGGCAGTCGTTTCGTATCAGCGGCATCGTCCTGTCACCCGAATATATTTTTGAATCACGGCCCGGCGCCGCGCTGCCGGATAATCGCACGTTCGGGATTTTCTGGATGCCCTACAAGGAGGTCGCCACCGCCTGGGACCTTTACGGCGCCTTCAACCGGATCTCACTCACGCTCGCGCCGGGAGCGAATGACCGTCCCGTCATCGTCGCGCTCGACCGTTTGCTAATGCCCTACGGCGCGCTCGGTGCATTCAGCCGCAAGGATCACCCGTCGCATATCCGGGTCTCTGACGAAATTCGTGTGCTGACCCTGCTATCGATTGGCTTTCCCACGATTTTTCTCGGGGTTGCGGCGTTCATGACCAACGCCGTGTTGTCGCGCCTGCTCTCACTCCAACGTGAACAGATCGCCATTTTGAAAGCATTCGGATTCACCAACCGGCAGATCGTCGTGCACTACCTGAAATTTGCGTTCGTGATGGTCACCGCGGGCGTAGTTTTCGGTCTGCTGGGTGGCATCGGACTCGGACACAAACTCGTCGTGATGTATGAGTTGTTTTTTCGTTTCCCCAATTTGTATTTTCGCCTCGACCCAGTCGCAGTCGGCACAGCTCTAACCGTCGGCCTTGGCGTAGTCACGCTCGGTGTCATCAGTGCCGTGCGCCGCGCGGCGAATCTTCCACCGGCCGAAGCCATGCGTCCTGAACCTCCGGCAAATTTCCGCCCGGCCTTGATCGAACGCCTCGGCTTGAAACGCCTGCTTTCTCATTCGTTTCGCATCGCCATGCGAAATCTCGAGCGCCGGCCGATGCAGGCATTGTTCACCGTCGCCGGACTCGCCCTCGCCACCGCGCTCTTGATTTTGCCCAACACGTTTAAAGCCGGAATTCGCGAAGTCCTCGAATTCCAATGGGACGTCGTTCAACGCCAGGACGTCAACCTCGGTCTCGTCGAACCCTCTTCTGCGCGCACCGCCAACGAGCTCGCCCAATTGCCGGGCGTCACCAGCCTCGAGCCGTCACGCAGCGCCGCGGTGCGGATTCATTTTCAGGGGCGCAGCCGTCAGATCGCATTGCGCAGTCTTCTACCCGGCGGACAACACAGCCGCGCGGTCGACGCTTCGGGTCACGAGATCAGCCCGTCCGAAAATGGACTGATCATGTCCGCCAAACTCGCGAGCGTTCTCGGCGCAAAAATCGGCGACAGCATGATCGTTGAAGCGCTCGAAGGCCGGCGGCCGATCAAGAGCATCCCGCTGGTGGCTACCGCGGAGGATTTCACCGGCATCGCCGCGTACATGGAATTGCACGCCATCAATCGTTTTCTTCAGGAAGGAGACGTCATTACCGGAGCGAGCATCGGGCTCGACATGTCGCGCCGCGCGGAATTCCTCGCGGCGCTTAAAGAAATTCCACGCGTCAGCACCGTTGCGATCAAGGAAAGCATGCGGCAAAGTTTTCGTGAAACCACCGCGCAAAGCATGGGCCTGATCCAAACCATTTATCTGACTTTCGCCGTGATCGTGGCGTTTGGCGTGATCTATAACAATGCGCGAATTTCCCTCGCGGAGCGGGCGCGCGAACTCGCCACGCTCCGCGTCATTGGCATGACCCAGCGCGAAGTCGGTGCCGTGCTCGTCATCGAACTGGTAATCCTCGCCGGCGTTGCCGTGCCGCTCGGTCTTCTGCTCGGCACGGGGCTCACCACCATCGTCGTCGGCTCCATCAACACCGAGACGATCCGCCTGCCCCTCGTGTTCACCACCTACACATATTCGTTCGCCGTGGTCACGGTCGCAATCGCGTCGACCCTTTCCGCTCTGTTTGTACTGCGCCAGTTGAAACAAATCGATCTCATCGCCGCGTTAAAAGCGCCGGAATAAAATCACATCAATCGGTTTAACCGCTGATCTTCGCTAATGAACGCTTATCCAGGCAATCCATGCCTTCGTGTATTCCCAGACGATCTCTGTGCTTAGATTAGCGGCAATCAGCGCAAATTAGCGGTTAAAAATATTCTTTCATGGCTTCTTCACCCACACCTAAAAAATTCCGGCCTTTCCGCTGGCTCCCCTACTTTATCGGGGTCGTGCTGATTGTATTGCTCGGCTTTGGTCTGCGACCACGCCCAGCGCCGGTTGAAACCGCGCCAGTCACCATTGGCCCGCTCCGCGCCACCGTCAGCGAGGAAGGAAAAACCCGCATTCGCCAGCGCTATGTCGTGTCGAGTCCGGTCACCGGGCAATTGCGTCGGGTGCCATTTAAACCGGGTGCGGAAATCACCCCGGGTGCCGTGCTCGCCCTGATCGAACCCATGACGGCGTCGCCCCTTGACACCCGCAGCCGCGCGATGGCTGAAGCCCGGCGAGACTCAGCCATCGCTTCGCTCGAGAAAACCCGCAGCGCCCATACGCTGGCGCTCAGCGAATTAAAGCGCGTGGAGAAAATGTTCTCGGACAAAACAGTTTCTCCGCAGGACTATGAGAGCGCCCAAATGCGCGAGACAACCGCCGCGCGGGAAGTGGTGGCGGCCGAGGGAGAACTGCGGTCCGCCGAAGCTCAGCTTGCCGTAGCTGACCCTGGAGCGACCACATCGCCCGCTTTAGTGGAAGTGTGCGCTCCGGTTGCTGGCCGCGTGCTGCACGTGTTTCAAGAAAGCGAACGTCCCGTCTCGGCCGGCACGCCAATCCTTGATGTCGGAGATCCCACGGACTTGGAGGTCGTGATCGAATTGCTCTCGCGGGATGGTGCGGCACTCGCACCGGGCACCAAGGTGGAACTCGAGCAATGGGGTGGCTCCAAACCGCTCGACGCGCGCGTGCGACTGGTCGAGCCCGCCGCGTTCACCAAAATTTCCGCCCTCGGCGTCGAGGAGCAGCGCGTGAACGTGGTCGCGGATATCGTCACGCCGCTACCCGAAAGGGCCACTCTTGGAGACAACTTCCGCGTCGAGGCTCGCGTGATCGTCTGGGAAACGGACAAAGCGGCGAAAGTGCCGGTGTCGGCGCTCTTCCGGCGGGGTTCGAGCTGGTCGGCGTACGTGATGCGCGGCGGCCGGGCCGCGCTGCTGCCGGTCACTCCGGGCCGCTCGAGCGGCACCGAAACGCAAGTGATCGAAGGTTTGAAAGAAGGCGACGAGGTGATCCTCTATCCCGGCGACCGCGTTAAGGATGGGCAACGCGTTCAGCCGATGAAAGTCGTTCAGTAGCGTTACAGAATTCCCTTCAGCCGAATCTTGACCTGCTCAGCCGGACTGCTGTTGTGGCGGCGTGAAAACAATTACCCTTGGCCGGATTTTTTCCACGTTAGCGGTCGGTGTTGCGTTGCTCAGTTGCCCCACTTTTTCCCACGCCAAATCGGTGCCGTCGGAAATCACGTCCATGGGCGACAACACCTTTTCCCTCACACGCACGGCAAAAACCGCGCTGACTCGTGATACAGACAAAATGAAAGAAGAGCTGGAGGCGGATGCGGCTAAATATTGCGCAGGCCTCGGGAAACAATTGAAGGTCGTCGATGTGACCGCCAACAAGCCATTTTGGGGGACCGGCTACGCGAGCGCGACCATCGTTTTCAAGGCACTCACCGCGGGAGAAATTGAACAGGCGAACGCCGCGGCATTAGCGCCCGCTTCGTCGTCGGGCAGCGAACGTCCCAGCATGACCGGCGATCTCTATAACGATCTGACGAAACTAGATGATCTTCGCAAAAAAGGCATCCTCACCGAGGAAGAATTCCAGTCCGAGAAAAAGAAAATCCTCGCCCGGTCAAAGTAATCACCAATTGCACGCTCTTTTGCAGGAGCGGCTGAACCTTGCAGATCCTACCCTTGATCTCACAACGTACAGCCGCTCCTGCTGCGTTTAGGGAGTATTTCAAAATGGATTTAGAGCGCTGTTATTAAAATTGTAGCCGGGGGCGCTGACCCCGGAGTCTGCGGTTGTGTTCCGGCCGGGGTCAACGCTCCCAGCTACAACAGGAAAATTCGGCCACAGTTTTTATGAAAACGCTCTAGTGTCCTGTCCCGCAAATAATCTTAGAAAAGCGTTCGAGCTTTCCGAGGATGGAATCGGCGGTGGCGGTCCAGGCAAATGGGCGGGGATGGAGGTTGTAGTGTTGGACGAAGGCCT
>Ga0307508_10000308_pt1 | contig 59309 bp, 75 predicted proteins | sample 9_EM_MG_FD_203089 | JGI IMG/M metagenome (GOLD analysis project Ga0307508, IMG submission 203089) | Populus trichocarpa ectomycorrhiza microbial communities from riparian zone in the Pacific Northwest, United States - 9_EM | ecosystem: Host-associated > Plants > Roots > Unclassified | place... | reverse complement strand
ACCCCCTTGGTTCCCCCCCCCCCCCCCCCCTCTCCCAGTTGTGCGTGTGTTCCTCACGCAGCATCAATTGCAAATACGGACGGGCGTCACCTATCTGGGGGGATTCATTTCGATGCATGCGTAAAAAAAAAGAAGAAAAAATGTTCGATATCCCCGTGTGCTCTCTGTTTGGGAGAAACAATAGATACCACAATATATACGTGGAGAGAGAAGGCTGCAATTCGTTTCGAATGGGCCGACAGAGGATCCACGGGAGCCCGCAGCACATACTACATGCATGCATACATCCTACCTATGTACCTGGATACACTCTCGCTGTCCATGCGTGACTGACGTGCATACAGATGAAGTGCGGGAATTACCGGGTCCGACACGCCTCGATCAGGCCTTCGCTGGAAATGTCTCCCACGGTTCGCGCCCCTCAGCTCCAACCACTTCCCCGTCACCTCCTCCCTCCGCTGATCCCTTCCCTCGTCTTCCGTGACGTTTCGCCGTTGAGCTAATATATCGCCGAGCCGTCCCAGATACCGGCTGTCCAGCCTGAGGACGCCCCCCAGTCCTGGCTATCGCAGAATCGACAGTCGGATATACTGTGTGCCCACACATCTCCCCGAACTGCGGCTAACCGCCGAATCGCGCCACCGTTTCCTCCCCCCCTCGCATGTCTGGCTGCCACGACGACGTCCCAGCTCGAGTAAGTAGCGGGCCCAGAGCCAGATAGCCTTCCCTCGCCCGTTGGATTCACGTTCGCACTCGATCCGGGGACGGTAGCTCTCCCGACCCAGGGCGTCTGAGGTAGGACAGGCCGAATAACGTGGTGGTTAGCGGTGAAGACGAGAGAGGTGGCAGCGGTGGCAGTAGTGGTTGTGGTGATAATGGTAGCGATCATGGCGTTGATACTGGAAGCGATAATGGTGGTGTGTGACCCGAAGCAGTGCAGGATCGCCGCATTTTCTCGTCTCCCTTCCCAGTCATCATCTGTCGAGAGCATGTCTGCATTGCATGCACAGAACCGGGTGCAACCAGAGTGTACTACACTAGCGGGAGTGGAAGAAAGTACACCCGCACACACACCTATTCCGCATCCATAGATCTGAGGAATCCAAGTGGGTACCCGCATCTACAGCGTGTGTGATGGCGCTGCGTGTCATAATCGTGGGTCGAGCCCACCTCTCCGTTTCCCTTTCTCTCCAGCCGGAGAGAAAGTGTGTGGGCTTGGGCCGGCCATGATTGGCTTGCCCGGCCGTTTCTCTGCGCACGCAATGGTATTTCGGACGGGCCTGTCAGTATCTGGCCCTTGCCTCACAGATACCCGTCATGATGCGTCGATCCGATCGGGATTCCATTAAGGAAACGACCGCGAGCCCCACACAACGAACTCCGTAACGGGAACCAGCATGGCGTGCACAAAAAAAATAGTATGTATCAATGCCGGCTGGCGACCCTCCGGGGGGTAAGCCCTCGCGAGGGGGGTACCTTGGGGCGGGCGGGCTGGCTGGCTGTCTTCACTCGACGCGATCCGACGGCTCCGCTTGTCACAGCATATTTCGCAGGGTGTGCGGATTAAACCGGTTCCGAACTGGCCGGTCATTCACCTGATTATCGCCAAGGGAAAATTAGGTGGATGTGCACGTCCAGAAGGATTCGCCAATTAACGACGGGAAGGGAGACATGGAAAGAGCGGTGTGCGTATGTGTGCGGCCGCAGTGTTGTCGAGATGCCGAGCTGGAGGCTCAGAGGGCGGGGTGCATAGCCTGGACACAGAGAGTCAGCGCCAACACCACAACCGTCAGAGCATCATCCTCAAGATCACACCCAACCAGGCCGCTTCAAACCGAATCGCATATCCCCACTGGAGCTCTCCTCGCGCAGGAGCAAGCGGGAAGAAAGAAGCATTACCCCCCACCGATACGGCACTCGAAGCCAAGGACGGGGGAAGGAAAGGGCTGTCGGTCCACGGTTGGTCGCAAGCCGTTGCAGTCAGTAAAGGGCTCCCGGTCACGGTTGACGCTGAAACCTCGCGGATCTACGTATCGCGACTCTAATCTACGGACAGGCACGCGGGCTACTCGGAAGTGGAGGGGCTCAGCTCTTGCAAAATCAACCCTGGCCGTTGTTTGGCAGCAACCTAATCCAACTGAAACACTCGGTTCATGTTCGGAAGGAAAGCGGAGAGGATGGATAATAAAAAAATATATTCGGGGGATTTTGGTTTTTTTTTTCCGCGCTGCGTCTTCAATGTACGGATGGCTTTGCTGCTGTTTCCGGCCTACTGCAACGCAGATGCTTGAGAGGGAGTCACCGATGCTACCACCTACCACAACTCCACTATCACCTTCCACCGCCCATCGCCAGCACCGCCGCCCGCTACCACCACCACCACTTCCGCCCTTCCGCCCTTCCGCCGTACACCTCTCCAACCCTGGGTAACGAATAGAACTCCGACAATGAATGATCTGGATTCTATCCGGCTCCACCGACTTGGCCGTGTTGCTTCCTGTCGATGCGACGCGAGAGCCAGTTGTAGCTGGCGGGAGCAACGACTGACTGTCAAACGAGCACTTGCCGATGCGGTTGGGCATACGCCGCCCGACTAACCGATTGATTCCATGCAGGTTTCTGCACATCGCATAGCCAGCCTGGAAGCCGAACCCAGTTTCCGGACGGATATTTGCTCGACGGGATCGCATCAATGCTGAGCAGTGGGAAGGCCCCTGAGCGAGGAGCACGCAAGCAGCAAGCGACACCCACCCTGTGCTTAGACTGCAGCCACGTAGCGAGGGCGTACGGACAATGGGCTGCGGAGGGGAGTGCTTTGAGGAGCAGACTGGATTCTGGAGTTACCAAATGCTTGGCATGTCTAGCATTACCCATCCACCATGGTTATTTTTTTCCTGCTTTTTCCCCGTCTCGGCCTCTCACCGTATCTGGTTGCCCTATGAGCAGTTAGAGTGCTCGACCATTCCATATCCCCGATTGCGGTCGATGGGTTGTGTGGAAGGGCAGAAGGCGGAGTCTCCCTGGCAAGCCTTGCACTGGAGTGTCGAGGAATATAAGATGACGGGCTCGTCTGCCCTCCAACATACCATACTCCCTCTCAAGCACAAGATCAACCTTCCCCTACTGCACAATCGCTCACCAGCGAGATTCGGACTCCAGAGCAAGAGGACACCACATCTATTTCCAGGCACTTTTGTTTATCTGTTTGCATCACTTCTTCCGCAGCCTGCCCCAACAGCACAAACCATCACCAACACCAAAACCATCACCACCCCCCAGGCCTCCTTCTCCGCACCAGAAGCACCGCTGGCTGCTTGATACACACATCACGCCCCTCGGATTTGTAGCTCGGATCGCTCAGGTCACATAGAAAGTCACCATGTGCGACTACACTAAGGTGTTCTATGGGTGTGGTAAGTCCTTTTACCTGCACGTCACGTTCAAATAGCCAACCGCTCCGTTGCCGCGCACGTTCCCTTTTACCCTCCCCTCAGCCCAAGAGACTCCTTGACCCTCCACTTCTCGCCGCGCTCGCCTCCAGTCCTTCGGGTCAGGGAATGGCGGTTGGGAATGGGGTGGGACGCACACACCCGCAAGTGCCAGCCACCGAGCTACAATGCCCACCCTCAACACAGGGACCAGAGCCGTACTGGCAGAACGAAGGGACAAAAGCTGATACACAGCCGTGTTCGCAAAGGCCATTTCCGCATCCTCGTGAGGGCCTGGTGCACGCAATACGTGCAAAGCCAGGGAACACAACGTTGCGGCGTTAACGTTGTTGCCGAGGATCATCGAAGCGGGAAGGACAGATGCGGTATGGCCTTCCCTTGTGGTGCTGGCCGCGTCGATGTGCTCTCGGAAACTGACTCTGGTTGGATAGGAACATGCCAGTAAGAAGGGCCTCCGGCCTGCGACAAGCCGAGCGGATACGGGAGAGGCTCGGAAGAGAGGAGGACGAAAAGAGGAGAAGCTGAAAGAAAGTCATTCCCCCACTTCCGGGCACATCGAAAGGGGATATTCCGGTACGCAGCGGCCAGCAATTACGACGGAAAGGGCGCCGGAACGGATTCGGGCGGGCGAACGGCGGTGGATCGGGGAAGCATGGAACACTGGATGCGCTGCAGCCCCGCTCGCCGCATCAAAGCGGTCTGGGGGGGGCATCCCTGCCACTCACCACCATTTGCACTCAACAGCGATTGATTGATCGCACCGTTTCGTGTTGTCTCTCTGCTGCCCACTCGCACTCTTTTCCGGAGTCCAGTTTTTCTCTTGCTCCTGTCCTTGCTCTCTTTTCCTTCACCCCTTCGTCGCCGTCAATCGTCTTGTCTTGTGTGTTTTGCTTTGCCCCTTTCTCTGTTTCTTTTCTGGCTTTGGTATTTCTTGCTGCTTGGGGAGTCTGCCTGGGTTTTTTTCTTATCGCGGGGCTTGTCGCCGCATTTCACGATTTATTACGAACGGAGAAACGGATGCCCCGACAATGATCAGGATCGAGGGTCGGGGGGACAGGAGGAGGGGTATAGACACGGACGGAGTATATGTATGTTACATGCGACCTTTTAGGGCTGGTTGGTCAGGATAGACGGTGTGCGGGTGTTTTTTTTTTTTTTTCTTCTTGCGTGTTGATTAGTTTTCCTTCGGGAATCACGGCTGGTATAGGATTTCGGCCATTGGTGTTGCTTTTTCCTTTTAGCTTTCCTTAGTAGCGTTTAGACAGGGGGGGAGTCGTATTTGCGTTTTAGGCAACCAAGGATTTACATTTTATATGCCGATATATATACCTGTGTATGCGGGGCATCGATTTGCGAACCGTTTGAGCTCGCTGTGTTCTCTCCCCGGCGCAGGTACGTACGTGGCTTGCGTCGGGAATCCGCTGAACCAGCCACACACACACACACACACACACGCACACAAAAAAAAAAAGGCGTTCATTCACTTTTGCTCTGCTCTGGATATGTATGATACCTTCTCGCCACAAGAAGCCGCGTGCTTTTTTCTGCCTCCCTCCGTCCGCCCCGGGCAGTTTTCCGCATTAGACAGTGGTTTACATGGTATTTAGTTAGAGTTTTTTTTCTTCTTCTTTTTTTTTTTTTTTTTTTTCGCTCACGGCTTCCCATAGGGGTGGTTTGTTCTCTCTACCCAAGGAACTGGGAGTCACCGTCCCGCCCCCCCCCCTGGGTTGGGGTAAATCCAAAAAAATCAAGGTCAATAAATCAGAGTTTGCCTGTACTTTACGTTACTTTGCTTTACTTGGCTCTGCCTCACTCTAATTGTGTACAAGGGGAGCTTGCAACGTGCCGCCACCGCGCGGACTGCGGACAGGAAAACCGGGCAAAATGTACGCCGCCATGATCTATATAGGTCGAATGCGAGTATGATTAAACAAAAAAAAAACTCTAATTGTGTACTCGACTCGACTCGACTCGACTCGACCCGACTCCGCTCCAGTCTCCAGTCCTAGTCGGTGGCCCGCGGCCTGAAGTTTGAGGTTTACTCTCCACAGGTAGGTATTTACATACGTCCCAAAGGTGCATACATGTACGTGCCTGCCCGTTGTTCGCCGAGTGCGTGCATACGGGAGAGTGTGCTCGATGCACGGAGACGTGTACCTACATTATGTAGGTACATACCTAGGTATGGAGTAAATTCCGAACTGGCTACTCTTCGGGCACTCCGACGGGAGAGTGGAGAAGCCGTGTTCCCCGCGAGTGCTGTGTATGTAGGGGGTCCTTTACTTGCTTTTTTTTTTTTTTTTTTTGAGGGCTTAATCGAACGGACGTGCTCGCGTGTGCTTGTGGCTCCGGATATCAAACCTTTTTTTTTTTTCCCCTTCCTTTTTTTTCATCAAAACCAAACTTGAAATTCGCTTACGCGTCTACAGTTAAAAAAAAAAAAAGAGGGAGGCGCCGCTATTCCCCACGGCCTCCAGGCTATCGCCGGTCCATCTAGAAGCGGAACCTACAAAACACACAACAGCCGCCGACAAAAGCCAGACCGAATCGAATCTCGGCGATGGGGGGGGGGGGGGGGGGGGGAGGATGGGTTCACGACTAACTGGTTAGCCGCGAACAGCCGCCGCCAAACAATGGACCGGCGACCCCGTTCGGGCAACTGGACGTCATCCAAGGGGCTGTCTCTCCCACCGATCGCCCCTACATACATACGCGTCCGCAGTCGCCTGTCTCACCACGGAGGTATGTATGCTCAACATATCTATCTACATACGGGGGGATCGGACTAACAGCCCCCGGTGTTCTTTCGGCGATCATCTGAAAACTAGAGAGCTCGCACAGCCCCCGTGTATGTAGGTAGCCTTCCCTGCCGGCGCTCCTATCGGCGTGCGAGTGCGAATATCTCCCCCCCGGATGTCTCATGCGATCGCCGTCGACATCAGGCATCCACTGGGGGGGGGGCAGTTTGCGTGCGCAGACGCGAGAAAAACCCTTTGGCGGACGAATCGGCTGCCGGGCTGGCTGCGACTCGACGGGGCCATGCGAGAATGCGACGCTCGCCGTGCGGAGCCGCGTTGGACTCGGCAGGTCGGTCGGCGCGCGCTTGGAACGCTGGAGTTAGGGCTGGACAGGGCTGGACAGGGCTGGCTACATACCTCCATGCCATGCCGTACGCTGGCAGCTCTCTGTCGGCACTTGCGAGCCGTTGGGCTGGCTACATACTCCCATGCCATACCGTACTCTGGCAGCTCTCTGTCGGTACTTGCAAGCCGTTGGGCCGTCTCCCGTTGTCCCGAAGGCTCGAGGAGGCATCGCCAATATACGCAGTGTGCACTGCAAGGGCAATGCCGGTTCCTTCCCAGGTCCCGCACTCAATTGCGCAGCAGCCAGTTGGTAGAGCAGAGCTGGGAGCACACGGACGGGGTGGGGGCAGGACGGCGGCTTCGCACGATCGGAAAGCCACTCGAGCAAAGCCGCAACTACCGTAAGTCTGCTGGCGCACAGCTTGGAAAAAACCTTACATAGATACCCACCGCCACATGTTTGTGGCATGGGCATGGCAGGATGTACAGTACATACGCACATACTCGTGCACTGGTGGTTCCCTCCCTCCCACCGTGAGGCCGATACCAGCAAGTTCGATGTGCATTCGTGACTCGTCAACATGGATCGATGCGGATGCTCCACCAACAGCGCAAATGCTTGAACGATACCTGCAAATCCCCGATGTGCAGAAACACCCAGTTGCGCTAGATAACCGACCGGCCTCGGTCGTGTGTGCTGTCTGTGATAGGGTGATACCACCATAGTGGCCCGTGGCTGCTGCGGTGTTAATCACGAGGGATCAGAGGGTGCGAGCACGATTCTCTGAAGACAGAAGCGATGGCTCTCGGTCGAGAGTCTTCAACGTCTTTTAGGACCCGGCTTCGATTTCCATATGGATTACGACTGTTGAAGCGGTGCTTCATACGTCGTGGCTCTTGTGGCTTTTAGTATGCAGTAGGTATCAAACATCGCGATTCCCCGTATAGAGCAGAAGTCCAAGTCCCGTTCGTGTCGTGCTGACCCCAGGTTGAAGCAAAAACCACAAGACACAAAGATTTGACGAGATTATAAATCAGAATTTCAACCGGATTGATACGAGGTATTTTTCAAATGCTTTATTCACAAACACGGCGCTGCCTCTCCGGTGCTGATCCCGCATCGATTTCACCCCGGATTTTTTTTTTCTTTTTTTTCTTCTTTTTTCTTTCCTTTTTTATGTCTCCGTATGTACTCACAATGTATCTACCCGACACGCCCGTGGATCGGACGGGGCGGGTGTATTGCTATGTAAGAAGTATCTACTGCGCAACTCCGCGGCCGAAAAGGGGATAGTCAACGTTCCGCTTCGTGCGTGCACGGGATCGGGCTTGTCGGTACGGACCGTCAGCGGCTCGCGTAGACTAGATATCTAATCTACAGCGCGCCCCCTGCCTGTTTGCTTCTTTTTTTTCTTTTTCGGTGGAGACGTGGAAGATGAGAGGACGTCTACATAGCTGACCGGACCGGACCGACTCGACGGCGAAATGTCTCGGATGCCGGGAGAGAGAGAGAATAGTACTGCGTATGTGCTGCGGAAGATCCAGGCCATCCGTCCCCCTCCCCGTATAGCATGCACGAGCGATTATCTGGTCCCGGCCGTGCATACGGAGCAGCAACCGATCGCGGCCAGCTAGATAGATACATAGTATCTGGGTTGTGGCCTCCGACCTCCGACCTTGTCGTTCGGACTGGCCCCGTTTCTGATAGTATGTACAATGTATGTATGCAATACTTTTATCTACGCGGGAAAAAAGAGGAGAAAAGGAAAGCAGAAGAAAAAAAAGGGAAAGGAAACAGGTTCGCCCCGCTTACGGCCGCGCTTGTATATATTCCCTGCCTGCATGCTACACATATCTATCTGCCTATGTATGTCCATGTCCGCTGCGCTGTTGTGGATCTCTCTCTCACTCTCTCTCCCACGCGCGCGTGCGCGCGTGGGAATAGAACAACCGGATAAGCCTCAACGGCCAGCATGATACGACGGCTGCATAGCGGCGAGTCGGAGCGAATTGTGGGCCGGCCAGCTGTGCGTGGGTCCGAACAACAAGGACAGGAACGAGATGCCCCTTGATAGCAGAGATCTGCTCCGCTATGCGTGCATAGTGGAGCGGGGTAAGGAGGGGGGCGAGGACGTGTGCGTGCGCCGCCGCATATAAGTAAGCACATGTCATACGAGGTGCGTGGTGAGTGATGGGGCATGCAAATGCCGCATTGCACGCGGAGAAAAAGAAAAGAAAAAAAGGAATGAAAAAAAAGGAAAAAAGGGGGAAAAAAAGGGAAAAAAGGAAAACAAAAACAAAAACAAAAACAAAAACTCTTCTGCCGCGCAATGTAAAATCCCTCCCCTCCCCCCCCCGCTGCGGTTTTATTCTCCACTCGGGCTAACTACATAAGCAAGAATGTAATCCAATTTTTTTTTTTTTTTTCGTTTCGCTTTCAACCCTCGTCGGCTTGGCAACGGGGGGTCGGACGTTTATTTATTTCGGGCCGCCGATTCGGCCGATCCACTGCGTCGGGGGAGGGGGTTGGGGGGAGCGAGGTCCGTATCGCTTTCGTGGGTGGTTTCTGTCCCAGGGTCGTGGGATACGGTCTGGGCACACAGAGTACATAGAGTACAAAGTACTTCATACAACAGAGTCGATTTGCCCGTCTCGGGAAAAAGAAAAAAAAAGAGAAAAAAAAGAACGATGCCCCCCGCCCCCACCATATGTACCAGAACGGCCACCCGCATGGGGTACCTGCATGCGCCCGAACACGCGCGGAACATTCGAGCTGAATAGAAATAGATATATAGAGTACCTACATACATACATACATACATACATACATACATACATATGTAGATATGCACTGCATGTGCATCGTGGAATATCTATGATGCCATCCTGGGACGTCCTGCATGCGTGGAGATATGCGAATAGATATCGCTCCGAACTCACCGCCCATGGAGGGAAAGAAGTGCTTTTCGGCAATCCCTCACGGACGCAACTCGCTCGATAATCCTGCTAGTTGCGTCCGATCAAGGAAGGCTAAAATTGTTTTTTTTCTTCTTATTCTTCTGTCCATGGCGAGGATTGCAGTAAGTAGGAGAAAGAGAGAGAAAGAGAAAAAAAAACATCTCACGCATACATACGTACATACATACATATGGCCTGACATCACGATATCCTGATACCTATACCCGCTCGTGTATACGCGCACACATGTGATGCCACGCGAGCGAGCGGGCACCTTGCTGGCTTCCGACGGAGGACTTGCAGCTCCGGCGGGCGAGCTCGGGGTTTCTATGTGCTCTACTATGGATGTAGGGCGGGAGGGGATCCGCAACATCGGGCCATCCCTTGAGAGAGAGAGGGGAACACCTCCTGCCCCCACGTACGAAGTAAAAAAAAAAGAAAAAAGAAAAAAGAAAAAAGAAAAGAAAAGAAAAGAAAAGAAAAAGAAAAAGAAAAAGAGGGGTCAATTCGACAATATCGGCCGCCAAGACGAACGTATGGAAGCACAGCCACATGCTGCGTTCCGATTCCAGCCACTAGATATCTATCTACCTACATACCCCCCGACCAAACTGCGCCACATATGTATCCGCGCCGCACCCCAGTCGGCACACGGATCGGCACACGGATCGGCACGTACCCTCCTCGACGACGTCCGTCCCATATCTGCCCGCGTATGGCGGACATACATGTACTACATAGTACATACACTACATCGCCGGCCCGCGCCTGGCACGGCGAGGCGAATGGAGCGGAGTGACTGGAATAAAACTCGCCACGGTCAGCCGTCAGGATGCGGTGCAGTGGCGTGCGGTGGGGGCGCTGTCCCTCCCGCCTTCCTTCCTTCCTTCCACTTTTTGCTTTTCTGCCGCCATGTAACTAGCGACGATCTACAACCTATTCCCCCCGCACCCCCGGTTGCTGGAGACGAAACGTCCAGAGTCGGTCGAGCCTGGGGATGTCCGTGGCGACGGGGATCTGCCTCGGCAGTGATCGGTGTCACCATCATCGTCACCACCACCACCACCAATATAAATTCCTTCCTTCTTAATCCAGCAGCCAGGACACGTCCTGGAACCGGCTCACGACGACAAGTCGGATGCACCCTACTCTCCTCTCTGCCCCACATGGCGGGCTGGGGGGGCACCACGTGCGGAGAGAGTTGGAGCACTGCGTCATTCGTACGTGCGGCGCACAAACGTATCTAGTTAGGCATCTCTCCTCTGGACGCCCCGTCGTCGCGGCGTCGTGGCGGAACCATGTAGCATGTTCGGTGCCATCATGTGCCCGCCACTCGCGTGGCTTTCCGGGTTCACCGGTCACGGCGGCACTGCCCGCAAATGGGAGAGCGCCTGCAGAAAACACCGTGGGCACGAAGCTCCGAGAATACCGAGCACGGGCAAATGATATGTAATGATGCAGCTCCCTGGATCGTGGCGGACCGCCCAGCATAGTTTCTCACTCGACTCCTGGGCTACTGGCGGGGAATCCTCCCGCGCGGTCCGTCCTCCCACTCGGCCAAGAGGGCCAGCATAGGTCCTACGCCTACTTCGTCGCAGATATAACCCTTACATTTACTCGCGGATCGAGCTCCATCTTTTTTAAATCCCATATTTAACAACCTTTTATTTCCCCTTAACTTGCAGTTACTTTATCCCCATGAACATATGTCCAGTAAAGGAGGGTAAGACAGAAGTGATCCCAGAGGCCAACAAAAGCACCACAACTCTCCAACACCCCGAAAGTTCGCAAAACACAGAGGAAGCAGAAAAAAAAAACTTGCAAACGATAAACAACTCTCCATGCTTTCTCCGCAGAAAAAAAACAATAACAAGGGGAAAAACACACATGGGGAGAAAACGCCTGTATCTCCGACTCCACCAGCTTTGTAAGGCGTGCGCTGCAGTAGAACGCAACAACTAGAGATATAATAGAAAGAGAAAAGAAAAAAAGGCAGTATATAATGTAATCATTTACAAAAAGAGTAGTAGTCGTCGTCGTCGTCGCCAAGTCAGCTCACAAGGTGCAGTAGGTACTCGACACTGGAAGGCTATTCCTCGTCATCAACGCGGTCGTTGTCGAGCCAGCCCTTGCTGCGTTCCACAGCCTTCTCCCAGTTGGTGAATAGCTTGTCCCGCGTGGCATCGTCGGACTTGGGGACGAACGTGGTCCGGTCACCACGGTTGATACCTTTCAGTTCGCTAAACTCCCGCCACACGCCTACCGCGAACCCGGCCGCGATGGCGGCGCCGAGGGCGGTGGTCTCCCGCATCTGCGGTCGGTCAATCTCCAGGCCTAGCAGACGCGTCAGTTTGTGATTGGGAGAAGAGATGCCGACATGCCGTACCCAATATGTCGGATTGTATCTGCATACACACATCCGAGTTGCTCATCCCTCCGTCCACAGCGAGCGTGTGCAGGGCGGTACCGCTATCCCGCTCCATCGCATCCAAGATGGCCCTCGTCTGAAAGCAAGTGGCCTCGAGGGTTGCCCGTGCGATATGCTCCTTGGTGGTGTACTGAGTTATGCCGACTATCTATATCATCAGCACTGTCAATCGCCTAGAACGCCTGCGATCGAGACTTACAGATGGTGCCCAATGCATCGTCTATCCAGTAAGGTGCGAACAGCCCCGAGAACGCGGTGACAAATACAACACCTCCACTGTCTGCGTGGTGGGTCAGCGAAAATCCAAGTCAAACTGGGACCGAGTGATGTACCTGGCACTTTGGATGCGAGCTCGCCAATCTCGTGCGAGTGCTTGATCATGCCCAAGTTGTCCCTCAAGAATTTAACCGCCGATCCGGCGACGGCAATCGATCCTGCGAGCTGTCAGTGGCTGGGCTCCAGGTGATACCGAGGATGGGAACAAACCCTCGAGCGCGTATACCGGCTTGTGCCCCTTGAACGCGTAACCGACAGTCGCCAAGAGCCCGTTCTTAGATATCACGGGTTCGTGTCCAGTATTGTAGAGCAAGAAGCAGCCCGTTCCGTAGGTGTTCTTTGCCATACCGGGGGCGAACGCACACTGGCCAACCAACGCTGCACTTTGATCGCCCAGACACCCGGCGATCCGGGTGCCCTTCAACGCGCCACCCGCCAGCACTCCGTACGCCTCCGGATCCGAGCTGGGAACGATCTTCGGTAGGTTGACGCCCTTAACGCCGAACCACTCCAGGAGGAAGTTGTCGTACTCTAATGTCCGAATGTTGCAGAACATCGTACGCGAGGCATTGGACGGATCAGTGACGAAGTATCCCTTTCCGAGACCACCGGTGAGGTTGTAGAGCAGCCACGTGTCGACAGTACCAAACGATAGGCGGCCAGCCGCGTGCGCGGCCGCCACCGTGGGAACATGGCGGATCATCCACAGCAGCTTCACCGACGAGGGGTACGTAGACAGCGGCAGGCCGCATAGTTCCAGGAGTTTGTCCGCACCCTCCTTCTTCCGGAGCTCGTGCACGAGCCTGGACGTACGGGTATCCGGCCATACAATGGCGTTGTGCAGCGGCTTTCCAGTCTCGGTGTCCCAAACGATCTGCGTCCGCCAGAAACGTGTCTCACATGTCAGCCGCCGCTCCGCAAACACGAGCGACCCTCGGAATCGCGTACCGTTGTTTCCCGTTGGTTCGTGATACCGATCGCCCTGATGTCCTCAAGCACGTATCCCCGCTCTTGGAACTGCTTCGCGGCTCGGTCGATGCAAACGTTGACGCTCCTCAGCAGCTCGTACGGATCGTGTTCGATCCACCTATGCCACTTAGGTTAGGCACGTTCGCGATTTGCACCACACAAAAACAAATAGGCGGGGCGGGAGAAATAGAGTTCGGTGGCAATTACCCCGAGTGCGGATACAACTGTTCGAACTCGACTTGGTGGCTGGCCCTGGGGGTTCCCGAGCCGTCGAATATCAAGAATCGCGAGGAGGTGGTTCCTTGGTCGATGGCAGCAGTGAAGACTCCGCGCTTCTTTTCCACAACCGCAGGCGGTGATGTGGCTGCAGCTACCTCCGAGGACGCATTTCGCGCATGGATGGGAACCCTGCTGCCAGAGGATGATGATGTTGCCGCCTTGGGCGCCTTGGAGAGTGTGGAACCCATCATGATATCGGACAAGAAAGAGGAAAGCGGCACAGGACGAGTATAGAGCGAAGACCCGCAGACAGCGGAGGTTGGATCCAGAGAGCTGGGGATGACGACAACAGCCCTGCGCGGAGATCGTGGGGGAAGGAACGGCAGAAGAGAAGAAAGCGTGACCCTGAGGTCGCTTCCTTTTTTGACGCCAGGGAACTCGGGGGTAGTGTAGCGTGACACAAGATAGTGGGTGCAGGATGATTGTTGCACGTGAATAACTATTCATTAAGGGCGGTACTTCCGTGATGCAAAGAGCGTTTGTACACATGTGACATCTACTCGGCTATTCGCTTCTGGCAGATTTGGTTCTCTGTTTGCGGGGCGGCGGAAACAGCAGGGAGTTGTGAGATGCAGAAGAGCATGCATGGGGAGGGATGGAGAGATGGAAAGAGAGAATTGCCCGATACCTTCCTTCCCGAGTGCATGCATACAGCATTGGTAGTGGAACTTCGCACGAAGGGAGACTGAGGAATGGGAAGATTAGGTGCTGGGAGGGGCACTGTAGTCCGCTTCATACGGAGTGGCATCCAAGTAGGCAAGCTATGTAGAGTACATAGCGGTTCCTTAGGTGTACACCCGACCACTGATCAAGGCCGGTAGATAGTTTGGTTTCGGTTCCGATGGACATGACGCTATCTGGTGACACGATGCCGATAGTTAGTTACCCTGCAACTCGGAATAGATATCTAGATATCCTGCACTTCGCAAAACCTACCGCCAAATGAACTCCAGAGGCCGGAGCGAAGACTCCTCAAGATAGATACAGGCATGCGGGCATGTCAGGACTCGATTTCCCGCAGCCGTAACTTATGTAGTTCCGCTCCATATTGTATGTAGCGGAGGAGATTTCGCCGAGAGGGAGTTGGCCTGTGGGCATAGACAGTACATAACGCCGAGTCACGGGGATCCAGTGAGCACGCGAGTAAGGTATTTAGTCCGCGATTGGCTGCACCCGGTTGAGGAGCCAGAGAAACCCACTCCGAACTAGGCGGGGGAATCCTGCGAGGCTGCGAGTCATGACGATGCATACCATACGTAACTACAAGGAGTGCCGGCCGTGCGGCTTGGCTATGGCATGACACGAACGAGAGGCCCATACCGGCCACTGCTGCTACATATGTAACCATGTCCGCACATGTCACTTGATCGGATGTCGAATCCCGGCACCGCGTCATGCAACAACTCAGTGGCCGGTGGCACGGCTGGACGCACCAGGTTCCCATAGCAACAACACCATAGATACTGGAAGAAGCAAAACCAAAAGTTCAAACGAAATCAGTTATACGCGCCATTACGACAAAAAAAAATCCCTTCTCCACCTGCACTAGTCACTTCTCAACCCTTCGTGCCGGTGGGTGCCTTTCTCTCCTCTCGAGGCTTGTGCTCACTGTTGATCTCCGGAGTAGGCTCAGTGGGTTGGCCCGGCTGCGTGGTGGCACTGGTGTCTTGGTGGTCATCGTGGTGCATTCCCTGCTGTCCGGACCGATCTCCCGCCACCTTCTTGCCGGGATTCGTGTGCTGTTCATCCAACTTCTTCTCCTTCGCCTTGCTCTCTTCCGCTTCCATACGAGCGATACGTTCGTTCCCCTCTTTCTGCATGTTTTCCCTCTGCTGCATGCGGATGTCTGCCAGATGCTTACGGGCACCCTTGGTGGGAGCAATGGCCTCACCAATCTGCGTCACCGATCAGCGTTCGGTCTGCAGAGGCCGCAGGAGTGGGGGACTCTCACCTGGCCACGGCCGACCAAGGTCATGATGATGCAAGCACCAACGACGAAGGTCAGAATGAATCGGTAGGTGGTGTACCACCGAGGAGCCCAACCCCAAGTTGTTGCCTGCGAATCGGCGAAGTACATGCCAACGAAGCCAACGAACTGAGTGAGCAACGCATAGTCCAGGGGTAGCAATACGGTTGGCCACGCCAGGGCGGGAGCCAGGATTCCGATTGTGTATCGGCGATAAGGGTGAGATCCCCCGTACTTGGCCGTCTCCAGCCCCCAATGGACGGCGCCGAGGAAGCTGGCACGCGGATCAGCTGGGCTTCAACGGCTTGGGTACGGAGGCGAGACGTACCTGAGAATTATAGCCCCGAGCCCGATCTGTGTCGGCTCAAGGATCTGCAGGAAATAGTCCGCCGTCTCTCTGCTGACAAGGAATCCCACGCCCGTCTCCGCCGCATAGTTGATGTCCCATGCCAGGTACAACGTACTGGCACTGGTAACAACGTACGGAGTCAAGCCGCCTATACCGAACCAGAACACCTCCTTCGGAACTTCGTTCAACGCAAACGTCTCCTTGACCGTTTGCTATCCAGACAAACCCATTACCATCTATCCATTCAAAACAATCGATTCGTGATACGTACCAAGTCCGACTTGATTCCATGCAACATATCCGCCTCGTCATCTCTCCTAACACTAGTATTATCCTGTTCGAACACCTGCCTCACCGAACTGGTAGTCGACACAGCTTCCGGGTCTGACTTGAGCTTGTCTTGGCGGTGCTTAGCCTGTTCCTCCTTAAGCTTGTCGCCTTTGACAGTAACTGTGTACAATCGAGTGCTCAATGGCCTCAAGAGCTCGTTCCGGATGCGGGTAGGAGTGGGCCGGGCCAATTGTGGCACAACTGGCCGGACAAGTTTGGAGAAGCAGCGGGCAGAGCCGGAGCTGGAGGTGAAATTAAGCAGCTTCAGCTGCGGCCGAGCCTGTGGGAGGGCTCTGCCTAGAGGGCGAAGGGCTATCGACCGAAGCATTTCTTGTATCTTCCTGTCCTGTCTCGCCTCGTAGCTTCGGAGGTATGGGGGATTGATTTCGGCGGCTTGGTTACTGGTGAGGTTAGGATATGACGAGCTCTACATAGTTTTTACCTTCACTAACACATGACGTCACGGAGACGGATCAGCATTCAAGGACATGGATTTCAGTGTAACGAGGAGTTGTCCGTATCTATCTACATATCCATATTTGGCCCGAGCGCTAGCTGTGAATGCACGTGAGGATCGCGATTTCTTTCAGTTGTGGAAGGTGGATATGTACGTGGGGTACTTCCTGGTCTTGGTGACAAAAAGTTTCATAACAGGTACATATGTGCATAAGTACATAGTTTGAGTCCAACCTAGGTACTCCACATCATTCTGTCGACTGTTGTCACCAGGCCCATTTTATCCCACTGAAAGCGCTCTGGGTCCCACCGCCGGGCTTGGCCTCGGGTTGGCGCTGTCAGTCCAAGCCTCCAAGTCCAAGCTTGCCTTCCGGAACGCGGGCCAGGACTGGACGGAGCACATAAGTAGCTCTATTAGTCACCCGACACCGCATTTCCTTCATCTCGCCGCCCAACGCCCGGGCTCTTACCCCACCTGACCCAAAGATGTCGTCCAATACAGCAGACACCCGGCGTCCCGCCGCAACCACACGGCTATGTGCACACTGCAACGTCGAGCGCGCAAAGATCCAGCGCGCAAAGACCCACGAACGCCTCTGCATCGCATGCTTCATCGCCGTCTTCGAACTCGAAACCCACCAGACGATCGTGGCGAATAAGCTCTTCCGCCGGGGTCAAAAAGTTGCCATCGGCGCTTCGGGCGGGAAGGATTCGACCGTGCTGGCGGCGGTGTTGAAAACACTCAATGAGCGCTACGATTACAACGTTGAGTTTGTACTTCTATCTATCGATGAGGGTATCAAAGGCTATCGGGACGACTCTCTGGAGACTGTGAAAAGGAATGCAGAACAGTACGGGATGGAGCTTTGTATCGTTGGCTACAGGGAGCTGTATGGATGGACTATGGACCAGGTTGTTGAGCAGATCGGGAAGAAGGGTAACTGTACTGTCTGTGGAGTTTTCCGACGACAGGCGCTGGACCGTGGCGCGGCGATGCTGGGTGTGAGTCACGTTGTTACAGGCCACAATGCGGACGACATGGCAGAAACAGTCCTCATGAACCGTAAGCCCCTCTAGTCCTGCCCCCCATGAGATTGGCCTCCACTAAACCGCCCGCTTAGTCCTCCGCGGCGATCTCCCCCGCCTCCACCGCTGCACGTGCATCGTAACCGAAAGCACTTCGTCTCCCATCTCCCGTAGCAAGCCTCTCAAATACGCCTACGAAAAGGAAATCGTCCTGTACGCTCACCACCGCAAGCTCGACTACTTTTCGACCGAGTGTATCTATTCGCCGGAGGCGTTCCGTGGCAGTGCCCGAAGTTTGATCAAGAGCCTCGAGCGTGTGCGGCCGTCGGCGATCCTTGATATCGTTAGGTCCGGAGAGGCATTCGCAGAGATGGTGCCGGAGGAGATCCGTGGGCCTGCGTGCGCGGGCGAGTCAAAGAGGAAAACTACGATTGATGTGGTGGCGGACAAGCAGGCCGAAGCGGAAGAGGGGGGGTGTGCGAAGGGGACTACTGGTGATCCGTCGCTGGGCGGGGAAATGACACAATTTGAAAGGCAGCTTGCGGCGAATGAGAAGGCGGAACACCGAGAGATTGAGATTACATTGCCGCCACCAACGCCGCCGCCGACAAACAGGAAGGACGGTAAATGCAGAGAGAAGAAGGAACAGCTATCGAAGTTCAAGAGGCAGCAGCTGGGGTCGTGCTTGAAGTGTGGCTACATGAGCTCGCAAGAGCTATGTAAGGCCTGTGTGATTCTGGACGATCTGAACAAAAACCGGCCCAAGATCGAGGTGGAGCTAGACGACGAGGATGAAGAGGCGAGTTCGAGCGTGCGTCGTAAGTTGGAAGCACTGGAACTCGGGAGGTCGATAGTGGAGGTTGATGCCTAATGAGGATATCGGTACCTACTTACGTACTTATGTATCTTACATGGAGGGATATGTAAAATTGTCGCTTCGCGAATGCTTTCTGGGTTAGGTGTCTTGTATCTATCCATAGACTACACAAACGGCATCTTCCGTGCCATACCTGAATATTCCCATTACATACACAGGTACATTGAATAGGTAGATAACTTCCTTCTTCTGCCACATATAACTACCGCATATCGCGTCAATTCCACCACCCGCAGACCACAAGTCGAGGAGCAGGTGTCCATCATCCCAATTGTCCAGCAACTCACCACCACCAAGCCACGAGCGATGGCGACAGTAAACACCGACTACTACATTCTCGTGACAGGGGCAAACAGGTACGCGCACTCCCTCCATTGCAGGAAGCTCCGTGTACCATTGAGCCAGTACACTGACCTCTCCGTAGCGGCCTCGGTCTCTCAATCGTCAAGCGCCTCTGCACCGACTTCCTCGCCACGCACCCGGCCTCGGAGACGCTTACGATAATCTTCACTACGCGCTCCTCCCGTAAGGGTACGACCACACTCTCGCTCTTGATCAACCACCTGACCGCTCTCGACCGTTCCGGGCACTCCGCGACGCTACGCGTTCGGTTCTCGACCGTCCAAGTCGACCTGACCTCTCTTCCCTCCGTCGTAGCGCTCTCCAAGCACCTCGTCCACACGTTCCCGCGGCTCGATGCGGTGATCTTCAACGCGGGCATGGGTGCCTTCACCGGCATAGACTGGATCGGCTGCTTCATCTCGCTCGCCAAGAATTGGATCGAAGCGGTCACGCACCCGGTATTCAAGATCCAAGCGCTGGGGCGCGTCGCTTCTCAGCCCGTGGGCGGTGACGTAGGCGAGGTGTTCTGCGCGAACGTCTTCGGCCACTACTACCTCGGCCACGAACTGATGCCCCTACTCCGCAAAGGACGGGGTCGAATAATCTGGGTCTCGAGTTTGGAGGCCTACGCGCGGGTGTTCGATAAAAACGATATCGAGGGACGCAAGGCAACGCATTCGTATGAGTCCTCCAAGAGGCTGACCGATATAATCGCCCTCACGAGCTCCCTTCCTTCCGCAAAGCCGTGGGCGGATTCCTACTTCCGTTCCGGCGAGAAGGAGGAGAAGAAGGGGGGGGGGAAGCCGAAGATGTACCTCAGCCATCCCGGGATCTGTGCTACGGCGATGGTGGATCTCCACGTGGTACTGTTCTATTGCATGACCATGGCGTTCTATATCGCGCGCTGGTCCGGGAGCCCGTGGCATACGATCTCCACGGAGACCGGGGCGAATGCGCCGGTGCATCTAGCGCTGGCGCGCGATGAAGAGCTGGCGGACTCGCAGGCGGAGAAGAAGAAATGGGGGAGTGGAAGTGATCGCATGGGGAAAGGGGTACTGAGGGTTACAGATGTGGAGGATGAAGGCGGAGAGGCATGGGAGGAGCTCGGGAGGGATGCGTGGAGGCAGATGGAAGAACTGCGGATTATGTGGAAGGCAAAGTTGGAGCAGTTGTAGGCGAGCGGACTTCGTGTTTATTTGAGTTGGCTGACAGAGTAAGGTAATGGCTAGTCTTCGCCAAGTCCGTCATCAGCCATCACTACGCTAGCGCTCCGTAATGATCAAATACTGTTGCTCAGGGTCTGGAAGAAAGTCTGAGCCCCCAAAAACTGACTCAGAAAATAGTACCCAGAACCCCCCTCCCCAACGAGTGTGTCGAGGCCTGCTCGACACAGATGTAGAAGCGTAACGGCAAAAAAATATATATTAAAACCCCAAAAACCCGGAGGCTTGATGGTATCCCGTCAAGCATCAGGATGGAGGTAGAAAAGCTTCGCAAGAAGTCCATTAGCATCTGATTACCTACCATAGAAAATACTCTCTCTACTCCACCTTCGGTTTGTTCCTTGAACCCAATGGCCGGCCTCGTTTTCGCTTTGGCACTTCGGGTGTCGGGTTCATTGGGAGTGTCGGCTTAGAGGGATCTGGGTGTTCTACGGATGATAGGCCTGCCCGATACCTGCCACACTCTCGGAGTAGGCCCCGTTGGCCATCGACGTGGATTCTGCGGTCGCCGGCGCCGTTGGGAATTCTCCGCATCGAACGGCCTTGATGATCCCCCTATCTGCTCTGATCGTCTCTGCACAAGGTGTACTGCCCGAATTCCCAGTTTTTCGGCACTCCGAACTTGGTCCGCCATCAGGGCAAGCAACGGGTAGATCACCAGTACACAACTGTCTGGGGAAGTGATGAGAACTTTCCAGGCCCGATCTGCGCACCCACAACAACATCGCGGCCTTCAAGGAATTCGGCCATCACAGCAGCCTGCCAGGGTTTGATGTGCCACCCTCTCCCGAGCTCCAAGAGCCTGGTATCGTTTTGCGAACGACTTCCTCAAGCGTGGCACTCTCCTAGCTTCGATGCTTACCAGGTTGTAGTCAACTGTGAGGTACCTTCGAGAGCTTCGGGTCGATCCATCGCTGGTTGGCGGCATCTGAAGCAGGGCTCAGCTCTGCCAAAAGCTGTCCGATCGGGCGTATACATAAAGTGTGAGAAGCCGAGCCGTGGAGATACACAACATGAGAAACCCCGAACGCTAGTGCAACGGCGGGCGAGGACGAGAATGGCCCAAGGTAATTGTATGAGTTCGGCTGTCGAGGAATTGGGATTCAGGCGATATACGCGGGGCTTTTTTTTGTTTATTCATTCATCGCATGCGACCTAACTAGATCATGGCGATATGCACTCTGTTTCCCGTCCACAGTCTCTGCCGAAGGCGGCTCGTTGAAAGCTCCCCCTGTCCCACAAGTGATAGAGTGCACTAAGGAGATTACGAAGGAATCACAAAGGAAATCGCAAACGGGCCCAACTGCTCCTCCGCAGACAAGGAAGGCGTGGGGAGAAAAAGCGACTGTTCCTCACCCCTGGCACCAAGCTCCTTTACCCTCACCCTCCTCTCCTCTTCCCTCTCCCTCCGCTCCTCGAGTTCCCACTCCGACGCCTCACTCTGTCGTCTTCCTCAGCCGGGGCTGGGGCCAGCCTCCCCACGTCCGCGGCGGAGAGGAAGCTCAAGATCGGCTGGCTGCAGCACTCGTCGGCGAAGAGGTCCCGGATCTTAAACTGGTCCTTACCTCTCCTTGCGGTGTATGCGGGAGCGAGCGTTGATCGCCGTGAATGCCGGAAACGGGTGTTGAGCGCCGGCGTTGGACGCCGGAACACGTGTCGAACGTCGGGAGCAAGCGATGCCGGCAACGAGTGTTGAGCACTGGACGCCGACTCGTACATATCTACTCACGCAACTCACACGTGTACACACACTTCTCTCATGCAACTGAACCCAACAACTTTCCCTACGGTTGTGCAATCCCAAACCATACACAGCTCCCAACCAAACCTTCCGAGCGGCGAGGGTCGGTGAGTGGTTCCTCCGTCATCGGGTGTTCTCACCCATTATCTCCCGCAATGGCCTGGGAGAGAGGGTATATGTGTCCTTGGTATGTACACAAGTTGGATGGAGCTGGGCCAGAGAGACCGCTTAAATTGCCGAGTCCTGTGATCCCCGAAGATCGTTCGAGCGGCGGTTTGTGAACAACTGGTGTCTCGTCACGTGTACCGTGCGGTTCCACGGTGAACTTTTCGGACTACTTGTGGCCACTCCCGCTCCACGACCGTGAACCACCGACTGATTTCGGGCCCATCCAACTCTGGTATCATGCTGCAATCCGGCTGGGAGAATCTGATCCATCTGGATTTGCACCAACAATGGTAGAAACCCGGACAATATATCGTTGAATTTCTTGTGGTCACGTTCGCTAAGACACCAATCTGGTACATACAGTTCGACCTCCGAGCTTTCAAGGTTCCAATTGGGCCATTCCCGGTCGACTTTCGGATGCGAGTTGGCGGAAAAAAAACCCAACATAAGCGCTGGTGGAACCCTGCTCCCTCTGGTCCGTATATAGCCGTGCGATTATTCCGACGAAATCACCTGTGAAAGTTCGGAGGTAGGCTGCGCAATTCCCGAGATCGGAGCTATTGGTAGCTGCGGAAATGGCTTATTCCCCGGTGACGACAGACACCATCGGTATCCAAAAGAGGCATAAAGCTCCCGATGAGCTGGAGAGCCTCCAGAAATTCTTCGGAACCGAGTTGAGGTATTTTGCTCTCGCTACTACGGCGTCTAGTCGCTTCTTGCGTATACACTTGGCGCCTCTTAGTGTGCTTAACAAAAAAAGGTGGCGAACTTCATATGACGTATGGAAATCTTGGTTTGAAGCATTTGAAACATCTGACCGATTCCCTTCGTATCGTGGGACGTCAAGCGAAAGACTTGTGGATTGAGCTCTCCAATCAGTGCCCGTCACCTCTTCCGAGCAGTGATGGCATCGGTAATACGCGCAGTAGAAAACGACCCGCATCCTGTTGTAGAATTCATCCTTTGTCTTTACCAATAAGCCTTCTCTTCCATTTCCAGGGGCCGTGAAACAATACCTTCGCACCTGCGGCGTAGCCTCGGACCTGATCTGGAATGAAATCTGAGCGACAGTTGCCATCTGGAAGCCTCCGGGGCGTTACAGGATACATTTTCGAATCGGCTTACCCTTTGTAACTGCAGTATGTGGTGGCGGGGGATCTACGACGGCACGCTTTTTTGGAGCCGTTGTACTTTCGGTTGTATAAGAATGAAGTCTGGATCTTTCGATAATTCACAACGGAATAATCTTGAGCGTCTCGTTCGATATTCGGCTTTGGCTTTTGATCTTTGACGATGCTATCGATGGCCTTGTTACTTGTGGCGGAACGCCGTCCTTATGTATCATTTGCTCAGCATAAAGTTCAGCCGTCGGCTCGCAAGGTATGATCACCTTCGTCTCATCTTTTGACTTGCAAGGCCTCGCCGCTCGGAAGGTTTGGTTGGGAGCTGTGTATGTATGGTTTGGGATTGCACAACCGTAGGGAAAGGTTACTGTGTGTTTAGGGTTGAGCAATCGTTGGGAGGGATTGTTGTGTTCAGTTGCATGAGAGAAATTAATGTACGCGTGTGAGTTGCATGAGTACGAGTGAGTTGCGTGCGTACGAGTCGGCGTTCTCGGCGCTCAACACCTGTTCCCAGCGTCCAGCACCAGTTCTCGGCGTTCAACACCCAGCATCATTGCTTTTTCTGATTTTGCTTGCCTAGCACAGGTGAAATTATTCGATCACTGCTCTTTGGCTCTCGATCGGCGTCCCATTTTTGTGTTGGTTGGTGATAATGTTGCGGCAGCGGCGAGTGTTGGGAGTCAGCAGTCTGGGCGCCAAGCATGGCAGTAATAACAGCGAGCGAGCAACCTGAGACTCGCTTTGATCGGGCCGAAGCCAGTTGGCCACTCGGCAATTGACTTTGCCACTCAAAAGAAATCTACACGAGTACTAGATCGGTCTCGGTCTCTATAGGAAACCTTTATAACCTAGCCTTCGCTCATTCCTATAAATCGAATTCTCATTCCTAGGAATTCTCCTTCCGAGGTATAGGTCGCCGGCTTTTGCAGCTGTATGAAAGTGGATCTTTTATAGAGAGTATGCATCATACAACCACATTAATGGATAAGTGCCGAGAAACCAGACAGTCTACCATGTGATCATTCCAGCGATCCTCCAAACAAGATGATTAATATCTATGGGGAAAGCAAAGTAAACAACCCAAACTCCGAGAAGTATCATGATGCAATATTATCCTAACAATGGGCCTCCACGAGGCTACGATAATGCCAGTGAGTTGATGGGCGGCGTCATCCTCGTTGTGATCAGTTCTTTCTTCATATTCCGTATTTGGCCCTCGAGCTCTCTGCGTTCGTCACGCTCAGCCTATTACAGAAGTTAGTGAGGATCCTAGTGACCGAGAGCAGGTGGAAGAAATCATACCTTCAGAGCCCTCGCCTGCTCTGCCCTCATATCTCTCATCATCTTCTTAAACTCCTGCTTGAGCACAACAAGAGTAGTGCTCTCACCAGTCCTGCCTCTGGGATCCACAGAACGAGTACCATTCGGCTGCGCACCAAGAAGCCTAATCTTCTCATCGGCCAGCGCCGTCTCGAGTTCGTCAACTCTTTCCTTCAACGAATCGATGGCTGATTCAAGTCTGGACCTCTCCTGCTCCGCCTCGATCCCTTGCTTGGTCAGATTCTCGAAATCTTTGAGCATGTCGTCGAGTTCCTTCTGCAGCACCTTGCAGCGTTTCTCGAGGTGCTCGTTATTGGCGCCTTCGGCACGCTCATTCTTGAGCATGACGATCTCATCGATTAGTTCGCCGTTTTTCCGCTCGAGGTTTTCGATCTCGGCGAGAAGCCCTGGGTCGATGGTTTGCGGTTGCTTGTTTGCCTTTTCCAGCGCTAGCGCGGCAGCTCTGGCTTGAGCGGTGGCAGCGGCACGCTCGGATTTCGAGCCGTAGGCGATATCGAGCTCGGCTTTTGCCATGACCACCTCTGTTGACAACTCTGCGACTTTTCGCGACATCTCTTCGAGCTCTCCATCCATCCGCTTGATCTCCTTTTCTTTCTCCTCCAGTTGTAGCCGGAGGGCATTTTCCTGCTGGACAGAGGCCTCCCGGGCTGATGCGGTGGCCTGAAGGACCTCCGCCTTGAGTGCGGCAATCTCCAAGTCGAGTTGCTTCAACTTGCCATCGTTCTCGGCCGTGAGCGCCTCGAGTTCTGCCTTGGTAAGATCACGGTCTTCTTTGATGTCCTGATATTTGATTTCGAGGTCGACCATGGCCTCCTCTCGGGCAACCAATTTCCGATCAAGCTCCTCCAATTGGTTCTCCAGTTCGCCCCTCGCCTCGTTCGCGATCGCCAACGCATTGTGCTCTTGCTGGAATCCTTCGTTCGCCTCCATGGCTTTCTGCTTATCTTTCGACCGCTCCATGTCCAACTGATGCATTGCATCCATGAAATCGGCACTCTTCTTACTGAACGCAGTTCGCGACTCCTCAAGTTCATCCGCCGTTTGTTTCGCCACCGTTTCCGACTCCTCTAGCGCGGTTCGTAGGCTATTCAGTTCTTCCACCAGCGCCTGCATCCTCGTATTTGCCGCAAAGAGGGCGTCGTCCCGTTGTTTTAGTAGCGTCGACAGCTGGTTGACTTGGCCTTCCATATTCTTCAAATCCTCCTGCATCACCTTCATATCCTCATGCATACCGGCATCCTGATGGAGCGCACGGTCCTCCAGCGTATCGCGTTCGTTCCGGAGGGTGCTGAGTTTATTTAGCATACTCTGGACTTTCGCCGAAAACATCGAGACCGAGAATTCTGGGGACGCCTGTTCATCGTCGCTTTCGTATCCTTTGCCTCGCCCCACTTTTTGCTCCCGCACCTCTTCATCCGACGCGACAATCATGTCCCAGAGCGTCATCAGCATGGCCTCTGTGCGCTCCAATTCCTCGGCCGCGCGCCCGGCCGCCGGTGCTGCAGGAGGATGCGACCAGATGTAGTGGATATTTTGTTCGAGCAGCGCGAGTTGCTCGTGAATCTTATTCTCGTCATCCTGTACCCCCGGCGACGGCGGTGGACTTTCCCCAGTGGACTGCAGCAATTCATGGATCCGCGTATTGAAGACCTCCAACCTCTCAACCACAAACTCATCCTCTACCGGCTTCTTCATCGCATCCGCGCCAGCTCCGCCGCCATTGATGCCCCTCGGTATCGCCTCCCCAAAACCATCCAATTTATCCGCCGTCTTATACAGATGCCTATCATCAAACGCGGTTGGATCCGCAACACCATGCGCAAACGTATACTCCATACTCGCACGCTGCGATGCCGTCCCTTCCCTATGCGTCAAGCACAATATTCCCGCTGAATGCATCAGCAGCTTCTCCCGCACCTCCGCTGCCTTCCTCCTATCTTTCTCCAACTCGGCACTGATCTCATCGCACTTCTTCTTCCTCGCTTCGATCTCTGGATCCTCGTGCGGCTTTCCACGCTTCGCTGACAGCCGCGCGAAGGACAGCGCTGCGTCACGGACTTTCGATTCCCGCTCCAGCTTGTTCGCCGCCAAGACGACGCGCTTGGTGAGTGTGGAGTATTCCTTCTTCAAGGATTCGACTTCATCATAGGAAAGGACTGTGAACGACGTGCAGTCGAAAATTGCCTGCTCGACCAGGAGATGGAGCGACATTGGGTCGAGTGAGGTTGCGGGTGCGCTCTGCGAACATTTCTCGTCAGCTTGACAGGATTGCTTCAAGTCACCGCACAGAAAAGGGGGCGAGGAGGGAATCTACTGGATTAAATCGCGGTCGAACATCCTCTGCTCCTCCGCCTCCCCATGAGTCTTGTGGATCACCGTATTGCTGTTGTTGAGGAGGGTAGTTATTACGCGCTGCTGCGTGGTAGCTGTTCATATCGGGCACGTTAATCGGATTGCGGAACGTCGAGAGGAAGGATCGTGGAAGGCAAGCATGAACGGAGGTATTTACGAGAACACGTACATGGGAATCAGGGGCGTGACGGGACAGGGCCGGGCGCTACGGGCATTCGGGTGGTGTGGGGGGGGCCTGCAAGGATTGATATAAGGTCGCTATTCACTGGATTTACAGAATAGTGCTCTTAAATCTTATTGCAAAAAAAGAACAGCCGAAAATACAAGATTACAACATGTGAACATGAAAGTACGACAAATAGAAATACTTGCGTGAGAACTTCGGTTGTATGAACTATACATAACTAACTTAAATTTGATGGTAGAATTACGAGTGAATTAGGGGAGTGCTCTCAAATGGCCTCCGCATCTACCATGTCGGGTGATATCACACGTACTATTAAACTGGGTTGCCGAACAGGTTGTCAGGGGAGATGAGAGTTTGCACCTGCAGCTTTGGCAACCGTCAACTCGCCAGAAACCCAATGTTTGAAAATGCAGGTGGCCCTTGAATACCAAGACCTGAGAAATAAGTCGTTCAAAAAAGAGGTTAACCAGGCAGTCTCATGTACTACTGCATATTAACCGACCAAGCAGTTCGCCTGGATTTTTCCGTGATCAATCTCCCCACATTTTTTGTTATAGTATTTGCAGTGGAAAAAAAACAAGCGATATGCAACAACGAGAAAGCCTGATTCCGCTCATGAGAAACAAGACAAAATAAAATCAAACAGATTCGGCCCCCCGACCCCCATAATAAGCACCCTGACTACGACACCGCAGCAGTACTGTTGAACGAGTTTACCGCCAATCCAATCTTCTTGAACAGGAACTTCCGCGAGCTCTCATCCTTAGTGGGAATGAAGGGTCCCTGCCTGTTGCCTCTCAAGTTCAATACGATCCCCGTGCGCTCCATACTGATTGTTTGCAGCTCCTTGAGCGGCACATCCCATTCACAGTACAACTTCTTGCTCCGGACAAGCATGATTCTCCTGTAACTCTATTAGCCCGGATATCAGGAACTTATGGAAAGTATGCACTCACGTAAAGGTCAACATGACTACGACACCCTGTTCCGGAAGCTCCAGATGGGCGATGTACTCTTCGTTGAAGTACTTTCCGTTATCTAGTTGCTTAAGCCAGAACTGTCCCAGAGCCTCACGTTGCGAGTAAGGTCGCACAATTCCATCTTGCGCGATGTAGCGAGTTAGCCGTACGCGGTCGAGTCCGTCTTGATCGAATACGGTGGTAGTATTCCGGATTCCTTCAGTGACATCTACCCAAATGGTTAGCACTTTATGCCGTAAGATCTGCTGCTGCGGGCTCCTTACTTGATGCCAGGTCGAAGACACCAATCGCCGGCTTGGTAGCAAGTCCCACAACACCCTTTCCGATACCTTTGAGGAATCCCAAAGCACCTTCCTGCTCTGCTCCCTCGAGTGGCTTCCGTGCCAGACCACCAACTCCACTGGCCACGCTGCTGACGAACGAGTTTGCACCGGCAGTGACACCATACAATGCATGCTTTGGTCGATTTCTCGAGCGTGACATACGTCGTCGATCCTGGAACTGTTTGTCAAGGGTTGCAGCAGTCAGGCCTTTCGAGATGCTGCCAGTAAACTTGGACAGACTGTCGCTGACACCAAAAACGGATTTCTTGACGAACATGGTGGCTCCCTTTGCGATTCCGATTCCTAGCTCCTGTGGCCTGTCGTTCAGAATGAATCCCTGATATGGCTCATAGAAGATATCCACGACGCCCGAACTAATATTGTTGAACAAGCCCACTGGATTTCCAAGGAAGTCTGCGGACCCCAAGATCTTGTGGACTTGGTAGAGAACCTCCTGAGTGTAATGAGCTTGAAGGCGCTGAAGTAGCACAGGAACCGACACCCGCGCGTTCTCGAGCATCAGTGCGTTGAGCTTTACAGGAGCGTCGTTCACGTTCCCGATCGCCATCGTCAGGATATTCACCAAGAACATGAGCGGATTGTTCGACGAGGTCTTGTCTTCGACATTGACAACATCTGTCCTTAGAAGAGAAAGATCGATCTGTGCAGGCTGGATGTTGAGGAGCTCAAAGTACAGGTCCTGGCCAGCATCCAACATCTTGGGCTCAGGAACTTCAAGTGAATCGTCACATAGTACTCCCTCGTTCTCCTTAGCATCCAGTCCCGGCATCTTGGAGAAGTCCAGCAAGGCGTAAATGAAGTCTTCGTCGATCTCGACAGTCATCTGCTGCATCAAGAAAGTTGCATACTTGATGTACGTCACACCGTAACTATCGTCGTTGACGAGAGTCACTGACGTATGAATCGACGGATGAACATCCATCTCCTTTCCAGTCTTCGGCACAACACTGGGATAGATGATAATGGGAAAGATACCGCCATAGAGCTGGTTGTCGACTTGCACCCATTTGATGACCAAGCTGTAGGTTTGGTAAAGCGACGAAGTGCCGTATTTGAATTCCAGATCACGGAAGGTGATGTACGCAAGTTCCTTCAGTTGTCTGTTGATCAAGGAGATACCAATACCCGCAAACCGCACTTGGGCCTGGAATGTAGTGCCACTATCGACATCCTTAACTTCGAAGCCAGTCGTCGCTAAGCTACTGGTCGACGGGTTAGGATTTGACTTGACCTTGTAAATACTCCTAGAGGTCTTGAAATTCGACAACACCAACGTCTGCGTAGGACCGTTCGCGACGACATTGACATCGATAATCTTCCGTTTGCCTGAGCCGTGGGGAGTATCGACCTTGATCGGCAGCAAGTTGCCAATTTCCGTGAGTGGGATGTGCCGCGTCTGGCGACCGGCACATAAAACCAGCTCCTTCGTTTTACCTGCTGGATAGTCCCATGCGTATGGCATGATACTGCGAGGAGGCAGCTTGTATTTGATCGGCCTAAACTCGGTCTTGACATCCTCGGTATCGTCTTGGTTGGGATCCGTTTGCCAGAATGTAAACTCCTGAGTGCTCTCATTTCGCATGGAGAATGGCCAATTTTTCGTCTCCAGACTCAGATGCAGGAAGACGGTAGACTTCTCCGCCAGAATCTCCACCCTGACCAGTGACTGCCGCTGATTGTTCTTGTGCATCTTGACGTGCACCCGTCCGAGATCCGAGATATTGAACGGTGCCGACCACCTATTGTTGATCCCGGGGAATAAGAGCGTCAGTTGCTTGTTGTGGGTCGATCGGAGGAAATGGAGCGGCAACAGTTGGCCAGGCTCAAGCGTCATGATGTTGCTCGAGCCAGCACCTGGCTCCCTGATCTGCACGGTCTCCTGGAGCTTGCTCTTGAGGATGAACCTCGGGGACAATGTCACGACCTTGGTCATCTTGTACTTCCCCTCTCCCTCGTCGACGGAGATGCCGACATGAATTTCAGTCTGTTTCGTCGAAGATGGCAGGACAACGTCGTTTACACTACCGACAGCTTCGAAACTCTGCGGTCTGCTCCAGTTTGAATCGCCGACTTTGAGCACGGCCCTGTTCTGCCGATCATCATTCGGATACGAGAACATGTAGGGAAGGGCCTTCTGCGTTGCCGCCGAACCCGTTTGCATCTGTCCGGCCGCAACTCTGGCCGACTGCAAGAGCGATTTGGACTTGACCATCATGTTCAACCCAGTCTTGTTGAGGATGATGTAGGGACTGTATACCGCAACCCGGAAAGAGCCGCCGCTGTTCGGAAGCTTGTAGTAATGAAGCTCGAGATTAAGTTCCAACCCCTGTTTATCTTTTGTAACCAGAGTTCCCTCCGCGTCGAACTCCGTGTCGTTTGAGTTGATGATGGCAAAATCACTCTCGCCATACGGAGTATCCTGCATCTCGATGCTCATAAGAAGCAAATGCGAGAGCTCTGCGACATGGATTGGGCTCAATCCACCCTTCCGAAGGAAACTCGTCCATTCTTTCTGGTTGCTTTTGTCGTAGATGCGGAACTTGAAGTCGTATGGAAGTAGGTTCTGGATCTCGACGGGCGCAGAAAGGCGCACCTTCATGTGTGGATACTGGCTGCCCGTGGGATTGTTCCTTTGGCAGTCGGCATGCATCTGGAAGTAGAATGGCGGCACATTACTCCCCCCATCCGGTTTACACGTAATGCATCTTGTGGGTGCCTTCAGGAGGTCACGCCAGAAGATCCGTTCCTTGGACCAGGTATATCCGAAACCAGCATCGGGGCGGATAACAACCGACTGGCTATAAGCCGCCTCGACCGGTGCTGGCTGAGACTCGCCAGGGAGGACTTTGTAGACCTTAATAAGATGTGTGCCCTGGCGATCGAGTATGCCCATCTCGACCGGGATTTGTGTGTTGTTTTCAATGAGGAATGGCGCGCGGAAAGTGATATGTTTGACGCTGTCATTGCCCAGGCGGACTTCGCAAAGCAGTCGATGGAGTATGTCGTTCTTCTCAGGCCACAAGGTGTATAGTTGCTCGCCCTCACGATTAACTGAGATCTCCTTGATGCTCTCAAACGGACTGTCCTCAAGCTTGATGCCAACGATACCACTAGCTCCTTCCGGAGTCAAGTTCTCTCGCATCTTCTCCCATTCCTCGAATCTCCATGGGGCTGTTTCACCGTCTTGCAATTTTATTGCCATCGAAGAGCTTTCAAGGGGATTGTCCGACGCTGCCCAAACATGTAAAGGATAGCCGGTCTGGTTGTGAATACGGTACGGCGTTTCCGATCCGCGAGGCTTCGTCAGCATATCCTCATCTTGCTGCATGAACTGCGCAGCCTTGGTGAGCAATGCTATGGTCTGTGAGGTAATGGTAACCTCGAGCATCTTCCGAGAATATAAGTCGACCGACAACTTCTCAGGCTGTGATGTCTTCGCCATGTGGAAGCCAAGTTGCCATGGTTCAATCAACGGTTCCCAGGCACTCTTTGAGAAGTTGTAGATATTCACGAAAGTCTCAATGCTCGTGTCTGCATCCATCTATACATTCGTCAGTCCTGCTAAGCCACCATCATGCGACATCACTAACCTCTCCGCTCCAATCGCTTACTCTGGCGGTGAATTTCTTCACGCTCAGATCAAGCAATGGAAGCTCGTGCTGATCGCCAATCAGAATTACTCGCATCCCCTCAATCTCAGCTTTCAGCTCTTCCCTGCGGACCGCGATGGATGACGTGCCCGGTGTGCTCTTCTGCGGTGGCGCCGAGATGCTGCGTGTCGTAACCAGCGTTTTGGGTTTCCCAGCCTTTGTAGAAGCACCACGTCCACTAGCAGTCCTACGCTTGAGCGAACTCGAACCCTTGACGCTCTTCGTCTTTTGCAACTCCTCGTCGGAGCCTGGTTTTTGCGTACGGCCAGACATTTCGCTGGCCTTGTTGAATATTTGCACCGCCAAAAGGATGTCCCGAAGAGAAACACGGAGAACAAGCGGCTCGACTCCGACGTGAATACTCTGGAGAGAGCTGTTACGGCCGATCGCACGGCTATCCATCGCAACCTTAAGGGTAAAATCGTCCAAAATCCGGAGCCTGCTAGTATCTGGCCTGTCCATGCGGCATAGGAACATCCCGACCTTCTCGACTGTGAGGGTCAAAGCATGTTGTTGTGACAACAGAACTTGCTTCGTAGATAGAACGATAGCCTCCGAGTTGCTTATGCTGGGGTTCGCGATGAGGATGACTTGCGAGTCCACAACATTGGCGCGGAATGAAACCATGATTCCCGCAGCCCGTGAATCCTTCGGTTTCGCCGACGTGGAGTGAGCCGTGGATTGGGATCGCTTTGAAGTCGCAAGGCTTGCTGGCTTGGTGCTCATTGGTGTATCAAGGGCATCAGATTCGGAATCTTCCTCGAGCTCACTTTGGACGTCCTCCTCGGCCACCAATCCGGACATTACGAAGTTCCGCAGCGCAAAGATGTAGTCGAGCGCGAAAATGATCCTCGGGCTGTCGATTGTGAGCAAAGCCACGAGGTTCCGTTCGGCGCCCCCGGACAATGTGACACTCGCCATGAACTGCGATCCTTCCTTGTGGGTTGAGGACATGATCTTCCGGAACTTATTAGTCTCCTGTTTGCGACTATCCTTGATATTGAAGGACTCAATGAGAAGTTCCGACTCGAGCGAACCATCACTGATCATCCGCAACTTTATGTTGGTACTATTGAGCGAAGCCCTGGACAGGCTGGCCCCCTCGAGGTCGGTAATGGCCTTGTCAGGTTCGGAAGAGAAGAGTTCCATTCCGATGCTTCCTACCTTAAACACCAAGTCGAGTTTCGTCCAGGTATCAGGGCCTGTTCCTAGTTCCGGGTTCAAGTGCACAACCTTTCCGTCCCTGCCATCGGTGTTCACCCTTTTTTCTAGCTCCACGAGCTGTGATTTTGCGGGCTCCTTCGTTTGTTCCGGGAGCTGCTCCACAATCCCACGCTCGTCCTCGGACTCGCCGGCGAACACGCCCGGGATGGACCGCGACAGTTCAAGTAGAAACTTGTACTGATTCTGCGTCAACTTGAGGTTAAGATCTGACATGGAGCCCTCGACCTCAATATCGGGCCTGGTAGCGTTCTCGACATGCTCAAGATACGTCACGGCAAATGAAAGATCCAGCTGATCGAGTAGCTCCAGTTCTTCACGCTGACCTCCTTCGTAGTGAAATTCACTTGTGAGTCTGGTTTTTCGGATACCGGCCGAGATCTTATTTGCAATAACCGAGTCCTCCGTATCATCAAGCTGCGCGAATGTATTCTGTGCGTAAAGCTCTCCAAGGTATGCTGTCATGAGGTCTCCCTTGGATGTATTGCTACCAACTTTGGGGAAGACAACAATGGGTGTGCGCACTAGGATGTCGAAATGGATCTTGTCTGCGTTCTCCTGGATCTGATTTGCCTGGCTCATGGCGGCCTGCCGTGCTGCATTGAAGAGCGCCTGCATACGGCCGAATTTCACAGCGAAATCGATGATTTTCCGGAAGGGCTCCTCGACAAAATTCACCTTGATTGATCCCGACCGCAAGAATATCGAAGAGTTGTAGCCTGGGTACGAGCCCTTGGCCTCTGGATCGAATGTCTCATACCGGAAGTCTGCGAGCTCATCCCCCTGGATACTGACCAGTTGTCGGAAAGGAGAGTCTTCGTTGGCGCCCTCATTGATGTCGTCTATCAAGGAGAAGTTTCCGAGGCGACCACCAATTCGGAGAGTTTTGCCCATCACGAAAATCCCCAAATCTGCGCTGTCCAGACTGAGAGTCGCTAGTCGGATTCCGTCGTTGTTCAGGATGAGGGCGATACTGTCGAGATCGACTTTAACTCGAATCTTCTGTTCCTGCACCATGGGCAGCGAGGGTCCCGACTCGACCTCAGTCCCTTCGCCAACTTCAATGCCTTTCGGTGGCAGTTGGGCTGGTGTGTCGGGGTTGGTGAACGTCGTGATGACAAAGTCTAGAATTGTCAAGACGGTTTTTCGCGTAATAACTACATCGATAGTCGAGATTTGCACATCGATATGCTTGTCGATGGCCTCATACACCGACATGAACTCCGGGGATTCATGCTTTACCTGGATGTACTTGACAAAGAAGAGCGGGTTTTCACTGCTCTTTGTCAAGCCATCCGATGTGACGATCCTCTTGAAACCAGGGGATGGATCCTCGTCCACAAGGTCTTCGACGTTCAGCGACTTCAGAACAACAACGGCCGATAAGTCGTATGGCCGGATGCAAAGCTCGAAGTCAAAGTGTTCCGCAACGAGAGATACTAACTCAGTGTCTGGCTTGATTCCGTCGGGGTCGGCCCTGAACAATGAGCCTTGCAGTCGATCAACGGTAAACTTCAGTTCGAAATTCTTTTGGTGGAAGGTCGGGGCGTTTGTAGGAGTCCCGTCGGAGGCCTCCTCGAACTTCTCGTCTTCGCCTTCATCATCCGTATCTTCCTCCAATATCAGCTCCTGCAGCTGTGCGAACTGGAAGGCAGAAGCCCGGCGCAGGTCCGCGTAAGTTGAAGCATCCTTATTGGACGACACCTTAGCTTCGTCGGTATGCTGTTGGATCTTCAGAGGTTCATCGTCGTCCAGTTTTGGAATGGCCATATCAATGATCCTCATCATCGCCTTGTACTTCTTATCCGACATCGCTGCCTGAAGCACAGGCAGATGGCCAGTCATTTTGAACTTGGTGAGGTTTGGAGCTTTCGGCAAGATGGATATTTCCAGAATAAAATCGATATTGATTCGGTCAACAATGTGAAATTGTTTCTGATCCGAATCCCGATGAAGTTGGGCGACTGTTTCTTCGATTGAGGGGCCAATAAGAACCTGGTGAAATTAGCGAATTCCCAGTATGTCTCTCCGGTACTCCAGGAACGCACCTGAGTCGATTCCAGTGTGAGCCTAAACTTGTCATACATCAAGGATTCCAACTGCTTCCAATCCTGATCACTGTACCGCTGATTCTGTTTGGATTGAATCTCTCCGATGTCGGCTCGCGACACCAAATCACTCGAAAGAGCGACGTGACCAGCATCAAGAATAAGACAATTAGTATTCTTCTCCGTACAGCTTTCCGGGATAATGATGAGGGGCGCTTGAAGGTCCAGTTTGGCCTTAACGGTCTTGTGTTCTTCAAGAGCAAACTCAAGACCAGCCCTAGTTTGCTGTCTGAGACCTTCCACTGTCGCACCAGCAGACTCCATCAGGGCTCCAATACTCTCCATGTGTCGCTCCGGAGGTTTGAAGAATTTGTAGATCTCCTCGATGAATTTCGGATTGTAGATGATCTCCATACTCCTCATCTGGACGGTTACCGCCGAGTCTGCACTTTCGTCCAGTGGGTTCTGCTCGAAGCTTGCCCGAAAGAAAGGATGAAGGGGGTCTGCCTCGTTTTGAGATTCCTTCTCCTCGTCACCCTCGTCTATTTCCTCGATACGGCTGGCTTCCGTAACGGGGACCACGTTTTTGACCCGAATGATCTGCGGATAGAGCGTGCCCTCCGTGGTGCCATCGTACAATCGGAGTCCACCAAGGCTAAGTTCTCCAAAGAGCGAATCTGGCCGCTGCAACACTCTAGCCTTGAATGTGTCGAAGAGCAAAGACAGTATCTCCTTGCTGCTGCCATGCGGATCTCTCTTCAACGTGAAACTACCTGTTTTCAGACTCGCTTGCACCTCCATCTTCACCGTCTCTCTCGGCAAATCGATGGCTTCCGTGATGGTTTTATGCTCATCCCACTCAATGGCCTCGTACAACTCTTTGCGTTGCTGCTCCGTCATGACAGAACTGTCCTCTTCCTTCGGCTGGCTGGTGATGAACGACGACAAGTAGGACCCCCATCCTTTCGGCTTCTTCTGGACTGCCGGCTTTGGCATAAGTGTACGCTCTTTTCGCATCTGGTTCCTTGCGAGCGACCGATAAAAGCGTAGGTCCTCATACGAGAGCTTTTGCTCCAGTTTAGTGATCTCCTCGAGTTCTTCGAGTGGCGGCGGGTCTTGCTGCTTGATGTGCTTGAACAATTCGATGTATCGTTTCCTGTCATCCCTTCGCTCCTTGAAGTATTCCCACGACCATTTCCGATTACGCTCATGGATCTGGTTAATAACTGCGTCCGTTGCGAATTTCAACCACGCTCTTGGATCCTCCTTGGGAGAGACACCCTTGGGCTGGTACTTCTTGTATTGTTGGTGACGGATGTAGAAGTGGAATAGGTCTACCATCATAAGGAGATCCCGATACTGGTCCTCGTCGAGTACGAAGCCGATCTCGTCGAATAGCAGTTGACTCTTCATACGCGGGCGATCGTTGTTATTCGTCTTGTTCATCTCGATACGGCCAATACCATTTACAGGCTTGAGGACGAACTGGTGGCTCTTCGCGATGTTCTCGCTCCCGCCGCTCGCAATCAGTCCCTTGAACGCTTCCACCACCTCCTGATGCGGCTTTCCACTAAGATGCTCTGAGTCTGTGTTCCAGTATATCGCCAATGAGCCCAGCTTCGCAAGTTTGTGCGATATCTCTACGTGACCCTGGATAAAGTCTGGCTCCCATCGCTCGTTCGTGGAAACGGCCGAGAATTCTTCGAGTGTGAATCCCAGCGAGAAGGGATGGCCGGGGGTGCTTATGGAGTCTTCATAGCGGATATGGATGTTCTTCACAGTGATTTGAAGATTATCCAATATCTATCACCGTGTCAATACTGCGTCTCAACGATCTCCACTAGAAGTTGCTCCTCTAACCTTCGTCGTCAGACTAGCTGCAAAGCTCTGGTGCTTCTTCTCCTCTTCCGCTGACATGCCGGCACTGCTACGCTCCTGTAGAAGCTCTGCGTTCTGCAACTTTTCCATCTTCAGCCTCTGCCGTCTCTGCTCCTCTTCCTTCTCGTTATACTCCTGATCCGAGCGCGGCGCAGCGAGCAAGAACACATCCTCGATGATGACCTTGACCGGCTTCCCTTTCAGATTGCTCCATGGGATTTGTAGTGTTAGTTGACCAAGATGCCCCTCGAGGACGTTGAGCGGGAGCTTCATCTGATCGAGTGCCTCCTTCTTGAGCTCCAGGTTTCTGAGTTTTACGTCTCCACTGTACACTTTTAGTTCCGCTTCTCCCAGTTCTACTCGTACAGATGTAGCTGGACGAGGGAAAACACACCTCCATATTCCGACGTTTAGCTGTGTTCCGTCGAAGTTCTTGATATACCTAATACCATTAGCCTTCATATACGCGAGTTCGCATCCCTACTCCCCGCTTGCTGTGGAACTCACATCCCCAGAAACCGGTTCATTATCGAAGCAATCTATCACCATCACTGTTAACCACAGTCCCCCCTCTTCCCCGACGAAGATAGTAGAGACTAACCAGCCCTTCCAACATCGTGGCGGTAGTTGGCTCTCTATCCTACGGCGTGTGTCGTTTGTGGTATCGTGTCGGGTAAGTTGTAAATCGTGCGCGTACGGTAGTTCGTGCAAATGTAAGCGTCAAAAGAGGCGTCGTTGTCGGAAGATGACCATTAAGGCTCTCTTTGAGTGTGTGTGAGACCGATATGATATCTTGATTTGCGCGAACTGAAAGGTGCTGGACAGAGGATGACGTATGCGGTTCAGTTCAATTCGCGGGGTTCGTTTCCAGGGTGGTCGATCGTATCTAGCACTTCCTGCCACCAAGCACAATATCCGGTAACTAGAGTACTGCAATCGCGCCGACGGATGGGTGAGCGATTTGCAAGAGAAGAGAAAGGATGAAAGCCCTGACTTGAAAAAGCTCAATCCTGAGCTGGCAGAAACTACGGCAGACAGCTGGGGTCGGCTGCATGGGGGCTATGTAGTACGTGTTGTGTTCCTATGTAGGTCGACTGAAGAGCTACATACAAAGATTATCTTACTTGCCTGCGAAGTCAAATTTAGCGTGTCCTTGTGCCGCCGATTGCTCACCAGCCACATCCAGTTGGCTTTGGCTTAGTTACGCTAGAGGATTGAGTTCAGCAATTCGATCATCACCATTCACCACAACCACGGCCAATTACCTCCAGATCCTAACCACGGCTATGGACCTCTGAATCTCTGGATTCTGCAATTCTTCTGGAGCATGAGCTGCTATTGCAGGAAGCAGAAATGCGCGCGTTAAGCTGTACTTTAGAGCAAACGCACTGCCGTGGTGTAGAGTGTGACTATCTATGTATCCAAGAAGTGGGCTCACACTATGGCGGGAGAAAGTATGTATGACGGGGCGAGGGCGGCGGGGAACGGTCGAAACGGGGCGACGAGACCAAATGCCGCGCCGCCAGGGAATACCATGGGTGACATCGGATTTTCAGCCTCCACTTCTAGCTACCCCAATCGCATAGTCGTTCTCCGCACTGGATGAGCACCCTTGATAGCCGCCAATCTCTCTCGAGTCAAAATCGCAAAATCTCAACTATCTACTGACGGCTGCAGACCTCCTCATCGGTAACTGCGGGGAGGCGCAGAAGATTTACCCATCCTTGTGCAACCGAATTGAATCCTGCATTCCCACAAGAATTCCCGACTAACTACGAGTAGAGCATCAAGTTAAGGATGATATGAGCAAGCTAAACATGGGCAAAATATCAAGGAAACAGAACAAGATCGCAGGGGATATCTCAATCATGGGTCAAATAGAAAAGGAAGAAAAAAGGCAAAAAAAAATCAGCGGCAGTCCAACAGGTTAATACACTGCCAAGTTGCTCAGACAACCTCGACGCAATCGCCGAGAAAATTCAGAACGGCCGAGAGATCCTTATGATCGTCTAGCTGCTGAAAATCCCGCTCAACATCCCGCTCAACATCCCGCTCAACCTCCTGCTCAACCTCCTGCTCAGCCCCCACCTTGTCGTAGGGTGTGGAGAGGCGGACCCTCTTCGCTGGAGGGACAGCGTCAGCACCAACTTGTTCCGCGGCCGCGGTAGCTATTCCGCAATCAGTATCAGGCAGTAATCTCAACTGAGAAGTCGTCTTACCCCACAGCTCTTCATTCTCTTCACGCCAGAATTCCTGGGGGTCATCTCCCTCCGGGTTGAACCAGATCTTCTCTCTTCCAGGCATCTCGCCTTGTCCCCATTCAGGAATAATCATTTGGGTATTCTCCTGATCACCCGTGAGATCAACACGAGCCTTATTTCTCGGGAGGTGTTCGAGTGGACGAAGCCTCCCAATTCTAGACGGGAGCTCATCTTCAGGCTCGCTCTCTAGGTCTAGTCCGCCTTCCAGAAAGAGAGGCTCTTCAACAGACGCTTTCCCCGCTGTGACAAATTCCGAGGAGTGCGTAAATGTCTTCTCCGAGATAGGTTCTTGTGGCGGGGCGCCACCGAGATCGGTTCCATCTCTCACGGGTTGCGGCTCGTTGATTGCTGTGAAGGAAGTGAACGAATATGAACTGTGATCAGGATGTAAAACGGTTGGTACTTCCTTTGGCATCGTGTTTTTCTCGTAGAGACGATGAAGTTCCACCAGGTCGTCCAATGGCTCCCTATCGGTCAAGTCAATAACTCTAACTTTGTCCCCCTGGACCATCTTTTCCAACGATGAGACTCTAAAAGGGTGTTCGCCTGAAGCTTTCAAACCCCCTTTCGGTTCTCTGGAATACAAGTTTTCAGGCTTCGCGTGTCTAGGATGAGGCTTGAGTTCCGCCAACCCAAGTTCCTTCTGGACGACGGCTGTTTTCTTCTTTTGTATTTTTGGTGGCTTGTCAAGACCCTCGCGACAACACATGTGCTTGCATCTGCCAAAATATCAGCAACAAACTTTGCGAAACTGGTATTTAGCTTACGTGGTTTTATCTGCGCATTTATGGCGGCACTCCCACTTGCCATTGGGGAATTGAACGGGTTCCGCAAATTGTATTTCAGCTTCAACAGTCTTCTGCTTCATCTGCGGATAATCTGCTGTAGCAGTACTCGTTGCCCTGCGCTGATTGGAAAAGTTGTCAATGTCAATATTGATATCATCAAAGATATCTGCATCCCCATATTCATCGTCGGAGAGCAGAATCGCGTCTGCCGTGGATGGAATGGATTCCTTTTCCTCCATGGGCTTGGGTTTTGGCTCGGGGAACAGCAACGGATTGATATCAAATTTCAACTCGGAGCTGGTACAGGTTCCGGCTGCGGGAGGCGGCGCGTTAGCTAGGTTTAGTGCCAGTAAGGAAGAGTATTACCGATTTGGTCGCACGCAGCATGGCAGCGTAAGAATTGGTCAGAAAACTCCAATGGGACCGAGAACTTGATGGTCTTCACCCCACCCGCCAAGGATTGGATGCTGTAGAAAAGTTGGCTCAAGGACATCCAGAATCAAAAATCACCAGGGGTTGCATACCCGTGCCTTTCGGACAAAACGAGAAACCCGTCTGATCTCTCGGCCAAGAAGACAACTGTATGGGCAGGGGTGGTGTCTCTGCCACGGACCGCCTCAAGGTTCTCCAGTTCTAACTGCGCCATAATATTGACCATCGGATGATCACCTTTGCTCGTCTTAAATCGTTCACCAATCAGTGCCGCAATACTAGTAGCAAACGGGACTTACTTTTCGCATTCCAACCAGTCGAGCCGAAACCTTGAGTTTAGGTACCTTCCTCACCTGTTCGAGAATCTTGGTCCCACAGGGGGGATTCCGGGCAAGTATGGATTCGATCTGGTAGGGTTCCAAGGTTGCCAACTTCTGCAAGCTGCGCACACCGGCGTTCACAAATCTTCTGGCCATACCCATACCAATGCCGTGAAACTGGCAGAGTTCACAAGCAGTGTCCTCCCATACCCCTCCCTGTAGACAGCGAGACAGCTTCAGAGCGCTCAAGACGGTTATAGCGTCTTTCAGTTCTTCTCGACAGTCGATGAGGCATCGTAAAATGCGCACACCGTGTTTTGAGATGCTAGATTTATCCTGCCCCATATTCCATTTCATTTTTTGGAAGTTTTGGCCCTCAGGAAACTCCAGAATCCCAAGCCGAAACTATGATAATCAGCCATTACCTTCTGGTTGAGAGTGAGATTAATGACTCACCTGGATCAGGATGAACACTTTGTGGGCTGGCGAGGATATTTCCCCTTTCACGGGAAACCTGATGCCGCTCTTATTGAGTGCTTTGTATAGGCCTTTTTCGCCAGATCGCATCCAGAGCTCCCTAAATTCCTCAGCTTCGGAAAGCACCTTGAGCTACCATGCTATTAGTACAATGCCCAGTATATGGTTCGGTCTAGGACAGTTACCACGTCCTGTAGTGGAGATCTCGGAGGCAATTTGAGGATGGAGTGCATGGTTCCCATTCTGACGTAATATCGGGACATGGCTTCTCCGAATTTTGTGAGAGTGAGCTTCCCGTCGTTGTTTACTACCATGTCCTCTTTGACCAAATTGGCGATTCCCTTCTCATAGACTTCGTCCAGTTGCTGCTCCAGGTTTATGGCTTGTGTCCGGCCGTCGAGCTGGTAGAAACGCGGGTTTTTATTAAGGCGGACACTCAAGAATGTCGATTTAAGCCATTGCTTGGCCGTCTTCATGTCCGTGATCGTTCTGAGTGCGATTTCCGCGTTCTATCTCATGCGTCAGCTGCGTACATACCACAGAAATACGGTGGAAGACGAACCATATGTTCCTCCAGATTTAGGTGCAATCTTTGGATGCGGTTAGCTCCCATCCATGGTGGCCTTTAAGCAAAACTTACCTGCTCTCAAGTACCTCAGTTACCTCATTCATCTTGTCGTAATAATTTTCTCTATCCTTTGAAGTCATGATAACAGCAACGCCGGTATTACCGAACTGGGGGCGACCCGCTCTACCTATCATCTGCAAGACATCTAGGTCCATGTATTCTTTAGCCCCGTAATCGGTCCAGCAGATCGTACCCTTAATGATGACTAGATGGGCCGGCAGGTTGATTCCAACTGCTAACGTCGAGGTGCAGCAAATAACGCTGAGTTCGCCGTCAAGATACATAGTCTCTACCAGAGTCCTTTCCGCTGGGCTCACACCGGCATGGTGAAATGCGACACCGCACTCAGCAACAGACTGGAGGTCTTTGTCTGTGAAGCTGAATTTCTTCCTCGGAGCGGCCCAAAGCCGCTGCCCACTGCTCCATTCCTTCCACTTCTCTGAGAGTAGTTTCGCGGTCGATACACATATTGCCCTGGTCGAGCAGAAAATCATCGCAGGTTTCCCAGCTGAATGTCTCTGCATGAGCTCCGGGAGCCTGAAAACGAGGAATCAGCTAAAAAAGCCTATCATCATAACGAGATGGCAACTCACGCTTTGTTGAGTACCTTGTCAAACAGAAAGGGGTTCCCCGGATAGTTAAACCCGCAGACAAGTTTTATCAACTGAACAGGGCGAAACTCCGGCCCGAACATCTCCCGATGGGCTGGTTCGTCCAGCGATTCAGAATTCCTACCCAGCCATGTGCAGATGTCCTCGGAATTGGGTATCGTTGCGCTTAGTGCTACGAAGCGAACATGGCAGCCGATAGACTTCATCCTTCTCGCAGTCAGCTTCCATACTCGGGGCCTTAATCGGAATTATCTACCTAGATACCACCACTTCGAGAGTCGCCCCACGTGTTTCCTTCAGGCAATGAACTTCATCGACCAGGAACAGCCGCACCATGTCCAACAATTTGCGGTGGTCACTCCACCTGCGGGTCACGGTGTCCCATTTCTCGGGTGTAGTAACAATCACATCACCATCACGCACCGTTTTAATCTGTGTTCGATCCGTGTCTCCCGTCAACTCCGTAACTGCAAGGCCTAGGTGGCTAAACTTTTTCTCCCAGTCTGTGACATTCAGCATCGATGTTTTATGAACGAAAAACATGTTTGGCCCTTACCTCTCTTTCGTTCTGAACATAGGGCCTTCGTTGGCGCCTGGTAAACCACCTTATATGTGCTCTGTTTGAGATCCCGGGAGAGGGCACATATCGCCAGCTCCATGATTGCCGTCTTTCCTGCTCCGGTAGGCGCAACAACCACGATGTTATCGTTGGACTGGTATACCCAATCAAAACACTTTGACTGCACAGCGTTGAAGAGTGCGAACTGGAATATTGGGCGATAAACATCCGGCAGACGGTCCGTCTGAACGAGCCGAATTCCATGAACGGTCACGGCCGAACTCTTAGGCTCAACTGCAACTTCCTCGGGCTCGCGTGGGCCGCTTCTTCGCTCCTGTGGGGGTCCAGTTTTCTCTAACTGACTGCCAAAGAATGCCCTCCTGGAGGCATCCCTCCGTGAACTCGCACTAGGCCTGCGGGGACCCATCACCGCATTTTTAGCCGGTATCGGACTGGAGCTCGAGATCGGATCACTGTCGATTTCTGCAGCCCCCAACAACTTTTGCCTCGGATAGAACCGGAATCGTCGTAGATCTATCAGGTTAGCAGAAGGTTATGTATGTATCTCAGGGAAGAACCCACCAAGTCCATTGTGCGGCAAATCGGGCGTCTGCGCCTGCGCCTGCGGAAGATCATATTCATAGCCGGCGCTTCTTTGTCCGAGGAATCTTGAATGCGAATACCTGCTGGTTAATGCCGGAGACGAATGCTCTGGGTGACAAGTGAGTAAATATGTACGTAGTTGATGGGTGCTACTCAATGGATGCAGCAGCGCCAGAATGAGTTCACTTACCGGAGCCGGCAGCGAAGCCAAACGAGCTGTTTGGCTCGTGTCCCCATTGGGGACGGCTGTTGTTATGATTTGGCTCTGTGCCAGCGCCGGTGAGCAGATTGAATTGCGCTGAATCTGGGTTTGAACCGTCGAACACCCATCCATCATTGCCCTCGTACTCGCTGTAGTCGCCCACGGCGGGTCTATAGCTGTGAGAGCCCTCGCCTCTCGGCCCCAAGACCTGGTCGTCAAACCTGTGAAAGCCCTCGCCTCTCGGCCCCAGGACCTGGTCGTCGAACCTGTGAAAGCCCTCGCCTCTCGGCCCCAAGACCTGGTCGTCGAACCTGTGAAGGCCCTCGCCTCTCGGCCCCAAGACCTGGTCGTCGAACCTGTGAAAGCCCTCGCCTCTCGGCCCCAGGACCTGGTCGTCGAACCTGTGGAAGCCCTCGCCTCTCGGCCTCGGGACCTGGCCGCCGAACCCGTGAAAGCCGGTGCTCCTCGGAATCTCAGCCTCAGTATAATAGGGACTGTCAGCATCTATTGAGTCCATGAGCTCATCCATGGTGTCTGGCGTTCCCCGCAACTGGAAATGCGAATGATCGAGTACTATTGAGTTGTTTATTTGTATATAAGTTGCCGATGCTAGTTTGGGTTGTAACAGGCAGATGCCGAGTGGTGTGGTTGATTGGAGAGATAGGGTAGTTAGGATGGGCGGGATGAAGGAGGTGGAGGGAATGAAAGCGAAAGCCGCGGTGAGGGAGCGAAAGGAGCATAAACGAGTAGGGAAACAATAGCTCTTTCTGGAATACCTTGGGAACCAAGGCAGTGAATAGCAAAGAAAGAAGGGTAACGGCTTGCCGAAATGAAAACGTCTACGGTTGCATACAACATTATGCACAGCTGTCCTATTTCGGCCTTTAATCCTCTTCCCTATCTATACCGCCATCACCAGCTCCGCAATTCTGCAATACCCTCCGCTTCCTCCAAGCCAGCACCCCTCTGTCAAAGACGCTGTGACTAACCCCCTTTGGCACCAGAACCATCAAGACGCCCAATTCTCTATCGACTTCCCTATTCCTGCTCTCGTCATCGAAGAATAGCATATCCTCGTATGGCAGTTTCGTCTTCCGGTGCAAACTCTTGAAATGCTTCACCTTACTTCCGGGGTAAATCTCAAATTCGTCGAAATATTCTATCGCCCGCGTCTTCTCTCCGTCGGTATGCGCGGGGTCGAGGTGCAGGAGCGACAACATCTCGCGCGCGAGGTCTGGCGCGTGGGTGCGCGATGCCACAGCGATCTTGATTCCTTTGCTGCGCAGCTGGTAGAGGAGCGACGGGATGTCGGCATAGAAGCTCCAATCTTCTTTGTAATGGTCGTGGACAGTATTGTATGTGCCTGTCGCTTTGAGGGGAGGAGTGACGTGTGTGTCCACCCAGAACGGCCTTGGGAAAGATTAACTATACGCCACAAGTGTGACAATCCATGATGCGGGGTACGTACCAGAGAGTGTAATCCAGATCAAAGACTACGAGCGTGGGCAAGGGTCCGCCGTCTTGAAGGGTCGATGAGAAGGTGGTGTCGGAACCACGTGGTGATACTTTCACTGCCTTTCGCATGATGGTGGATGTAGTATGTTTGGCAGTAGATATCCAATAGCCCAGGTTTCAGTTTTGATGTGCGAGCTGATTAGATATCCACTATCTAAGCGATCATATTGAATCCACGTGTCACTTGCACGATTCCATTCGAGCTGGCCGGAAATAGTACCTTGATGCGAGATGATATGTACCAGCGATAAAATGTTCCGCTGGCTAAGGAAGGCTCATGCTTAGTCCGCCCACTTGATTCGGGGATTCGAGGCGGCGCCGTGAGTTCAACAACGCGACAATTTCAACAAAACTCCCAGTAGCGGAGTATTACATAGAGTTTCTGCTAATATGTATCCTCCCTATGTATACGGATAAAATACCCGGAACCGATGTGGCCCGTGGAAGGAGCTCGAGCGCGCCGTCGAGGAGTACGGAGCTCCTGTGACCCCGGCCCCAGTCCTGGCGCGCCAACGGCGAGGCGGACCTCACCGACGCCGAGAGGAGGAGTGCGCCCGCGGCCTCGTGCGGTGCAGGAAGACGTTCGAGAGGCCATGCGTGTTTCCGTCGATCAAGGATTGATCTGGGGCTCGGGAAGCAGGCTCGGAATGTCGCGCAAACAGCATATAGATATGTAGATACTGAGGGGTGACGAAAGAACGCAGCCCGGTATGTAGTTAGGCGGGTTGCGTTCTTTTGGTACAAGCTAGGATGCTAGGAAGTGTGTCCTTCGCCTATCCCTTTCACATCGCCAACAGGGCATTTCGAAACCAGAAACCTTAACGAACTTCACCACCCCACACTCTCGAACGAGCAGCGTTTCTTGAGTGTTACTCTCCACGGCACCCCACTCGCCGCGCTCCGCTACCTGTCACCCGCGTCCACCGCAGCCGCCGTGATGGTGGCCGAAAGTGTTCCAACCTTCTTGGGCGTGTCCATGAGGCTGGTTTCGCTAGCTACGGTATGGAGCCTGTCATTTTCGAGAAACAGTGGGAGAGGAGGAGGGGAGGGAGACAGAGAGGAGAAGGGAGGCAATGCTAACTTCCACTAGCTCACGGTCCAAAATTCCGCCTTGATTCTTGTAATGCTAATCCTACAATTGAGCTGGAGAGACCACGGCGCGCTGATTTGCCCAGATAATGCACTACTCGCGCGTCATGCCAACGACGAGCTCGAACCGCTATCTCGCCTCGACCGCGGTGCTGCTGAACGAGGCCCTCAAGCTCGCCCTCTGTCTGGCGGTAGCCTTCTGGGACCGGCGCAAAATCGACGGATCGATGTCGTCACTGTCGACTACGGTGCGAAATTTAGGCACGGAGATCTTCCGGCGCGACAGCTGGAAGTTAGCGATACCCGCGTGTCTGTACACCATCCAGAACAGCTTGCAGTATGTCGCTGTATCGAACCTTGATGCGGCTGCGTTTCAGGTTACATACCAGCTGAAAATCCTCACGACTGCTATCTTCAGTGTTGTGCTGCTACATCGGCGACTGAATGCTACCAAGTGGCTGTCCTTGGTCACTTTGACGGCGGGAGTGGCTATCGTTCAACTTCCTTCGTCTTCGTCGGCTCCGGATACGGACCACGCTCACCACCATCATAACCGTCGCTCCGCAACGTATCAGGGCATCGCCGAAGAGCACGCCGTATCGACAATGGACCCGGCGAAAGGGCTCACCGCTGTCGTGATAGCGTGCGTAATCTCTGGCCTAGCTGGCGTTTACTTCGAAAAGGTTCTCAAGGGCTCAAGCACATCGCTATGGATCCGCAACATCCAGCTCTCTGTCTGGTCGTTGATTCCAGCGACCATTGGCGTCGTCTTCATGGACGGAGCGCAGATCGTGGAGCGGGGATTCTTCGAAGGCTACAGTGGCGTGGTATGGACCGCGATCGTCTTCCAAGCTTTCGGCGGGATTATTGTTGCGCTCTGCGTCAATTTTGCGGACAACATCGCGAAGAACTTTGCTACCAGCATTAGCATCCTGATCAGTTGTATAGCAAGCGTCCACATCTTCGACTTCGTAGTCACGATAAACGTTCGTTTATCCCCATCCCATCCCGTACCCCTCTCTGACGGATCCGCAGTTCGTCGTAGGGGCCTCCGTGGTTCTCTTTGCGACGTGGCTCTATTCGAAACCCGACGGAACACCACAATACGCACCCATCAATAGCAACCACCCCGAGACGACGGCAAAGGATATCGAGTTTGATATCGATATGGAAAAGGGCGAAGACTCCGGGACCGGTTTGAAGCATTGAGGGTTGCTGAGGGCCTCTTTGCAAGCATACAGATGGTGTTGCAATGTTCACCCCACATCTCCTGCACCCAGTAATTCCGGTTGGATTTGAATATTAATTTCTTCTGTGCATGGCGGTTGTATACCTAAGTGCTCGGGGAGTGGGCCGGGGAGGGTATGGGTTGTCGAATACAAAAACGAACGCATAGAAAACGAGGGACATCGTCACCGGGCGCAACACGTGACGAAATACGATCACGATGCCTCCAGTTTACCTTGCAGCCTCGGCGATGTGCATCACCAACATTCCTGTCGCCACAGGGCAGGCAAGCAGGTGGTTAACTATGTTGAGCTCGCCGCACGCATGCTTCTTCCGTCAGTGCGTGACCCCTCCCCCCAACCGCATCTGTGTTGTACCTTCCCTCCTTCCTCCTTCCTCCTTCCTCCGTCCGGGTCACCAACCAGTTCTCTTTCCACCCTGCGGTGAGCGAGCGCGCGCATAGATAAGGCTCCAGCCGCGCGCACGCGTATGCACAAGATTCTCAGTAACTATGGTGCCCCACAGCCCACGGAGGTACGTACATACATACATATACGGGGGCACTGCAAGTCAAGTCACAGCTCCGCCGGTCAAGACTCAAGGTATGATTTCGTTGCATAGACACCGGTCACAGTAGATATCCAAACCAAACAATCTTCAACCGGATACACATGGCAGCGCTCAGCCTTACGATCGGGTGCCCAAGTATCCTATTCTACTGTTTCGTATGTGTGCGCCGGTGCCGAACCGGTACCTGAGTAATACGCACCTCCCCCCCCCAAACTCCCGAAAATCGATATCCCATCTACCCCCCTTGGCAAGAATGACGGCCAGCCCGAAGGGAGCCGTGCGCAGGATTTCCTATTGTCCCATCCCCTGGAAGCCAGAGTCTCGCGGTGTAGCAATGGCTGTGAGGGAATGTGTAGCGACGTTGGTACCAGAATTTGGCCGGAATTGTTAAGTATTGGTTGGTGGGATCTCGACGGCACCGATTCGCCCCCAGTACAGTATGTAAACGTATGTAAACCGCACTTGCATCGCACAACTCACGCGCGACTTGCCGCCCCTTATTTTGACGCGGTTTACCTCAGACAAACCGCCTATACCCTGGCGACGAGCCGTGATCCAGGGGTTCATTCACCATTGAGCCGAGTGTAGATAGTTTGCTCACTGCAGCATAACCTGTCGGTCCATGGCACCATCGAACGACGGAGGTTCCTGTCCCACCGAGTCGCGGCTGCTGATCAAACCGTTCCGACTCCCGATAGTCCGGCAAAGCGGCCGCATGCACTGAGATCGATCGGGTGTTCTGGGCTTGTCCTGTATCATCTCGGGTTCCATCGATACCTGGCATGCCTCTTTCTCCGGGCGTCTCCCAAAGTTCATGGGAAGCGATGACCGCCACGATCCCCAGCAGAGTGAGTCGCCGAAGTTGCTACATGCAGATATAAATGGTGCGCCAGACACCCTGCCGTCTGGTTGTCACGGCACCCAGTAAACAAACTTAGTCTCGGCGGTGCGGCCATCAGCGCATACTCAGCAAAGTGGCAAACGTCCAAGCACGGCCGCTGCAAAAGGAAAGCTTGATTATTATTTTTTCCTTTCCAAGCAACGCACAAATCACTTACCTAAGCCAAGGAATTCGCTCACGATGGCGAGTGGCGGCAAGGGTGGCGCCAAAGCGATGGGTTCCAGGATTTCCCTCAACGAGACCGGCAGCCAAGAGAACCTGACGGAGATCATGGCATCATCCGCGGAATGTTTCTGGGGGCGCTAGAGCAGACAGGTGCCCTGCCATAGATTTCATACACATCTAGATATCTAGATATTTGCCAGACGTGCGGCCATCCACTCCGCACGATTCCTCCAGGAAACGGACTGTAAATAACCTCGCCATGATCTGATAGGTCGCACGCGAGTAATGAATAAACAAAAAAAATCAAAAAAAAATCCGCACGATTCCTCTCGCGGGGTCTTGTCTCGGGCCGTGGGAGTTTCAGATGGGTAAGTATCGTAGAAGCACAGTGCCATGCGTGGCCACGCAGACAAACCCACGGAACCCGGCGCTGGAAGACGCGACGAGGAGCAAGGAAGAAAGGAAGAACCAGGACGCTAGCATCGCTGCGGGGGGATTCATCTGTCCCTGTTGTCGGTTTGTGCTCAGCCTTCCTCCGTTTCGACCCCACTCGCGTAGCAGCGGTCGGGGTCTGCATCTGCCTGCATTATGCACTGCAGCGTGGGGGATACGGCCTAGTCTAGATAGAGTATGCATCTCATTTTTCCTCTTCGGGTTCTCGTCCCGTGAGCCGTTCCGGCTCCATCCCTGCTCCTCCGCCCTTGTTGAGCCAACCACCACGGCGATCTAAAACACGTCGCATCGTGGCCGCGCACGCATCTGGACGCAAACTGACCCCGCCAAGTCACTCGTTGCCCTCGTCCGAATCCCGGACACCAGTCGCATTCCTCGGACAACATGAACAGGAAAAGGACTGTATATAATATCGTCATGACCCAATTGGGTCGCATACGATTAACGAATCATCATCATCATCATCCCTCGGACAACAGCAGCCTTTCCGGATGCCCCGTGGCCTCGCGGTCGTTCGTTGTGGGCTCTGGATCTCAACATGTGCGATCGCCTCCACCTCGTCTTGGTAGACTCTTTCTCTTTACTGGTATGATATCCCCACATGGCCCCTGGCAGCGACGGAGTTGCCTCACACGATATTCTGCTTCTTCTTTTTTTGTTTAATCATACACACGATATTCTGCATGTCGCAGTGACTTGCGTCACTGTCACCGCCTCCGATGAGGAAGAGCATGCACCCTGTGTATCTACCCGATAACAACCGGAATGCTATACCTACTTCCTGCACAGATACACGATGTGGTCTGGCATGTCATCGTCTGCCGTCGGATTCCCGGAGAATGTATCTGCCCCCCCGTTCCAGATGATGTCAGCTGAAGTAGTATCGCTATCTATCTATACTTTTAGCGGATACTTGGGGCCCCGTTTGGTTGCGCCGTTTTTTTAAGGAATTGCCTCACAAAAAGAGAAACCGTGATTTCGGAGAAAAAAAAAAGAAATTTCCCGCGATTTTTGAAACTGTAGGTTGTGCAACCGAACACGGGCTTATTCCCTTCTTCCTTACTCTTTCGTGTAGACCCGAATACATACATAGATATCCATCCAATTGCATGTGTGCAAATACGTAACTCCACTGTACTGAAGGGTCTGCTATGTAGTCGCCCACCGTAGTTCCATGTGTACCTACATACGTACAATGAAGAGACACGCGCTTCAATGAGATCCGCTTGCGTTCGTGAGCTATCTACTCTCGTTGCCATGTCTCGATCTCCTGCTTCGATAGACTACGACGCGTCCCCTGGGTCCTCAGCCGGCACAGAATCGGATGCATGACGGCTCGTTGCTTGCGGATTCGTACAGGCTATATCCGCATCTGCAAACTGGACTAAGCTCAACGTTGTGGAGTGCTGAACAGAGCTGAGCAGCAGGTATGTAGATACTACATTCCCCTTGCCACCATCGTTCGTCCTTGAAACTAGAGCGGATCCGGTGAAGCGGTAAATACAGGGCGGAGATGCAAAGTAAGGAGCGCATGCAGCTAGATCAAGCACTCGTCCCTGTACTCAGTCTGCTCAATTAGCTGGTTTGTTTTTGTTCGCCCGCTCGAGCTTTCCTGCTGTTCCCGGTCCTCTTCCTCTTCCTCTCCTTCTCCGTCCTCCCCCCTCTTCCTCCTCTTCCCTCTTCTTCTTCTCCCTCCTCTCCTCCTCCTCCTCCTTCCTCTTCTTCTCTTCTTACTCCTTCCCTCTCCTTTATCCTCATCTCGCCTACATCGCCAGATTCCCTCTACACAATTTAACGACAGCTTCTGTGTTCGGCTTCCTTCGATCGACTTTATATGCACCAAGACTCGCCCAGCCTCCGCCCTCCACCTCTTTGACTGACCCCCCCCCAGCTCTACTGCTACCAACCTACCGCAGCCCCCCAAGAACTAAATCCCAATTGTGATTTGATCCAGTTGGTGGCTCTGTCTCTCCCTCCGACTCAGGTCCGACAATCCAGCACTGCCACCATCCATCGAACTCAACGAATAGTAGCCAAGCCGGTCACAAGGACACGGAAAAACAAAGAAGAGAAACCCCCCAACAGGTCTTCCCTCAGAAATATGTGTAAGTAAGCTGCTGCCCCGCTTCCGTTCTACCCCCTCCCCACAAGGCTTGAACGTGGTAGCATTTCCCTACAAATACTACATCTTTGTCTGCCCTCGGCGACTACTTTTCTTCTCGCTACTTCTTTCCTTCCTCGATGCCAACGTGTAACATTACCCCCAACCGACGTGTCATCGTGTTATCCACCGATCAGCACCACTCTTCTCTTGCGACCTCCAATCAGCGCGCTTGCTCGTCTCGGCAAACCTGAAAGAAGCTAACCGTCGTTCCCTGGCGGTGCTTGCGCACCTGCCTGGATTTCTGGTTCTTGTAGGGAAGCTTAAGAGGCGATTCAGCTCGTTCACTCGGACGTGCAAGCACATGCCGCAACTCATTGGAGATGATGGGGATGAGGGCATCGCGGGCGCGGGTGGAATATTGGCCTATGGAAACGGAAACATGAACGGAAACGGAAGCCAGGGCGCCAACAGAAACACGCGCCAATCTTCTGCGGATATCGAGAGGTATGCGGGGGAAACGGATGGATTGTTGGCGAATGGAATCAGAAACGGTCACGCTTCTTACGGAGGGGCTGTCCAGCAACAACACAAGCCTGCGAGAAGCGTCCGTCACTTTTGCACCTATTCGTACTACAAGCTCAGGGTCATCCTGACTAGCAACTATGTCAACATCCTGCTATTTTTCGTGCCTCTTGGAATCATCGCCGGCGAGCTTGGCTGGCCATCGACGGCTGTTTTCGTTCTGAATTTCTTGGCCATCATCCCACTTGCAGCACTGTTGAGCTTCGCGACGGAGGAGCTTGCTCTCGAGGTTGGCGAGACGCTGGGTGGTCTGATGAATGCTACCTTCGGCAATGCGGTTGAACTGATTGTAGGTTCACTACGACCGTGAACCCTCGCTTCCACGAACAAACCTCTGCTGACTGGCGCTCGGGGATTCAGGTCAGTGTTGTCGCTCTTACGAAAGGCGAGATACGTATCGTGCAAGCCAGCATGCTGGGCAGTATCTTGTCAAACATTCTACTGGTATGAATCCATCTTTCGCTGTGGGGCACACACGGGAGCAATGCACTCATACATGGAATGTCCCACAGGTCCTAGGAATGTGTTTCTTCTTCGGCGGGTTGAGGTATCACGAACAGACCTTCAATAGTACGGTAGCTTCGACAATGTCGTCCCTGATGGCAGTGGCAACATCGTCGTTAATCATTCCCGCTGCCCTTTACGCTACCATGGCCAAGACGGAGGAGCCGGATTTCGAGCAGATTCTGCGTTTGTCGAGAGGAACCTCCATCGTCATCCTGATCCTCTACGTCATGTACCTGTTCTTCCAGCTGAAGACGCACACCGACCTCTTCGTGGGCACTAGCGACGAAGAGGAGAATGCCCCTGCTTTGCTTACTCCCTGGGAAGCTGGCATCGTTTTGGTCGTCGTGACGGTGCTTGTGGCTATCTGCGCAGAGTACCTGGTTGGATCGATCGAGGGAATCGTCAAGACTTCCGGGATCAGTAAGACGTTCATCGGATTGATTCTCATCCCGATCGTTGGCAATGCGGCGGAGCATGTCACTGCCATCGTGGTGGCGATGAAGGACAAGGTAAGCGTGATCCCTCATCTCGCCTCCGCGTGTCCAGGACGAGAGAGCTAACACGCGACGTTACATAGATGGACTTGGCGATCGGAGTGGCGATTGGGAGTAGTATGCAGATTGCGCTCCTCGTTACCCCGTTCCTGGTCATCCTCGGATGGATCATTGGACAGCCGATGAGTCTGTATTTCCAGACATTCGAAACAGTGGTGTTCTTCGTGAGCACGTACCTCACCTACTATGTTGTCCAGGACGGAAAGAGCAACTACCTTGAAGGAGCGATGCTACTTGGGATGTGAGGATCCTACACGTCACGCCTCCCGCACTTGACACCGACGCTGACACGTACTCTCCAGCTACACCATCATCGCCCTTAGCTTTTACGTCTATCCCGACAACGGCGGAGACCCCGGCACCCCTTCGTAGATGGACGAACAATAACAGCACACGTTGCGTTCCCTTTTTTGTCCTTTGGTCATCAACACAGTACGAGTGATTCGCTCACAAACCGATTGCACGACCTCGCAGGCGAACCCCCCTTGTTTCGATCCACTTCTGTTTACGTTCCATAACCAGTTCACGGCCAGACCGTCGCGAAAGGGGAGAGATATATGGACTGGAGTCCAGGTCTTCGGGTGAGGGATATGGGGGGTGTTATAGGGGATTGGTTTTACTTGGTTGTAATCTGCAGACGCGCACCCTCGTGTTTTCTTTGTACCATATCATTCTCATTCATTCGTTCGGCACCATCGCATCGGCGAGCCGGCGCCAGCCTTCGATACACGTTCTGTATATTTTATGATGTGGCGTGCGTGTAAGTGTCGCAATATTTTCAAGTTGTATCTAGAGTCTTAAATGTTGGACTGATTTTGCATGTCGTGGTCCGGTGCTTCTTCGACTGGACGTGAGGTGGGGCAATTTGTAGAGTCGTGACGGCGGAGTTTGCTTGGCTGGCTTTATGAAGCTGTGATCCGTGGCCGGCAATTCGCTAGCCAGTACCTCCTGATCATCGCCTCCATTGTCGAGATTTGGGAACGGTTTGACAGCGTAGAGTGAAGCCTGATGCGCCGAGAAGAATCAATGCCGATGGCGATGCTACGGATACGTACCCAATAGGGGGGAGGGCGCCCACATAGAGTACATACATAGAGGGTCCGGGCACGAGTCACCGAGTATATACCTTGTAGATCAGATGGCTTTGTGCGATCCGCGTGGCCATCCCAGTGGTAGACTATGTAGGTCTCATCGGATACGTGACGTATCCACCATACATGGTACATACATATATAGCATAGCCGCCCCACATGCAATCTCTTTCGCGTGGACTCTGCTGCACGTGGAAGTGCAGAAGAAGAAACCCCCCCTTGCCATCACCACCACGACTAGGGTACTGACACACTACCAAACACGATGTTCTCCTTCCGCCCACGGATACAGCGCCGCTTCCTGCGCACGCGCATCCAATCGCTCCTCCGGCCTCCCGCCGCACCGGCCCCCTCGATCCCGGCGGTGTCCGCCACTCCGCCGCTGCCGTCTCCGCCGCCACCACCACCGCCACCGGACGGCCTCAGCGCGCACGCATACCGCTGGGAGACGGCGACACCGACGGCGACGCAGCTCGGCTACGCGGACGCGTTCTTCACGCGCGGCGTCCCGGCGAAGCACCTGTGGTCGCAAGCAAAGTTCCGGGCGATCGAGATGGGCTCGGCGTCGCCCGAGGTCATGTTCCTGGGCCGCAGCAACGTCGGCAAGTCCAGCCTGCTCAACGCGATGATGGGCCACTCCAGGCTCGCCTTCACATCCAGCAAGCCCGGCCGCACGCGCCTGCTCAGCGCCTTCGCCGTCAACGGCGGCAAGGCCGTCGTCGTCGACTGTCCCGGCTACGGCCACGCCTCCCGCGAGGACTGGGGCGTGCAGGTGCTCAAGTACCTCAAGAGTCGGAAGCAGTGAGTGCGTTGTTGTTGTTGTTGTTGTTGCTGCTGTTGTTTTTATTCGAGACCGGATGGCCCCTTACGCGTGGGGGAGGGATGAACGGAGCCCAGGCTGAATAAATATAGGTTCCGGAGAGCGTTCGTGCTCCTGGACGCTCGACACGGTCCAAAGTCGAGCGATATCATGTTGCTGGAGCACCTGGGTAGGGAGGGGATCTCGTTTCAGGTCGTGCTGAGCAAAATCGATGCCGTCAACCAGCAGGACGGAAGCCTGAGGTCCGCGTTCGAGGATACGAGGTACCTGCTCGAGACCGGCGTAGCGGGGGTGGCGGGGCTCGGGGAGGTGATAGGCGTGGCCGCCCGCCCGGCGAAGAAGGGGGTGCCAAAGATCGGGATCAGTCAGTTACGATGGAGTGTACTTGTCGCCTGTGGATTGGATGCGGGGGTGAAATGATTGGTGGGAATGGTAGGGCAAATAGGGTGGGTGAGTGACCAAGTGATATATTGTGTTTCAGCGCATCGAATCCCTAGTATCATTATCGAAAAGCAGCAACCCCCCCCAAACAGGACTATGTAGAGTCAAGTAAAAGTACAGAAAACACAGATGGCCATCTATTTATCTCTAAGCAAACAGAAAACCATCCTAGCATTAGAGTGTACGTGTATAGATGACCATTATCCTCCATTCACGCCACTCTAGCCCTCTTCCTGGTGAGCCTCTCCGGGCCAGAATCAAGGTTTCCGCTAGCCGTGCGCTTGGTAGCCGTTTCTTTCTTGTTGCCGTTGCCGCGTTTGGTCTCCAAAGAAGCATCAGACACATCGTCGGTAAGTAACGTGGTGGGTTTGGCGATCTTCTTCTTCTGACTAACGCCGCCGGTGGGCTTGGTTTTTCTCTTATCCCCGCTAACGTCCTCCAAAGTACCTCCAGTCTCCTTCTTCTTCTTCTTTGTTGACTTAGGAGCATACTTGGCCTCCATTGCAGCTATGACGGAATCCATCCTTCCGGCGCGGCTCTTGATGAGGGCGGCGAGTGCAGCGGTATCCTCCTCGCCACCCTTCTTGGCCTTTCCCTTGCCTTTCTTGTTACCAAACAACTGGTCGTAGACGCCCAGCTCCCTCGCCGACTCCTCTGCTTCCTTTGCCTCCTTCTCAGCAGTAATCCTCCTCTTTTCTTGCTTCCCTTTGGTCTCCCTGAGGTAGATGGCATAGCCTTCTACCTCACGCGTCCGGATGGCATCGTCGATATAGATGCGGAACCTGGGCTCATCCTCCAAAGGATTTGAGCACTCGATGGTTTCGAAAACCATGTCAAGGTCGCCTTTGGCCTTGGAGTACGCCATAAGAACGTCCTCCCGCTCCTGAGGGCTTCCCTGATACGTGCGCTTAAATTCATCGATTATTTCGCCACTAATCTCCTTGAACTGGAGGGCAAAGAAATCGGACCAATCGAAGTCATCGTCGTCGAGAGCGCTCTCCTCGGTGGAGCCGGTCCGATCGTATCGAGCGCGTCGGGAAGGGTCGCTGAGAATGCCGTAGGCGAACGAGAGTTCCTGGAATTCGATGTGCGCAGCATCACGCGAAGCTATCGCTGCCTTATCGGGATGACGCTGGAGGGCGAGTTTGCGGTACGCACTGCGGATCTCTTCATCGGTGGCCCCATGGGGGACAGCGAGAACCTTGTACGGATCGAGAGTCGAGGCGTTCATTGGAATATCAGACATGTTTGAAATGTTTCTCGAGGTGCTGGGGATGAGGCGAATGAACAAGGTGTTAAGATTGAAGTGCCGGGAACGAGGTGGAGGTAGTGGGGGCGAGGAGTCGAGGACGAAGGGGTGGAGACCGAGCGGCTAGGAAGGTGTCGGGGTGGGTAGTTCCTCCGAGCGGAACACACTTCGGGAGGAGAGGGTAGAGAACCTATATCTCCGAAAGACGCGTCGGAGGGACGTGTTGAGCTTTTGCCAAGATCGCTAGCCTCAAGCGTCCACGAATCCCATGCGATTACACGCATGTAACTCGGATATCATGGCGATATACAGTCTCGCCGGCCCCGGTACCAAGGAAACCTGCATGAATCTCTGTGGCTGTGTGCAAATGGGGGTGACCTTCCGCGGAGTAGCACTTCCGTACATATCTCGAACAAACGCCGGAAAGCTGGGCGGACATGTCGCACCGTGGCACTGTATCCCGTCCCCTTCTGCCCTATCTCCTTGTCCGTAGGAAACGATCGCAGCCATCCAGAGTGACAGTACGTTCTATACCTCCAGTCTCTCCTCGCCTGCAGGCTATCCGATCACCCAGCTTCATTGTAATCCCCGAGAAGCACCTTGTAGGCAGTGCTTGGCGTGTGATCATAAGGCAGAGCCGTGGGGATGGGAGATGGCGAGAGGCACCAGTGGTTGTTCGTTACTGAGATGACAGTGGAGGAAGCGGGAGACTATCCAGTAAGTACTGCTCTCAGCATCAACAGCACACTGACGAACGCAAGGCTATATCCCTTTGTGGGACCGGCTCATCGTTACGATTTCCTTTGCAAGCACCAACTCGCCGCAGCTACTTCATCTATCCGTTGCATTCACTCAACGGGGGTGGTGAAGGTTTTAATTTTGTCCACTGATTGGCGGATGCGAGCACGCGATATCACTCGTGCTAGCAGAGGTTGGTCATAGCAATAATGCTGGGTGGGCCTACGGGATTCAACCAGGAATCCTATGACGCTGAATGCGCGGCCATCACCAGAGCCCCAGAAACTGCGGCAAGACGGCGGGTCATGATCTTCACGGACGCCCAGGCCGCCATCAGGCGGATGGCATCCGAGGGCCCTGGCCCAGCCAGACGTATGCAATTCAGGCCATAAGGCAGATCACAGCGCGACGGAAAGCCATGCTGGGCATAGCCACAGAATCCGGTGGAGTTTGGCCATAAGGTGTTCTGGGGAACGAGAAGGCCGACCGGGCGGCTCGCAGCGGAAGAGCCCGACGCCCACGGGGTGGAATGGCTACGCTACGCGGATTGGGGTGGAAGGCGACCAATGTCCCTCCCTAGCTCCCTTGCGCATCGCAAGCGGAGATCTCGGAAAAGTAGTTCCCCTCAGCCCGTAGCTGGGCTGAGGGCCAGATCTCCGGCAGGAAATATGGGATGGCGGACAAGCAGCGGCCGAGTGGAACGATGGCCGGCAGTGCAAGAAGGCTGGCCGTCCGGTTCTACCACCTGAATACTGGACACTCCCTCACTGGACAGTACCTTCAGCGGACGAAGAACCAGACCACCGCTAAGTCCGGTGGTGCCCGTGTGAGAACCAGACGCGAGAGCACCTGCTCAAGCGTTGTTTGCAATGGAAGCGGCAGCAGAAGATCCTGTGGGCAGAGGTAGGGAGAGAGAGACCGGGAGGGGGAAAGACCGCTTCAAGCTCCGGGCCCTCTTCGCGCATGAGCGGCGCGCCCAGGCGATCCTGGACTTCATTCACTCAACGGATGTGGGGCGAGGGGTGGTCCCAATGATGGCGGCGGCGGAGGAGGATGCCCAAAGCGAGGTGTCGGAGTGGAAATCCCGGGAGAGGGAAGAGCGGGGAGGAGGGAGGCCGGAAATGGGCGGGTTGGGCATGGAATGGGGGGAACGCCTGCAGTTCTTCCCCAAGCCTTCCTTCATGGCTTCGGCGGAAGAAGTGTGAGGGTGGTCCTGCTCTCTTCTCGCTCACTTTCTTTTCTTTTCCCCCGATTCTGACTGTCCTTCTTGTCATTTCCTTGGTGCGTTTTTTATTATCGGGACAGGCCAGAGCGGAGGACGGGGGGGGGGGGGGGGGGGGGGGGGCCCAAAATTTTTGGGGGTGGGGAGGGGGCGGG
>Ga0307508_10000307_pt1 | contig 59365 bp, 59 predicted proteins | sample 9_EM_MG_FD_203089 | JGI IMG/M metagenome (GOLD analysis project Ga0307508, IMG submission 203089) | Populus trichocarpa ectomycorrhiza microbial communities from riparian zone in the Pacific Northwest, United States - 9_EM | ecosystem: Host-associated > Plants > Roots > Unclassified | place... | reverse complement strand
GGCCTCGAAGGCTAGAATCAGCCCTCACGCACACCGTAACTAGTCTGAATTCCTTGTGTGTCATCGCCGGTACGTCTTTGAAATCAATACAAGAATTAGTGGTCATCGTGTTCAACCCCAGAAAATCATCGGCCACCACGTGCGAAAGGAGGCAAGCTGCGTGTCGTAGTAGCTGCGGAATTGATCAGCGATGTCAACACCACCCATGTGCTGATTTCAGTCGTCAAAGCAGGTGGGAGGTGGGGATAGGCATCTCCTTCTCAAAGCCTTCTCCGAAAACCGCGTCTGCACCATGAAGTCGCTGGCAGTGTGTGGAATTGATACCGTCGTGTTTAAATTCAGTGGTTCACGGCAGGCGTGCAATCGACGCCCATGCAAATGACGATACCAAGCCAAGGCTAACCTGCAATTTGGTTCGGCTCATGCCGCTTTATGACCGCATAGCCCTCGGTAATCCGCACTATCGTCCGAGGAGTTTTCGGTAAGGAACAGTTGCAGGATTTGGATCGGCTCAACGACGTCAAGTTCACGGATGGATGCGGGCAAGGTGTTATAGGCTCGATGGGAGGATACCTTAGGGTGCAATGGGTGAAACTCAGGCCCTGGGTCTGCAGTCTGGGGCGTCGAGGGAGTAATCTCTGGTATCGGAGACGTACGAGTGTTAGTCCGTGACCCTGACTTTTTTCGTGGCCGCTTTTCCTTTCTCAGATCTGGAGGGCGCAGGTAGTTTGTCGTCTATAAAACCCCCGTCCTCCAGGGGCGAGGCATAGGTGATCCTTTTGGTTGAGTTGCGGGTGGATCTTCTCGGCATGGTTGTGGTGATCATCCAGGCGCACACTCCACCTTCCGACAGGTTATATACCGCCGCACCATGTTTGACTCACTCAAGATTTGGACCAGAGCTTCTTGAGATATTGAACTTCAATTCTATCATTAACTTTGGGGACTTCGATAGGGTGAACGTTGCCTAGAGCGTTGGGACTGATTTGCGACACCCAAATGGAACTCCAGAGCTAAAATTACGATCAAAAGGATAAACACTCCGTTCGCCGAAGTCCCCGGCTTAAATCTCTCACATCTTAGGCGCTTATGGGAATCCGTGAAGCGCTTCTTCTGGAATGTCGCAGCACTTCTTCAGGAATGTCGGCATCGGCTTACTTAAGGGTTTCCCTCACCGGCCACAAAGCTCTTTCTCCTCGGCACAAATCATTTGTCCTCGACACCCATCCCTGTCCTCGGCCCAAGCACTTTGTCCTCGGCACAAATCATTATTCCTCGACACCCGTCCCTGTCCTCGGCCCAAGCCCTTTGTCCTCGGCACAAGTCCTTTTGTTCCCGTTCTCGTCCTACCAGCTTCCGCTGATCAGGGGTTCGCTATGCGGGGACCGTCGAAGGCTGCCTTAGGCGTCCTAGCTATATTGGACTTCACTGCCATTCTGGCTAGTACTACTGCCTTAGGCCTTCAAAGCCGTATTGGGGTGAGTACCCGCCACATTCCCAACCACTGTCTAGACTCTCCCGGACTCCACAGACCTGAGCCGGCCGTTCGGCTGGATGCCTTGCGGCCGATGCCACTTGGACCGGACACGAGCCGCGCTGACCTGGATATCTTGCCGATGACTTTGTTCCCGAAACCTAGCTACCCGACTCTTATCTAACCAATTCCTTTGCCGTGCGCCCGCCCTGGCTGTGGGGTGTGACATTAACCAACGATGAAATGAGAGGAAATAGCTGACGAGAGAAATATACTACCGCTGGGCGGCGCCGTGACAATATACCCTCCTATCCATTTCCAAAGTTCCGGCGAGGAACTAGTCCTCGGGCAGTGGGCCTTGCTTATCTGAGTAGAGCTCGTGAAACCGGTCAACAGCCTGGAGGCCATTAGCGTTCCTCCTCCTGCTCCTGCTCCTGTTCCATTTCCTCCTTCACCCTATCGGTGTCCGAAGTAATCATAGCCGTACGCCGCCTTCCATCAATGATGAACCCGACCTCATCTTAGCAAATGTTGGTGTGACTTTGGATGGAAGTCGCTTGATCATCTTGACAGAACGGCGTCAGCGGTTGATCGTCCTTGGTCTTCCTCCTAACCTCCCGCCATTTTTTATCTGTTTGATCGTGCTCGCGTTCAGCCTATGTAGACTATGGCGGCGTACATTTTGACCAGTTCCCATCCGCTGTCCGCGCGGTGGCGGCATGTTGCGAGCTCCCCTTTGCCCTCCACCCTGGCCTGTCCCAATAAGATATGTCACGCACAACGGAAATAATAAAGGAAAGCAGCAAGGAAAGCGGGCCTCTCCCCTACTCCTCGTCCGCGGATGCCATGAAGGAAGGTGTGGGTAGGAACAGCGGCAGTGCCCCCAACTCCTCCGCCTCCGCCCCCCTCTCCTCTTCCCGCTCCCTTCTCCTCTTCCAGCTCCCTGGACTCCCGGAGCTCCCACTCAGACGCCTCGCTCGCTGCGCCTTCCTCAGCTGGGACCGGCCTTCCCACATCCGTAGTGGAGTGGGAGTCTAGTGCTGCCTGACTGCTCCTCCCGTGGGCAAAGAGGTCCCGGAACTGAACTTGAACCGGCTCTTCCTCTCCCGCTACCCTCCTGCTCTTCTGCCCACAGGATCTTCCTCCGCTCTGGGCACACCTTGAAGTGGTGATCCCGTGTCTGCGTCTGGTACTGGCACCACCAGCACTGAGTGATGGGCCGATTACTTTGTCCAGTGTAGGCACTGCCCAGTAAGGCAGTGACCTGTCTTCAGCTGGTAGAACCTCGAGGCAAGCCTCTCAGAGCTCCCCACAACCACCATGCCAGGCTTCTGCCTGCTCGGCATTCTGTACTTTCTCCTGGAGGCACGGCCCCCACCCATTGTCGTGCCTCTGCCCACTTCTTCTCGGAGATCTCTTGCCCAAGGTGTGCAAGGGATCTGGGAAGCGGCATTGCGCGTGCCTCCACCCCGCGGGCATCAGACTCCTCTGCCGTTAGCTTAGCCCATTCGTCGGCCTTCTCATTCCCTGGGACACCCTTGTGCGCCGGGCACCACCTGATTTCGATGGTGATATCCGGCCGTGCCCGTCCTCCTAACCCCGTCCTTGCCACCGTGCAACACGTTTGTCCTTGCAGAGGACCGAGAGATGGCATTCTGTCACTGGCCTGACTGTGTGGATGGGGCACTGAAAAATCTGGACATCGTTGCCGTCACGTACCAGTTGTAGTGAAATGAAATGAGAGTGAGCTAATAGTTCTGGGAGTGACAGTATACTATAATATACTACTCACTAAAGCCCTATTGAGAACAGGTCTACAATGGCAGAACAGTTGAAGACTGACAGCAATGTCTGGCGGGGCTGAGGACACATCCTCGCCGACCCCGCGATCAAGATCACCAGTTGCTACAACTCAACAATGCCAATATTCGTCAGATTGACATGAAAAGTGGCTATCGGTGAAGCTGAAAGTGTGCCAGCCGCCACCGTGCTGTCGGACATCACATGCCTTCAGGCAACGCCCAGCAGCGGGCCCACATTATGGCCTCCCTGCTTACATCTAGAGCAATATCGGACACGGTCCGGAACACTCTGTAAAGTGCTCATCAATGCAGCACTCCTAGCACTAAAAAAAATCTCTCCGGCTGTGAGACTTTTAGTCTGAGGGCACCCACAAGGCTTCCTGAAGCGAGGTGGCTAGAAAGGAACTCATCCTGGGGTTGCAAATCTGTGATATCGACCGGAGGCATGACTATTGCATAGGTTGCCTTGAAAGCAGCGACGGTAAGGTTATAGGAGACAAAGTCGCGAGCTCAGCGCTGCTTTCGTTCCGAGCAGCGCGGAATCCTTGGATAATAGTAACCGCACACCGCACGGAACGTCATTGTACTGAAACCTTCACAGTTGCAAGTACACTGCTGAAGATCAACTGCGTACCGCGGAAAGACAATACAGAGACACGGAATTCACCATGCCGGCGACTCGATGATCGCTGAACTCCATCGAATGGGTACGAGAAGTGGTCGGATATTTCGTGAGAGGAATTTGGGGACCGCACTTCTCCGCTTCCTGTCGGTGTCGGAACCGTAGATCCATATTTTGCTCCACAATGAGTGCAGCAAGTCAATGGTGCGGAGTTTCCGCTCTTCGGCAATCCGGCTGTTCATGATTTCGACCAGATTGGACGTAATATGGCCGTACCGTTTTCCTGCAAGGTGGGCAGTTGCCTACATACTTACATTGATGTTGCGGAGATAATCGAGGACCTGGGAAGAAACTAGAAGCCGGCTCGCGGCTTTGTGTCAAATTTCAATATGAGGGAAAGCGGTGACCAAATGGCTGAGGATGAAACGCCACAGGTCCTCCGATTCACCCTTCACAATGGCCCAAGGCACCAAAAAGGCATGATTACCAGCTTCGGCAGAAACAGCCATAAGGGCTGTGAGGTTGACGATCAAGCGACGAGTTGACAAACGGCCGAGCGACTGGTGGCTCCCTGCTGATAGCCTCGTGGGTGCCCTCGATATTGCTCTAGATATAAGCAGGGAGGTCATAATGTAAGCCCGCTGCTGGGCGTTGCCTGAAGGCATGTGATGTCCGACAGCACGGTGGCGGCTGGCACACTTTCACCTTCACCGATAGCCACTTTTCGTGCTAATCCGATGGATATTGGCATTGTTGAGTTGTAGCAACTGGTGATCTTGATCGCGGCGGCGGCGAGGATGTATCCTCAGCCCCGTCGGCCGTTGCTGTCAGTCCTCAACTCTGCTTACCTACTCGCAATAACTATTCCGAGCTGAGAAATCCTAACTAAAAACTGGCAATGTGGATCTTTTTAGCGTATGTTCTCGCATTGTATCTAGACCATATCTCAAATTAAATATCTATGGTTTTGTTGTGCATGCCTAATCCAAACACAATGGAATTCTCAACCCCCTCGGATTTACGGTAGCATTCTCGTAGCGCTATCATAGCGATAAGCACCCGTTTTTTGACAGTACGTACAATACGGACCAGAAGAATGAAGTGTATACAAAGCCCAATTCGAGATATCACCGAATGGGCGGAGGCGTGGCAGTGGGCTGGAGGCCGGACCTCCAAGAAGAAATATACGATGCCGAAGAGCCAGAGGCCCGACGGCACAGTTGCGGATAGCTCCAAGAGGCTCGCCTCAAGGTTCTACCAACTCAAGACTGGGCACTGCTTATCCAGGTGGTACCTACGATGGACGAAGGACCGCCCCACGACCCAGTGCTGGTGGTGTCGGTGTCAGGAACAGAGGAGGGGCCGCCTCTTCAAGGTGCGTCCCGAGTGGAAAGGCCAGCAGAAGATACTGTGGGCGGAGGTGTCGAAGGGAAGTGGGAGGAGGAAGCACCAGTCCGCGATCCAGGACCTCCTCGCTGACGAGAGGTGCAGCCAGGCAGTGCTAGACTTCCTCTCCACTACGGATGTGAGAAGGCTAGTCCCAACTGAGGAAGATGCGGAGAGGGAGGCGTGGGAGTGGGATCTCGGGGAGCGCGGGGGGGGGGAGGGGGAGCGGAGGGTGGAGGCGGAGGAGCTGGGTGCCGCGGGGGAATTGGGTGCCGGCCGGGTAGGAGCTGTTGTTTCTACCCACATCCTGTCATGGCATCTGCAGATGAGGAATAGGGGTGGATCACGTTTCCTTTGTTCTCCTGGTGGCTCTTTCTTTGGTGCAGGTTCTTTTCCTTCGTGATTCCCTTGGTGCGCACCCCATCTGTCCGGGACAGGCCCGGACGGAGGGCGAAGGGGAGCCCGCAACGTGCCGCCATGCGCGGGCAGCGGACGGGAAACTTGGACAAAATGCACGCCGCCATAGTCTAGCTAGCTAGGCTCAATGCGAGTACGATTAAACAAAAAAAAACCAACGGAAAGAAACCGAGGTATCGCCAATTGACACGGGCAACAGGAAAAAACTTCTTACGTGCTATGTAATTTCGCTGCTTTCTCACGTCAGCCGTATGTGATCAATTTAATTTAAACTGTCAACCGTCCTAAAATAATCCTAGGCTGACGGACGCAAAGCAGCTTCCTAAGATGGGCCGGCACGAAGGAAGGTTGGTGCCGAAGGCAATCAAGAAAATGATGGTATCGGAGTATGTATGTAGCGAGAAGTCGATCGCAGCGGGGTGCGAGCTATCATATGTAGATAGACAGTTATGGCGTTGCGCTAGCAATGTACTAGTACATACCCCACATGAGGCACAGGCTTTTCTTGGATTTTGGTGGGTGCAGACTTTCTTATCTACAGACTTTAATCAGATATGTATGGGGTTTCATGTTGAACAGACTGATGTCACGCCCCTGGCGAAAACATGGCACGACAACGAATGGATGCCTTGAGAGCCGGAGCCCGGGCTCCGGTGGGAACGACATACATACCTTATAAAGCCCAGCTGAAAGCGTTTGACCGATGTTCTGCACCCCAACAATGGACCGGACCTCGCTTCTCCTCCTACTCTTCAGCGGGGCACTTCTCTACCGCCTCGTGAGGAACACGCTCACGGCGGTGCAGCGCTACCGCTTCCGCCGAGCGAACGGCTGCCACGCTCCGATCCGCTACGATTCTGGCCCGCTGGGGATCCCAGACTTCATCAGACTGCTCGCGGCGGCGCGCCGCAAGGAGCAGCTGCAACACATCGTTTCCCGCTACCGCCCCGGCATGGAGACATTCGCGATGGTGCACCTCGGCGTCGACTTGATCATGACGATAGACCCGGAGAACATCAAGACCGTGCTAGCGACCAAGTTCCTGGACTACGAGCTCGGCGCCGACAGGCGCGACAGCTTCCGGGAGCTCTTCGGCGACGGCATCTTCACCCTCGACGGGGCGGGCTGGGAGCACTCCCGCGCGCTCCTACGGCCCCAGTTCTCGCGGAAGCAGGTGGCGGACGTTGACATGCTCTCGGCGCACGTCAAGCTGCTGCTGCAGCATCTCGACTCGATCCCGTTGGGTGAGGCGGTGGATCTCCAGCCGCTCATATTCTCGCTCACGCTCGACTCGGCCACCGAGTTCCTCTTCGGTGAGTCGGCGGGCTCGCTGCTGCACGGTGTCCAGGACCGCGAGGGTTTCGCCTACAACTTCAACCAGTGCCTCGAGTGGATCATGTTCCGTCTGCGGTGGCGCCAGTTCCCGCTGGTGCAGTGGTACACGCCCGCGGCGATGCGGCGATGCAATAACTTCGTTCACGCCTTCGTCGATCGCTACGTCGCCCGCGCCCTCGGTCCGCAGAAGGAGAAGGACGTCGGGAGGTATGTGTTCCTCGACGCCGTGGCCGCCGACACCCAGGACGCTGGCGTGCTCAGAGACCAGATGTTGAATATCCTCCTCGCCGGACGGGACACGACCGCGGGGCTGATCGGGTGGACGATGTTCCTGTTGGCAGGAGACCCGAGGGTTTATAATAAGCTCCGAAGGGAGCTGGAAGCTGCGTTCGGGACCGGCATGGAGGGCAAATGGAGGAGCCCAAGCTTCGAGGAGTTGAAGGATGTGGTTTATCTCAGGCACGTTCTGAACGAAGGTTAATCACGCATTTCATGGGCGAGGGAGACGGACAGGGTGGCTGATATATAGGATATAATAGTACTTCGCCTCTACCCCTCGGTCCCCGTCAATGGCCGCACCGCCTTACGCGACACCGTCCTCCCGCAAGGCGGCGGTAGCGACGGGAAGCAGCCGATCCACGTGCACACCAGGCAGCGCGTGCTATACAGCGTTTTCGCACTGCACCGCCGCACCGATTTCTACGGTGAGGACGCACACCTCTTCCGCCCAGAGCGGTGGAGCGAGGGCAAAATCATCGGCAAGGGTTGGGAGTACCTGCCGTTCAACGGCGGCCCCAGGATCTGTCTAGGACAACAGTATGCGCTCACGGAGGCGGCGTATACGGTTGTTAGGATCTTGCAGAGATTTAAGGGGATCGAGTTGGCGAAGGACAAAGAGGAGACTAGGATTCAGGCTACGCTTACGATTGCGCCAGAGACGCTGTGGGTAAGGTTAACACCTGTGGATAGTGGAATGTAGAAACATTTGGACGGTTGTTTGTGTGATAGTCGACGATGCACAGGAAACATATTGTTATGCATACACAAATATATAGGTGCCGTACCAACCTATTTCGCTCGAATCCAACGACCACTTTAAAAAATCATTGTACATCACCCACAGCCCCAGACACTTCAGAATCGAAGCCCAAACAAAAAAATCAATAATACCCAAAGCCTTGTCCCATGCCCGCGAAGAAGAAGAAAAGTGGAAACAAGGCGAAGACGTAAAGCAATGATTGACCCTAGCCATACCATTACAGCTACCACCTCACCTAGGCCCAGGCGTATCGTCTAAATCCGCATTTGCGTCATCGACCCAAACACTGCTCCACCACCCCTCCAGCTTCCCCTTGAGCCGCTCGGCTTTGCTCTTCAGCAGCTCCCACCATGTTTTCTGTCCATCCTTGTTATCACCACCTTCCTCTTCTCCCTTTGGCAGTGTTGGAGGTGAGATGCCAATATTCTGCGGTGTGCCTGTCACTATTGGTGCGTTTGGATCGTTGATCTTTGTTGGCCGCACTGGCATTGACTCTGGCGTTTGGATTCCGATGCTCTTTGTCGACCCTTCCGCACCAGAGGAAGAGGAAGATGGATAGGAAGAGGAGGTGGTGGAGGAGATGGCCGCGGTTGAAACCCTGGACGTGTATTCAAGCTCATCTTCCGCACCAGGCCTAATCTCTGGCTTCGGCTCATCATCGCTAACCAATTTCAACTCCTCCAAAGTGGCATCGCTAACAGACTCTTTGATGCCTAGGCTTTGGCACAGCAATCTGTACACCTCGGTATTAGTGAATGGCTGCACTCGTCCCGCGCGTACAGCGCCCTTCGTGATCGCTTCATTGACTGTGACTGCGCCCGAGTGTCTATCAAGTCCCAACCACTCCTTTCCCACACCATGGAGGTGCTGGAACGCCGGGCCGCGGGCAACAAACATCGCACGCATAAGGGGATGCGAGTTATCGTAGCCATGGAGACCGCGGGGATTGTACTCCTCCTTTGAATCCGGTGGATACTCCTTCTTCGTGACGATAGCCCATCCGGTTTCGGGGACAATCCAAAGCGGGGCGATACGGGGATTGCGGCTGAAGTGGTAGCGCTCGGGCATGTCCACGTCGCGGAGATAAACTGACCAAGGGCCATTGGGTGTCTCTCTGGCTTTGAGTGCTTCATAGATCTCTGTAACGTTGTGTTGTGGGTAGGGGCGAAGACCATAGAGGGGCCAGCCATCAGTGTGTTCGATCAGCTTGGGGTCGACAAGGTCCTCGTAGTAGAGGAGACGGGATTTGTCGGTGCTTGCCATGCCATGGTCTGACACGACGACAACGTTGACAATCTCGCTGAGATTCCGCAATTCCAGGCCCATAAATAGCGAATGCAGCATGCCATCCACGTTCCTAATCACATCGTCCGTCTCCGTAGTGTTGGGGCCGAACTTGTGACCACTCACATCGACATCCGGAACATACGCGGCTAAAAATTGCGGCCGTTTATGCGCCGGAAGGTCCAGCAGTTCCAAAATGCGGTTCACCTTCCTCTCCAGCGTTTCCGTAGAGTTGTATCGGTCGACCACTGCCGCCCCATGTCCTTCCGCCTCAGAGCCGGGCCACATATGCACGGCTGCACGACCACCTTGCTTCTCCACCGTGTGCCAGATCGGCTCGCCACCCCACCATTCCCGTTGGTGGCTTCTAGCTGGGTCCGTGTAGTAGAACTCAGCCTTCAGCTTCGGATCAAAGAAGGAGTTCCCCACTATTCCATGGTTTTCGGGGTATAGTCCAGTAACGATCGTCCAGTGGTTTGGAAACGTGACGGACGGAAACGACGGAAGCATGTATGGCGGCGACACGCCCGAGTTGATGAACGACGTCAGCGTGGGTGTCAGATGTCGGTTCAGGAAGTCCGCGCGTACGCCGTCGAGCGAGATCAGTAACGTCGTCTTTGCGAAAGCGTGCGTGCCGTTGTTGAAGACCATCGCTGGTCCCACTGCATGGCCTTGCGACAAGGCCAGAGACGCGAATATCATCACCACCAGGAAACTAAGCAGGAGCGAAGTAAATAGAATGACCCGCCGCAACGTCGGTTTCCTCGGCTTCACCCTGACAGTCAGCTCTCATCTCGTAACTACCCCCTGGAGCACATACCTTGACCTCCCCCTTCTCCCCCCACGCCCCACCGAGTCCCTCATCCCCTTCTCCATCACTGCTCTCAGACCCGATCCCATATTCGCCCCCCGCCTCCATACCCAGCCGTTTCCCACCCATCATACTAGCAACCTGGCCAGCACTCCTTTTCCTCCTGTGGCCGCGAATCTTCTTCCCAATCTTGATACTGCCCTTCGCGCCAAACAGTCCGCCGGCAAGCAGCTTCTCGCGCTCCTCCTCCTCACGCAGGACATCGTCGCCTTCGTCCTCCGAGGAGCTGGCGGGGTGGGAACTGGGTGGGATGTCGTTGCCGATGGCGCTGTAGGCAGGTGCGTCCCGGTCGTAGGAGCCACGGCTAAAGAGATCTTGCGCGGAAGGGCGCGGCTTTTTGTTTCGCGCCATTGTCGTGAGAACCAGATAGTATGTGGCTTGCTGAACCCACGACGACGCTGTTGAAGGAATGGAGGGTGGGGTTGACTTCCGCTGTTGAGGGCGCAGGAGGCTGACGGGCTGAGCGCCGGGGTATGAACCGTAATGAAGTTGTAGTCACGGGACATGGACTTCAGGTTTAGGTAGTAGATTCATGCCATGGGGACTGTTACTTCCTCGGGTACGTACATCGTTCATAAAGACCGAGTAAATAGCATCAAAATCATTATCCCGAAGCTATACAATTTTCTTAATCTACAGTATATCATCTGCTCGTTACAAGCTCAGTAGGCTCGCCATCGACCATCAACGAATGTTCGTACTTTCTTTCCTTCCTCACCATCTCATGCCACAACCACAAAACATCTGTAGCCCTGTCTGGCTCCGCATCGCCCCGCAGCACGAGGGGAAAAAAAATTAAAGTAGAAAACGGCGTTAAACCCCAAATTTTTGCTTTACATACTCTTACTTACCTATGGTCGTAAAGTACCAACAGAACAAAAAGAAATCCTTCCAACCATCCAGTCCCAATGTCCGCCACGAACGAACACAAAAACCCCGTATCATCCAATTATGCGTGAGTAATGTGTGTAGCATCACCCCCCACCTGGAAGAAAAAACGGCGAAAGAGAAAAGGAAATGGGCAAAGGAAACGAAAACATCATCCATAATGTAGGGTACATACGATACTAAACAACCCTGACCCCCTTCGCCCTTCTCACGCCACCGACGACCCTCCCACCACCACCGCCCTCCAGTCTCCTGACCCAATATCCCGCCGAAAAGCTCACTGCGCTCAGGAGCACAATCGCACCCGCCGAGAACGCTAGGGTGATGAGGGTCGTGCGGAGCACTTCACTCTTGTCCTCCCGCCTCGGCTTCCTACTACTCTTCCTCTTGCTCCTCCCCTCGTCGCTGCTGACGGATTGCGATACCGAAGCACTCGTCGTAGCGGGCGGACTAACACTTTGCACGACCCTCAGTCCCTCGATCCGTTCGCGCTGGACATGTGCATTGGCACCCCTTGCTGCGGCAGCACAGCTGAGCAGTGTACTCAGCGACGCCCGTAATGCAGCATCGTGTTCCATCTCCAGTCGCGCCTTCTCGGCGAATACGGGTCGCACCAGTCCTTCCTCCTCTTCCTCTTCGGTATCATCCTCGCTAGCCACGCCGTCTGTCGAGGACTCGGAATCGCTCAGTGGCTGCGATGCGAGGAATGAAGCTACATCTTCGCCCTCTCCATCCTCCTCCGACTCCTCCGCCCGCGCCGACGATGACGACGAGGAAATGGACGCTGCGCTATCGATCAATATCGTCTCAGCAAGGTTGTGATGATAACTGCGCTGTTGCTCAGATTGATAAGTGGGGTGCCGCTGGTGTGGGAGTCGTGGACGTCGGATGCGCAGGCCAGAAGTGATAATCTCTTCCTGCTCTTCTTCCTCTTCATCGGAGCCGGAGACCTCGATCCAGCTGTCTTCTGTACGGTGTTAGCGCTGGGACCGGGAGGAGGAGAGAGAGGAGAGAGGAACGGAGGGGGGTGGAGGGAGGGGTGGAGAGGAGAGGAGAGGACGAACCTGGACGCGATGGCGACAAGTGGGTGCGGGGTTGGTGACGCTGCATTTCCGTGCTGGTGAAGACAGGTGTTGTGTTGGTGAGCTGGTTATCTCTCTCTCCCTCTGCCCCCTCTACCGCTGGCGGTGGTGGAGTTAGTGGAGATAGAGGTGGTTGTAGGTGAAGCTGTGACGACACGGTACGGCGCAGTAGCCGGTCTGTCGTCCCGTGAACGTGAGTCTTGCTGTCGGATCCGGCAGCCTTTAAGTTGTGCTAGTATGTGGAGTTATGTGGAAGGGAGGCGGCAGAGAGGGTTGACTGGGAGGAGCCCATTCCCCCTGTTCCTCCTTCCTTCTGTCTCTATTATCGAGTCAAGCCACCTTTCACTCTCTATCCGGGAGTGGGCATCTACGCGTTGAGCTTTAAGGCCTCAGGAGAGTCAGATGCAATGCCAACAGTAAACCAACACCCGAGAGAGAGCTCTCAAAGTCTGGTGATCTCTGTTGCATCTCCCTCCTTGCGTACCGCATCTCTCTGGAGGGAGGACAACGGACCAACCGGATGCACACACCATCGCTCTTGCGCATTGCATACCCAGCCTCAGTTCCCGAGCTCCCAACAAAAAAAAAAAGATAGCGAATCTTCGATATGGAGGGATATGAAGTAAACTACTTTACATGTGGTGGCAAGAATGGAAGGTATAGTTTCAACTGTTTTGTTTTTTGCTCGGACCTCTGAGAGACCGGACGTGATCAGTGCTTCGTCACATCATATCGACTTGGTCTGCTTGATGTCATTAAGAAACCAGCGACCAAATGTTTCACCTCAACATGAACCCCAGCAACAGCAGCGAATTCACGTCAGTTTCCGTAGATAATGTAATGATAGGTACCTAGATCAAAAGTCAAGAATTTTTTTTTTTTTACAAACCTCAGGAGAGAAAACAGAGAGAACTCCATCCACCCAGCACGAACTTTTAGATATCTCGGGAAAGAGATAGAATAACAAAAGAAAACAGGAACCGGAACAGACATCAGAGCCGTACAGTGACAGCCAACGGGAACGAGAATGGAACGAGAATGAAAAGCCTGTATTGATACAGGATGTCCTTCAGCTACCCTTTTCTTGCATGCAATGGTAATTAGATGCAGTGAAAGGTGAGATGCGTGAGTGCACGGATTTTAGTCGAAGGAGAACTTCTTGCCCTTGAAGTCACCGAAGCCTCCGCGGTTAGTAGATCCACCGCGACTGCCGCCACGGCCACGACCGCCACGACCACCACGGTCACCGAAGCCACCACGACCGCCACGGCCACCACCGCGACCACCACCGCGACCACGGTCGTTGAAACCACCACGGCCACCACGTCCCCCACGGCCGCCGCTACTGTTAGGGTCACGGGGGGTGGAGAAGTCCGTGCGGATGGCACGACCGTTGATGTAGGCACCCGACATAGACTCGACAGCTGCCTTAGCTTCAGCGATAGAGCCGAACTCTATGTAACCGAAACCCTTGCGCTGACCAGACTCACTACTGATAATTAGTACTCGTACGTGTAGCCAACCCATTGGACGCGGAACTTACGCATCAGTCGGCAGACGAAGTCCAACGATGTTTCCGAACTTCTCGAACTCGTTGCGGACGACATCCTCGTCAACATCGAAGCTCAAGTTTGCAATGAAGACAGTCTCGCTCTCGGAGCTGCGCTGGTCGCCATACTTCGAGGCACGTTCGTTTCCGACAGGGCGCTCAGGGCGAGGAGTAGAGAAATCAACGTTCAAGGTACGTCCGTCAAGTTCCTTGCCCTGCATGCTCTCCTTAGCCTTCTTTGCAGAAGCGTTGCTGCTAAACTCGACGTATCCGTATCTAAATCAAAGTCAGATCTGTCTGAAAAACCAAGAACCAAAAGAGCATACCCCTTGGAGCGGCCGGTAGCACGGTCAGTAATGACGGTGCAACGCGTAAGCTCTCCGAATTCCTCAAACTCGCTGCGCAGCCAATCGTCGTCGACATTCCAGGACAGCGAACCAACAAAGAGGTTCTTGCTAGTCCCAGCACCAGCCTCCTCCTCCTCCTCCTCCTCCTCCTCCTCCTCCTCCTCCTCCTCCTTCTTGGCTTCCTTCTTGGCTTTCTTCTGGGCAGGGGAAGCGGCAGCCTCGGCCTTGCGCTTCTTAGAGTCCTTCTTGGGCTTGTCATCCTCACTATTGGAAGAAGAATCGGAGTCGGAGGAATCGGAGGAATCAGAGGAATCAGAGGAATCAGAGGAACTGGAGGAACCGGAGGAAGTCTATGTAATCTGTCAGTGAATGGGGTCAACATGGTAGTTTGGCGTGTGACAAACCCTGGCCTTCTTCTGAACTTTGGCAGGTTGGGCAGCTGCCTTCTGGTCCTCAGACGAGTCTGAGTCCGAATCCGAGCTCGAGTCGGAGTCGTCAGAGGAGTCGTCGGAAGAGTCGTCCTTGGCGCCAGCTCTGGGTACATCGTTCATCTCCTCGTCCGAGTCGGAGCTGGAGTCAGAGTCGTCCGAAGACTCCTCCTTAGTAGCAACCTCCTTGACGGCTCCTTCTTTGGGAGTGGGTTTCTCGTCCTTGGACTCCGAGTCCGAGTCCGAGTCCGAGTCAGAACTCGAGTCTGAATCAGAGTCGCTCGAATCGTCCTTCTTCGCGACCGGCTTGTTATCAGGTTTCTTCACCTCCTTCACGGGTTCAGAGTCGGAATCGTCAGAGCCATTAGAGTCGGAATCGTCAGAGCCATCAGAGTCGGAATCGTCAGAGTCATCGGAGTCGGACTCAGGCTCGGGGGTGGGCTCCTTGACGACCTTCTTCTTCTTATCCTTCTTGTCGGATTTTTTCTCGGTGACAGCAGCGACCGCCTTCTTGGTGGCTTCCTTGATCTTCGCGGCCTCCTTCGCAGGCTTGGTGTTGCCGACCTTCTTGACTGACAAGATCTTGTCCTTCTTGTCGGAGCCTTTGGCGGGCTTGGTAGATTTCTTTGCGGTAGGACCCATTACTGCGGTGTTAGATTGTATGATATACAAACCTTGTTGTAGAGAGATCTTGGATAAGATATTGGGGAAAGGAGTGGTAAAGCCCTCAGATCGGAACGGTAGATGAAGCCCTCAGTTTCAATTCAAACAGATCATTAAAACGAAGCCCTCAGAAACCCAACAGATGCGAATGTGGAACAAGCCCTCAGTGCCCAACAGAGTCAAACAATTGCAGAGAATTGAGTGAACCAAGTATGAAGCCCTCAGATGGAATGGTCAAAAAAGCCAATTGGAAAGGTGAATCCCCCAGTAGCGAATCTTGTGATTTGAGTGCGAGTGTGTCGGATGAGGTAGATAGGTAGGGAGGAAAGGGAGTGTGGGATTAAAGGTGGGCACGAAGAGGCTGGGGTTGGTGTTTTTTCTTCTCGCGCTGAAAAATAATTTGAGAAAAACTCAGTTCACGCTAGCGCAACGTTAAACCCTCAGGGTTCTTGTCATCTACATTACTCTGTCCTAATGCCATGTGGAAGATTCCGAAGATAGATAGATAAGCTAGGTACGTATTTGGGAAAGTTTAGATGGAAAGGTGAGCTAGATAAGATTGATCGATGAGATCAGATTGAAGTCTTCCATCTACGCGGAGCCACGGAAGTTACCAGAACACAAATTATTTCGGGAGTGCAATCCCACTCCAACCAATCCGGGGAAACACGCAACAACCGTCATCACCCTCCACTCCGTGCGCTTCCGATTTAGACTATGGCGATTCCACTATATACCCGCTGCATCATTCGTACCTCTGCCTACCGATTTGTTGTCAGCACTGCCCGGTCGTATTCCGATGCCACCCCCCCACTGACCTCCCCACTGACCACCCCACTCACTCCCGGCCCCGTTAAGCCCGCTGCCGATACCACGATCATCCGAAGCACCACACTCGCCGGCACCAAGCTTAACAACATCAATTACTTCAAGAACAAGCAAGATCCGGTCGCTCTGGAGGATAGCGAATATCCGGAGTGGCTCTGGTCGGCGTTGGATGGCAGCAACAAGACTACTAGTGATGCGGCCGAGGATGTCGGAGATCTTTATTGTATGCTTAACCTTCCTGTACCCACACGCCTCGCATACAGCCAGCCAACTGACAGGAAGCCCGCAGCCAAGTCAAAGAAAGCCCGTCAACTCGCCAAAAAGCGCGCCGCCAAAGTGGCAGCTCTCGAAGCTTTAGACCCAGAAAAGAAGGTTCCGATCCACGAGCAGACTATTGATCTCCCCTTTGCAACCGTCTTGGACCCAATGCACGGTGGCCCGACGACCCCTGCGCCAATCACGAGGACTGTTGCCGCTGTCGGAGGTGTCACCGCAAGATTGGGGACGGGAAAGACCAAGCTTAAGGTTGTGCCTACGACTGTTACGATTGGTGGTAAGGGGGATGTACAGGTCTCTGTTGTGGAGGCGGCGACGGCCAGACAGGAGATTAAGAAAGCGCTGAGGAAGAAAGGTAGGGCCAAGATTAAGGAGGGCAATTTCCTGGCTCAAATGTAAATGGTTGCATACGGTTTTGTTCTGTAAACCAATGTAGGGTGTAGAGTACATTACTCGTCAATCGTGAAACCAACTTCAGTTGAGTTTTCAACAGGAACTGGTACATGCGGTTCGACAACCCACGTCAGTATGACATTCCGCCTCCAGTTCCTCCTTCAACTTTAGCGGCCAATGGCTTTCTTTATTCTCCCTTTCTTCCAATTTAGCTACCAACTTCCAGATTGACGGTGAATTTTTTCTCGTTCCATAGTACGTATTTTCCCTTTGCAGCCAACTCTGGTGCCCGGAGATCCAGCTTCAACGCCAAATACCGCTGCACGGACTCTGCTGAACGCCCGCGTCGGAGGAACTGCGCCCCTAGTATATAACTATTAAATATCACTCGTACTCTAGAATAAGCTAGTGTGACACTAGCGCGTCGGGTTTGACTGACCACGCCCTCTCACATCTACATACCCTGCCATATTGAAGGACCTCAAAGCTTAACCCCACTCACGATCACGGCCGTTTCTACGCCAACTTCAACACGCCACCACCGCCATGCTCTTCTTTAGGTATTCTAACCCATTATCTACCCAACATATTCTCCCTTTCTCGCTGATTATTGTTGGTGCTCGTGCATAGTTTCTTCAAAACCCTCGTCGACCACGAAGTACGTTTCATTTTTCCCTAGCTACACGCACTTCACTCTTCCAATGATGAGAACTCCGCAAGTCATCCTTAGACGCAGCGCTAGGTCTTCACCCATGAGGTCGCTGGCGCCAGGACGAGACGACGCACAATACATCTCTGAGGGGATTCCCGGCACAGACTGCAAAACGACGATCAACGGAACAGTTAAGTTGACTAGAATAGGTGACGATAGAACTCAAGAACGATCTCTGCATAACTGGCACCCTCAAGAGCGTCGACCAATTCCTCAACATCAAGCTCGACGAGATTCGGGTTAAGGATGAGGCGCGGTATCCACACCTTGTAAGCCACCTTTCCTCCTTGACGATAAACATCCCTAATTCATGGATATAGGCCGCAGTAAAGAACGTTTTCATTCGTGGATCGGTCGTTCGTTACGTTCACCTTCCTGCCAATGCGGTTGACACTGCACTGCTAGAGGATGCGACCAGGAGAGAGGCTGCCAACGCGGCCGGCGCGAAAGGAAGGTAGCGTGGGATACGTATAGTTGTAGGGTGCAGCAAGTATGGATATCAACGCTCTTTCTTCACAACTTCACAAACCAAGTGCGTGACCAGAGAGTTGGATTTGATTTTGGATCACTACCGTTCAACAACCCAGATGTTCCTCCGTCTCCTTACCCCCATTCGAAAGATCCAATACAAGAGTCCCTAAGGTGGTCTTTATTAATATCCACCGTCGAGCCATCAAACTGTCCATTCCTCGTTGATTAGTTAGATGGATGAGCATATTGTAGGTAAATGCCGCGCGACCGCCAGGCACAAGCCTTACCACCCCCACTCACACCACCGCTCCCAAGCTAACTTGATGAAATGAAAGGCTACCTATACGGTTGTATGATGGGACAAAAAATTATGCATAAGCGCCTGCCTCCTAACCCCTCGCGACCACCATGTACTTTGTATGAAAGCAGAGGCTGAATGCTGATTCTATATAGCAGCTGTGCAATACGTGGCGACGGCCGGACACCTCGTGAGGATGCTGGCACCGATTTCCTCGAAATATTGCTCTGTCAACTTCTCCTCGTATCAACACTGAAAGGAAGCGACTTTATAACCTATCGGTGTCAGCAAAAGGCAAGGGCATGGCCATCAGTTAGAGACTGGTGGACAACGAGCAGAAACTAACTCTAGAAGGCAGCGGTTGTCTAACCCCCCATGCCCGACGCGAATATAGGCGATGGCCACGATGCTAATGGTGCCCGCGGAGAATATGGTCACTACAGAAAAAGTATGTTTTGGCTCAGGAAAACGATACCACCTACCTCGACCCTGGATGTTGCCCATTCAGGAGCCCGAGAGTCGACTTGTGTTGCAAACACAGCCACTTGCTGCTCACTCAATCACCCTCAGTCAGGTGGATGCGAAAAGGAAGCCGAAAGCGATCGACCGGGAATTACGTTGTGGACAGACGGATCACAAACCGAGCAAGGCGCGGTGGGCTACGCAGTTGTGTGGCGGCCGCGACATTCAAGGAGGGACTGGGTCGGCATAATAACTCATATGGGGCATAATCAAGAAGTCTATGATGCGGAGGGTGCTGCACTGGTGAAGCACTCGAGATCATCGCGGACGGGTGGCGGTGGCACAGAATCCCCTGTGCCACGATATCCACAGATGCACAGGCTGCCATTGAACTCATGCTGAATACTGATGTTGGCCTGGGCAGATCTACGCACCGCAGGCGAGGAAGGCCTTATCAAAAGCGGGGTGTCCGGTGGAGATCAGATGGTCACATGAAGGTATCGAGGGCAATGAGCAAGCCGACGAACTGGAAGGCCATAATAGAGTTCCAACACTTCTCAAACCGATATTGCCAGCGTCAGATGCCCTCCCAGCCTCTCTTGCACACATAAAGCGGATCGCCGGTGAGGTCGGGTGGGGAGGGGCGCGTGATTGGGCATACAAGAGGATCAGCAATCGAAGATGCGATATTCGGAATCGAAAACGGCCCCACAGACCGGACCTCTGCCCAGCTTCAGCTCGGGAGACAGTGGCAACACGGTATTATCAGCAATCGAAGATGCGATATTCGGAATCGAAAACGGCCCCACAGACCGGACCTCTGCCCAGCTTCAGCTCGGGAGACAGTGGCAACACGGTATTATCAGCTCAAAACTGGTTATGCGCTTACAGCGGAATATCTGAAGTGGACAGGAAACCGGAGCAGCGATGAGTGTTGGTGCAGCACAGGAGCGATTCCGACTCGAGAACAATTTTCCAAGAACTGCTTTATCTTGGCAACAGCAACAGGCAGATCCGGACAGTGATCCAGGAGAAGACAGGCAAAAACAAGCGAAGGTGGAACATGGCAAGACTCTTTGCAGACGAGACATGTGGTGAAGCCATATTGGACTATCTGGGGAAAGTGGATGTGGGGACGGAAGGTACCAAGCGACGAAGTGGATTGGGGAGGAACGAGTGAAACCTCCTAGGAAGACAGTGTGGAGAGACAGGAGATAGTGTAATGTGTGTTTTTGTTAGAGTTTAAGGTGCCGCAACATACTGACTACCTAGTTGTGGGTCTCTCACCATTAGTCGGAGCGGACAGGAAAAATAATTGTAATTTGCCGTGATCTACATAGGCCGGATGCAATAAACGAACACACTCTCTAAGGATATTGCCCATTTACATTGCTCAATTACTACAATCGTATATCTCTCGTAAGTGCGCGACTCTTGAGGCTGGGCCATGAACGCGGCGGATTCAATGTTGGTGCCGCAAGTGGTGGTGAATTGAACATCAGCTACACCGCATGTAGTTGAGGTCATAACCGTTTGTCGTTATGTACTCATCGATCGCAAAAAAGAAACCTCACGTGACCTAGTGGTATAGCCACTACCTAGGTACATAGCAACCAGTGATTGGGAGAGTCAACCCCAAGCGTGAAGGTTTTGTTTTTACTTTGATTGGAACATAAGCTATCACTCGTACAGCTCAACACATTGTTGGATTGAATACCCATCTCGACAGTATGGATTACGCTGTATTGAATAGCACTGGCTTGAGAAAGTTGTCTGAAATTATGCGTAATTGTTGTGACCGATAACTGCCGCACTGTGCGGCTGGATGCGGGTGCGAGAATATGTACTTGGGTGTAAGGGAATTTGGGGCACACCCCTAGTGCCTATATTCGTGGTGAAGGTGCGTCCGACTTTGGCTTCGTCCTAGTACTTACACCGTATGGAGAGGTGGCATGATGGATATACTAGGGCTCCGAAGCGGTATGTAGATTTCAGGGGGCTGCTTGCGCGCTGAGATATATTGTGGGGAAATGGACGCTGGCTACTTCAATCAGGCTTTGGACTGGGTGAAGTATTTTGACATCCGAGGGTTGATTATCAACGTTTGCATCCAGAACACTTCCTTTTCAGATTTAAAACCTTCTGTTACCTAGTTAATTTTCCAAATGCATCAAAACCTCTGGGTGCCGGAGCCAAGTACATATGCAGCTAGCGGAATTGTGTCACGTCGGATAGATAGAGAAGGTGTTACAAGGGTCGAAGAGGCTCAGGAAAAGTTTTAGCGTAGAGCTCAAAACTCGAACGATGATCTGATTAGAGAGACGTTCCCCTCTACAAATCTTCACCATCTTCGACCACTCCAATTCCCACTTTGAGACGACGCAATGGGCAAACGGAGGAACTTGAGCTCATATACTTCGGCGCCCTCCAAGAAGAAGGGAAAGGCGACACCCTTCGTTAAAACACCTGTTGATGAAATCGAATCCGCTTTTCGTCCTGGCCTTTTTGAAAAGGATGTGTTGAAGGAATACAACACGCAGTATCGTGACTCAAGCCCGTGTGTTTCTTTCTCCTGCTTCTGTTCTCCGTTTCGCTGACTCCAGCACAGGTACTCACACGCAGTGATTTCTAAGCTCATCTCGCCACCACTGCTGCACTCCGTCAAGAATGAGATTCTCACACACCTCTCCTTCACAGCCAAAGAAACCGACATCTACCGCCTACACCAGACCGGCGATCTCGCCAATCTCTCCGGGCTTCCACAGGAGCTTGCCGAAAAGCTTCCTTCGCTCCGCCGTCTCCGCGATGCGTTATACTCTCAAAAGTTCCGCGAATATGTGCGTGCCATCTCCGGGTGTGGGCCATTGAGCGGCACGAAGACGGATATGGCCATCAATGTTTACACACCTGGTTGTCATCTACTCACACATGACGACGTCATTGGTAGCCGCCGAGTGAGCTACATCCTCTACCTGTGTGGCAGTGAGGAGGAGCCTTGGAAGCCCGAGTGGGGAGGTTCGCTGCGGCTATATCCTACGGAGTTGGCGGATGACGGTACGAAATTACCGACGGCTGAGTGGTCACGTGTTTGTCCACCTGCTTGGAATCAATTGGCGTTGTTTGAGGTCGTGCCTGGCGAGAGCTTTCACGATGTCGAGGAGGTTTACGATACCAATGATGGAAAGGAACATACTAGGATGGCAATCAGCGGATGGTTTCACATTCCACAGCGCGGCGAAGACGGTTTTATCGAAGGGCTGGAGGAAGAGCTGGGCAAGAAGAGCTCGCTTGTGAGCCTGCAAACCAAGAGCGATTGCTATGACCGGCCGCAGCTGCAGAATGTGCCATACAAGCCGATGGACAAAAAGGGAAAGGTCATGGGGGCGGATGAAGACGACGACGATGATACGTTCTTGGAAGAAGACTTGGACTTCTTGCTCAAGTATATCCATCCGACGTTCCTGACGCCGGCTACCCTCGAACAGCTCGCAGAGCAGTTTGCGGCAGATTCAGCGATACAAATCTCGTCGTTCCTGCGTAACACATTCGAGAAGCCGCTCCGTGAGTACATTGAGTGGAGCGATGGCCGGCTGAGCACCTGGCCCGTCGCAGTGCCGCCGCACAAGCAGAAATATCTCTACCTACAATTCCCCGGCGGCGGCGAGGAGATGACTCCGCTAGAAGAACTGGTCACCATTCTCCTACCTTCACCATCGTTCAAGAAATTGATCCAATACGCTACTGGCCTGAAACTTATATCCCGCAATATCCTTGGACGACGCTTCCGGAAGGGAATGGATTACACCCTGGCTACAGGATTGAGTTCTTCTTCTCCCGCCACAGAAGAGAACCCTATGCAGTTGGAGCTTTCTCTCAATCTCACCCCGACTACTGGCTGGGAACCTCCTAATCCTGAAGAGGAAGAAGCTAAGAAAAAGGTGGAGAAAAAGAAGAGCAAGGCTAAGGGTAAGGGTAAGAGCAGACTCAACCCGGGTTATGTTCCAGAAGAGAAAGAGAAGCGTTTCGATGACTCTGAACGCACCCTCGGAGGATACGAGATGTACATGGCTGCAGAAGAAGATGATCCCACCAACGATCCCGCGGTTTATAAGGCCGGAGGAGAGGACGAAGAAGATGGAGTGCTGTTTGTCAACTATCCTGGATGGAACTCGCTCAGTCTTGCGTTACGCGACCAGGGTGTGCTGAAGTTTGTCAAATATGTTAGTGCTGCTGCAAAGGGTGATCGGTGGGACGTGGTCGGGGAGTTTGGGATTGATGAGATTGGGGATGCGGAGAGTGAGGAGGAATCCGACGGTTGCGGTGGAGACAAGAATGAAGAGGAGGATGAAGACGAGGAGGCAGAGGAGAATGAAAGTCGAGACGGCGGCCAATACGATAGCGAGCCTGAATGGACTGGGTGCTCTCCGTAGTATAGTGGTAATGATGGTGGGTTCCGTAACTGTTGATGAAAAATGCTTTCTTGGGGTATTTATCAATGGTTTTTGGAATTGGGGGTCCAAAGTATCGCGCCCACAAAATCACATACCATGCGAATCGATGTTATGTAGGTGCATACAGTAATATCTACTCCACGTGTCTCCAGCGGTTAGTCGGGCACGCGATTAACGGCGGAACAAAAGAGGGGAGCACTTGAAAATACATACTTGGTAAGAGAGACAGGCTTGGCGGCGAACGGCACTCACGTGATAACTCTCAATATCGAGGTTTTGTAGGTCCGGATCGTACTTAAGTTCAGGCTTGAGTTTTGCTTTTTCTTGGCTATCTGTGTCGCCGGGCTCTAGGGAGGAGATTTACTTACGCTGGCGGGCCCTCCATACATTGCTCTATTTGCAGTCATCCCTTTGCTGCGATAGAATCAACGATATTCTTCTGGCGTGCGTTGGTGATGGTAGGAGTAGGTACAAGGTTGTGGTTGGTCCTGACAGGGGCCACTTTATAAGTACAAGTCCGCAGCGAAGACTCCATAGAGAATACAACACACGCTCTTCGATCTGACTTCGTACCAAACCTCAATAATGGTTAGACACGGCGATTCAAATAAGTACTGTATTATCTCACTTATAAGGTGCAGCTAAATATTACCCGAACAGGTAATAAAGAGACCCTTGGCAGCTTAAATAATTAAATCAAATTTTTTAAATCAAGAATATTTCCTATTAAAGTAATAAATACGATGCCAAGCCTCAAAAAAGCAAATAACTGCTGTACCTTAAAAGTGAGATAATGTGTTCTGTCTACACAGCCAAGCCTCATCCCTAGATCTCGCTGCAAGGGATCAAAAAGTTATTTTAATATATATCCCGATGACTACGAGGAGCGCTACTGCCTCGTCTCTCATCCTCATCTCTCATCCTCATCTCATGTCATCCTCTTCCGATCAAATCATTGCGAATGGTTCTTAAATTGGCTCGCCAAACAGCTACTTCAGCTCTTCGTCCGCGAGGTAAGGTCGCGTGAACGGGGTGTTATCTGTAATTGACTTGTTACAGTTGTGACACCATTCTGCCAGGCTCGCTCTCCGCTGTTCAGTATGTTGCGTATTCATTGTCGCCCACTGCCATCATAAAGGACATCCGTGGCTGATTAGCTTATGAACCCAGTGTCTCATCCGATATCCTACGCTTCCACATCACTTAATAATGAGTGGTCGCGTTCACCCGCTGAGTTCGACTTCCGCTCCGACACTGTGACGTCGCCGACACCCTCCATGCTCGCGGCTCTTTCTACTGCTTCCCTGGGCGATGACGTCTATCAAGAATCAACAACCACAAACGCTCTTGCTGCCCGCATCGCAAAACTATTGGGGAAGGAATCCGCGCTGTTCGTTCTGTCGGGGACTATGGGAAACCAACTGTGTATCCGTGCGCTTCTCGAGCAGCCACCATACTCGGTGCTCTGCGATCATCGAGCACACATCTATGCCAATGAGGCGGGTGCAACGGCGCTGATATCGCAGGCAACTACAACCCCAGTTATACCTCGCAACGGACTCTACCTCACTCTCGAGGATGTAAAGAAACACATCATCCTCTCGGATGATATCCACTATGCACGTACTAGGATTATATGCTTGGAGAATACCGTCTGGGGTGTGATTCATCCTCTCGACGAGATCAAGCGGATATGTTGGTTTGCTCGAGAGCACGGGATCAACGTGCACTTGGACGGTGCGAGATTATGGAATGCATGCTCAATTCCTGGCGCGCCGTCGCTCGCGGAGTATGCAAGTGAGGTGGACTCGGTATCAGTGTGTGTTAGCAAATCTTTGGGTGCTCCTGTTGGGTCGTTCATCGTCGGATCAGAGAAGTTGGTCGCGAAGGCGAATCACATGCGGAAGCTCCTCGGTGGTGGGATTAGACAGGCAGGGGTTTTAACGGCCATGGCGGAGGTAGGGCTAGACGAGGTGTTTCTTGCTGGAAGGTTGAGGGAGTCAAATGAACATGCTAAGAAGGTGGAGGCTGCATGGCTGAGGTGCGGTGGGAAGGTGGTGCTGCCAGTGGATACCAATACTGTGTGGATTGACCTTGAGGGCCGAGGGGTCAGTGTGGAGATTTGGCAGCAGGTGGGAGAGGAGATGGGAGTTAAGCTGGGTGGCGAACGGATCGTGTGTCACTTCCAAAACTCAGCTGAGGCGATCAAGAGGCTGGAGGCTGTTATGAAGGAGGCTTGCCGCAGGGCGGTTGCCGTAGAGCTGGACGGACAGAAGGGGAAAACAGACTAGATGTATTGTTTTTTTTTGGTGTGTGTGTGGGTGGGGGTAAAATTTGATATATCTAGTTGCTACTTTTTGTCTACTACATACGAGGTTCCTTTGCCTAATCAGTAAATATCTGACTTCCTTCTTTTCTTTCTTTCGGTCCGAATCTTCGAGAGGACTGTTGTGATCCTAGAGGATATGCATGGATTAGGATTTCCTGCTATCTAAATAAAATACCTAAAGTTTAGGTTCGTGGCAGACACGAGCAAACACCTTCCAGCACTCGAGGCCGCCAAGCCGCTAGCCGTGTTGAGCCGCCTATTCAAAATTTCTCACGCAAAAGAATTTCGGTCCCCAACTTTATTCACCCACCTTCCTTCCCCAACTTCACGTTCTCCAGACTCCTCTCCCACAACACTCCCTGACCATTCACCCACCCGTACACCAATCCTTCCATCATGTGTGTTCAGCCATTGCATCCCGCACCCTCATTAAGACGGTTTGACTGATCTTTGCATTGCAGGTTTGCACTTCGTCGTCTCGCAACGACCGCCAGTCGCAGCACCGGTCGCCCCGCCGCTGCATTGGGATTGACCCGCCATGCTCGGCCCCAGAGTCTCGCGGAGCTTCGCACTTTCGAGTCGCTGCTCCAGACCCGATTCAACTCGTACGACAGCCAGTCCTCCGATGATGGACGAATGGATGCGTACCGCAGAGTAGGCGACAATAGCCAGAGGCCGGCGTGGCAGCAACGCCCGACCAACAACCCCCCTTCAAAGGTCATCTATGTCGGTAACCTTAAGTACGAGGTCACGGAGAAGGATCTTGAGGAGAAGTTCCGCGAATTTGGTGAAATCCGTGGTGTCCGTGTCCCCCGCACCTCTGAGACTGGTATTGCCCGAGGGTATGATTTTCCGCTTCCCCTCCCCAGAGACTTCCCCGCCACTCTCCACATGAACATGGACTGACAAAACTCATGCTTAGATTTGCCTATATTGAGTTTGGTTCCTTGGAGGAGGCCGCGGAGGCTATGGAGGCAATGCACATGGCACCGTTTCTTGGCCGTCGTCTGAACGTCCAGTATGTGACCCGTACCGATCTGCGCATCAAGAACAACCCCGAGAGCAAGACCCTCTTCATCGGTAACTTGTCTTTCAACACTACCGATGAGGACCTCAACGAGCTTTTCAAGGACGTCGCCGGTTGCGTCGACGTCCGCGTGGCCATGGACCGCCGCACCGGACAGCCCCGGGGTTTCGTCCACGCCGATTTCGCGGACGTTCAGAGCGCCGTCAAGGCCAAGGAGCAGCTCACTGGTACTCAGCTATACGGCCGCCAGATCCGCATTGACTACTCTGTGCCCCCGGAAGAGCGCAAGAAACAGTTCGAGGAGCGCATGAACGCGGAGAACACCGACGCAGAGAGCTCAGATGAGCCCATGGGGTCCGAGGCACAGGCTGCGGAGACCACCGAAAAGCCTTTTTCCTCGTAAGGAGAGAAGGAAACAATATAAAAGAATAATCGGAAGTCGAGGGAGCCAGATACGAAAAGCAAGCGGCAGGAAGAGAGAGGGAGTGGGGGTCAGTGTATAGATACGATTGAACGTTTTTTTTGTTTTTTTTCCCCTGGATTCTGTTGTCAATTTTTACCCTGCCATTTTGTACTCAAACCCCAATGTTCTTTTCTTCTTCATTGCGGCGCGTAAGTAGGAGGAGCAAGAGGATTCTTGGGTTTAACATGTACCGTATGGATTGGGTATAATCGGGCTTCCTCTTTCATTTTCGACTTTTCCTTTGTACAACTTCTGATGCTTGTTATGTCCATTCCATCACAGCGACAACCACTCAAGGAAGAGAAGGACGGGAGAGAGAGGAAGGCAGCTTACTGTACGATATGGTGTCCGTGTGATAGAAGAAGGATAGGAAGGAGACGATTCCCAGGGAACGGAAAGTATGAATATGTGCGGGTGGCGTTTGGAGTACCTAACTTGTACAAATAGCAATTTCATCTCTCCTCAATTCACTTCTCTGGCTGTTGGGGGGTGGGGAATAATATTTTGGTTGTTCATTACTAATCGCATGCGACCTATCTAGGTCATGGCGGTAAAGATAGATACACACTCTTCCGAGAGAATTGCAATCGTTCCTCAACCTCTGCACCCTGCTCCTCTAGTGTCCCTTCACACCTCCGCCCACAGGATTTTCTGCTGGCGCTTCCAGTGGGGCGCAGTTGAACAAAGGCTTCCGCGTCTGGGTCTTGTAGTGGTGCCACCAGCAACTGGCGACCAACCGCCACACGATCAGCCTTTGATACCAAAACAAACAAAACAACATAACTGCTCCTCTTCCCCCAACCTGTCCTCTCCGGAGGATACCTTCCACCTCCCCAATCCACCTCGTCACACCGCCTCTTCACTCCCACCTGTCTTCCCAAGGAAGGCTAATATAGCCTCCCTGCATTTCGCATCTGCAAAGAGTTTTGCCATATTCCACCTCCGCTTGGCCGTCTGTAGGCGGATATTGGCGCCACAATGAAGTAGGCGCTGATTAGAGTGTGTCTATTCTGCATTGGGCGACCGAAAATCTCTAATATCTACCAAGGTGGGACACAACAGGCCAATTCACCTCATTCCTCACACTCCGCCCGCCTAAAGAAACTTTTATTATACTCTCAGGTCAACCGGAAAAGAAACCACCTGGTTACCCACACACATCTGTCGTTTGTCTCAGCTGGGCACATCGCTTCCCTTTGGGGGCACCGGTTTACACAAATTGAGAATACCGGAGTACTTGGTAGGGCGTACTCAGTCAACGGCTTAGTGATTTTAAGCATATGCTGGTTTTGGACCTGAATCTGGTCATATCCTGACATATTCCGATAATCCGGTCATGCTCCTGGGCGCCCACGGGGGTGAGCTAACATTCTTGGGCCTCCACTATCTACGGGATCTAAATGGGGAATGATCGGGTTCGTGATCTTAGCTTCTCCTGACAGGCATAAAGTTTAATTTCCTCCGGAGGTAACGGACGCTGGAACTGTGAATACTATGACCGCTTCACAGGATTGGAGGACTTTCAGGTGGTCCCGAGCAAATATGCCACTTTGGTATCCTCGTCATTGTCCCCCTTCGGTGACCCTGTCATCATGATTTATACTAAGAATAGTGGGAAACCACTATCGATACCACGCCCGAAAGCCCAGAGGGATGTTGGCACGTTGCAGACAATGATAGGAGCCATATTCCAATGATTGTGGTGCTTGGGAAGGGGGCAGTTGAATCGACGAACGCGTATACTTGAGTTCTGAAAGCATACCTCATCACTCGACCGGATACCTCAAGGTAAAAATACCGAATTTAAAGTCCCACAGGTGAGGACGAGGGAACCGTCAAGCAAGCAGCGGAGGAGCCACAGCCCCTGGGCTGTCCATCTTTACAGATGGCTTCCGCACGGACTCGGGCGCAGTCGGCTATGCAGTCACCTGGAAGAGGACTGCAGTAGAAGGGGCACAAGGTACATATGGGCTTCCAACAGGAATTCTATGATTCCGATTGCGCAGCCATTACCCGAGGCCAGAAAGCACATTGCAGCCATCCCCCGGAGAAGGCCGGGGTCGCGAACGAACTCCGCCGGCGCCCTGCCCGCAAGGGGGTGCCGGGGAATGGAAAGGCAGACGAATGGGCGAAGCTGGCAGCAGGCGAGCCAGGCGGTCACGGCGTGGGACATCTCCGATTTGTGCGGTACGGCGACCAGCCAGGGCAAAGGCGGGGGTCTCCCAGATCGCTGCACGCCTAAAGTGCTCGATCACAGAGGTCAAGTGGCGGGAAGCGAAGACGTGGACAGAGTCCAGGGTTACCGCGAAGGAATACCGGTACAGCCGACTCTGGGAACCACGCCAGAAACCGGACTTGGGCCTTAGTCGCCAACGAGCGGCTCGCTGCGAGGTTCTACCGGTTGAAGGCGGGCCATTGTCACTGGACAGTACCTCGCGTGGACGAAGAAGCAGCCTACTGCTAAGTGTTTGTGATGCCTTTGCAGGACCCAGACGTGGGAGCATCTCTTCAAGTGGTGCCCGCTCTGGAAACTCCAACAGAAAACCCTGTGGGTGGAGGCGCTGAGAGAGACAGGGAGAGGTAAAGGCCGGTTCAAGGTCCGGGGCCTCAGCTTCGCCGACGAGCGCTGCAGCCGGCCGATCCCGGACTTCCACCACGGACGTGGGAGGCTGGCCCCAACCCCGGCTGAGGAAGGGCGAGGCGTCGGCGTGGGAGCGGAGGAATCGGGAAGGAGAAAGGAGGGCGTAGACTGAGGAGCTGGGTGCTGGAGGTGCGGAACAGTCGCTGTTCCTCCCAACGCCCTTCTTCATGTCGTCCGCGGAAGAGGAGCAGGATATGGGGGCGGCTTTCCTTGTCTTTCCTTTGTGGTTTCCTTGATGCGCTTTTGCTCTCTTGGGACAGGTCTCGGCGGAGGGCAATGGGGAGCTTGCAACGAGCCGCCTCCGGGGGGACCGCGGACGGGAAACAGACAGTGTGCATATCGCCATGATCTACAAATGTCGTATGCGATTAATAATAAAACAAAACAAAAACAGGTATGCCCCCTCCAGATAACCTACTAGGAATCAAAGAGCTGGTAAAGGACCATGTGGGAATAGTTGTGTCCAGCCAGGAAAGGATAACGAGCGCCTCAACTTCTCGAGTGGCGGAACATGGTAACCACGTATCAGAGACTCGCTGAACTAGCCGTCGGCCTGGAGATACTAGCTAGTAGCTCGAATTGTATGCTGGCCACGGAAGTCTTCTTCGCGGCTGCCTTCTTAGCCTCGGCCGCAGCGGCCTTCTTCTGTTTCCCCTCCTACTTCGACCTCCTCTCCTCTCGCTCACGCTTGGCCTCCTCGCGCGTTCGTTTCTTCTCCTCCTTCTCCCTGTGCACCTTCTCCCTCTCCTCCTCCCTCAACCTCTTCGTCTCTTCGCGCTCACGCTTGGCCTCCTCGCGCTCGCGCTTTACCTCCTCGCGCTCGCGCTTTACCTCCTCTTGCGCGCGTCTCTTCTCCTCCCTTTCTTCGAGCATCTTCTCCCTTTCCTCTTCCTTCTGTTTCTTGACCTTCTCACGCTCGCGCTTCGCCTCCGCGGCGGCCTCCTTTGCAGTTCGGCGTGCGTCTTCGAGCTCGCTGTCGCGTCGCAGCGACGAAAACACCTCCGGCCACGACGAGTCGCAGCCGCAGGGCAGCGTCCACCGCGCTTCCCGAGAGGTCTCGGTAGGTGCAGCTTCGAGCGCGCGCTCGAGACAGAACTGCCGGACGCTGTGGCCACACGGAAGCGGGAGCAGTCGCTGCGATCTCAGCACGTGACAGGGCGGCGGACAGCAGTCGCACTCTGCGGCGGCGCGGGGCGACATGGGTTTATCCATTTTTTCCAAGTATATTTTCGGGTTGTAACGAACGTTGGGTTGCGTTCGTGTAATCACCGACAGGACTGGTTATTATATAGCCCTGCTGCGGGCTCGAGTTGAGATATGGGGGGCCGAGATCAAGCTGGACTATTCCACCGCGTGCGTAGGAACCGATTTCAGCCACACAGCCGTCAGCAACTCTGGTATTTACCCATTTGCATGCTATCGGACAATCAATTGAAGTCCTACTCTCGGCAGGGCAATGCCGGAAGGACCAAGGGATGTCTAGGCATAGAACACACAGATAGATAGTTGGGAGGGAAGGAAGGGAAGGCAGCAGTGGGACGAAGAACGATCTAGTTCCTCGACTCACCATCCCTTCTGTCATCTTCCCGTAACATCTCCCAAATCCGTCCCGACAATTTGGCACTGTTGGCGGTTGTGGAACTGGAGTTCTCGCGGTTGCGGATGAGATTGTTACGCTTTCTGAAGCTTCAAGAGGGAAGGGGGGTGGCACCATCTCTCCCAACGGGGATGGTAGGGACTTTTGTTTTGGTGCGGACCGAATCATTATATACCGCTCTGAAGGCATGTGATATGCAGTGACTCGTCCGCCGGAATCCCTTTGTGCACCACGGATAACCGGCTGATAAGGTCCACTTACGTCTGGAAAATTCATTAGCTGCCAAACGTGTTTCAATTACCACCCAGGGCATCTGGTTATCCCATGTATCAATCACTCCCTAACACGAAGACCTGCAAATTCAGTATATCTAGATATGCTCTAGCCAGCCGGCAAATTTTTAGCGTTCATAAATGGACCGGACAGCCCACAAAACCTGTAGAGTAGAAAAAAAAAACTTGGACTGAGATAGCCGATCTCACAGCTCTCGACCCCCGTTCGTGACTACCACCACCGATTTTCCTTACCTCTTACATATCACCTATCCCCACAACATCTACCACCACCTCTACCATTAAGGTCTCAATAGTCTGCCCAGCCCGCGGGCTGCCCACGGGCCAACACCAACTAGTACTAGTAAAAAGGTTTCATCGATCGACTCCGCGGAGAACCGCAGGTCAACCGCCCCCACAGTAGCCCAACCATCGTACCAGCCCGCCCACACAAACAGCCAACTACACACCTGCGATGCCATGCAACGATACCAGCTATGATCCCTATTCGCCACCCGATTCCGCTCACCCGATCCGGAAACCCATTCGTCGAGCAAGGAGTGCCCACATGAATTCTTTTACAGCTCCACCATCTCTTCTCTGATCAATAGAATTTTAAATAATCCTGCCCCTCTTCTCTTCCCAATGCTCTCCTGTATGTGTCAATTTTCTGTCTCTTGTGACGGTAGCCAATCACTCCCCGCAAAGCCAGCAGGTTATGAATTCTCACTCGTTTGCACGGCCCGCCGGCTGACCTGGTCGAGACCAGTCCGGCTCCAACTAAGTGTCGCTGAGAAAGACTATCTGAGCAGGGCATCGGAGTGGGAGCTGGGGCTAAATGGAAGGGAAGAGGAGTAGGAAGTTGTATCTTGATCGGGCTTTTCTCTGTCTTTCCTTTGCGGTGATCTCTATCTTTCTCGGGACAGGCCAGGGCGGAAGGCATAGCGAGAGCCACAACGAGCCGAAAGACAGTAGACGGAAACGAACTGTGTGTATCGCCACAGCCTAGAAACGTCCACCGGAACGCCGAGGTCACCACTTTTCAATCTTTTGAGTTATGTGGTCCTGACTTCAGAGGTTAGGCTATATCTTGAAAGGCTTCACCATCAATCAATAGGAGTAGACATCCATCCCGAAAACTATGAAACTAGCAAAGCTCCCCAAGTGACTAATGGGGGGAAAATTGGCGACAATTTCTCTTTCGTATCCGTCAATGCCAACCCTAGACGGCCAACAGTCCACGAATCAAAGCCATTCACTCTTAATCCCAGGTGATCGTACGGACGTAGGAAGAAGAAACGCAATGATTAACAAAAAAAAAACGAGATGAGAGGAATTAACCCAGGTAGATATAAGCATCGACACTAAAGTACCCGACTTACTGGCTGCTATCGTGTTTTCCACCCAATTTCCAACCTATGATGCTTTGGACGTGCTCAACAGACAAAACCACAAGGATCGCTGGTGAACTCAATGCGGCAGTGGCTCCAATCCGTATTTTGGGCCTTGGCACGGACAAGATCGCTCATGGCGAAACGAGCAGCACGGATCGAGGTGAACCTGAGATAGGCAGTAGCAGTCGAGTGATCGAATTCGATGTTTTCGATCGTGTTTTTCTTGGGTAGCTGATTATCAATCCAGCGGGAGATAGAAACCGCAGGGTATCTGTTCTCTGGGAGTCCCTTCATGACCAAGCAACGGGTCTCATCAGCGCGGAACGGTTCCAGATGCTGGCTCGCAAATACGTCCTGGACTTCTTGCGGAAACTCGCGAGAGACTGAAAGCTTGAAACCCATCAAGCGGATCGGTTGACGCTTGTGCCAGGCAGCGAATCGATCGGCAGAGGCGGAATCTTTGAAGTACACAGCTGCCTTTTTGTCTCCGTCTGACGCGGGGGCTTTGAAGAAGACAACGCTATGAACCGCTCCTCCGTGGATTTCGGGATAGATACTGTGGGGGGACACGTTTGGAGGGACTCCTTGAACAAAGACACCCACTGCAGTGGCTGTTAGCCACCGACAAGCTTAGAAACACAGAGGATGGATAGAAATACCTTCAGCACGTGAGACAATTCTCTGCGGTGGCCTCGATCGTACGATAAATGGGTTTGGTTGTTCATACGCCCGATCAGTCATATTGCCGACAAGCCGAGATCTCGAGCTATGGACATAACCACCACCAGTATTGTTGCTGTCCCGGCTGCGACCGTTGCGACCATCTTGGCTAGATTTCTGCGGATTCTGATTACCTGGACGACCGCCTTGGTTGGAGTGTTTCTGATTCTGCCCACTCCGAGGACCACCCAAGTTGCTCTGGTTATCGCAACGACTACCTTTGTTGGCTTTTTGCTGATTCTGCCCGCTAAGGCCGCCTCGGTTGTTATTCTGCTGGCCTTGATTACCCTGGCGACTGCTGCGGTTATTATTGTGCTGGTTGTGATCGTCCCGACGGCCGCCTTTGCTGGGATTCTGCTGGCTGTAGTCACCCCGGCGACCTCGCCTGCTCTGCCGTGGCTGGGGCTCTGGCCAACAAGGCAAGAACCCAGCCGCGAGTTCGTCACTTGGTCCAGGGGTCGATCGTGGCTCCAATGTATCGCGGTTAGGACCAGGAAGGTATCCGTCCGAGTGGACGGCAAGAGCGCCGTCATCGAGGGCGGCGATCGGAACCCCACCATTGTCAGCCATGTCTGGGATGGTAGCGTGGACAATGGAAATCGTAGCTACAGCTCGAGTGGCAGATGTGGGAGTCGCGATGGCCCGAGTGATAGGCGTCGGAGAAGGCGCAATCAGGGTAACAGGCTTCGGAGTAGCCAAAGTGCGAGGGACCGGACAAGACGAGGGTTTTGGATCTCCGAAGATGTCTGTGCTATCGCTCGAGTCGAACGTCTTGCTTGGCTCCTCGACGGGTGACTTAGCGCGAGGGCTGTCGAAATTGGCCTGTGGCTCCTCCATGTTGCGACTGGGGCCTGCGGATGAGCGCTTGATATCGTAGATTAGGTGGTGCTCCACTTGGGACACACCCTCCCTCCCATTCTCATCCTCCTTGTCTGCTTTCTCTCCGGCTTCCTCCCGCGCGTACTGCTCTAGCTCTTTCTTTAGTTCCTCCTCTAGTTCTTCCACTGCCGCTTCCTCCCCCCCCCCTTCCTCTCCCTTTTCCTCTTCCTCTCCCTCGCACTCTAAATCGAGTGGACCAGACGTATCATTGATTTCATAGGTACCAGAAACCGGCGAGGAATCTTCTTCCAGACTCGCAGGACCAAGAGGATGAAGGAACCCCGTATCATCGTTTCCGAAACGGAGAATATAAATGGTTTTCTTTCCTTTGCGTAGCCTGGAGACTTTCACCTCGAAAGCGTATTTCTTGCATCTGACGAGTTCACTGATAGCCCGAAGGAATTCTTCGCTGGTTTCGAGGTCATAGTATCTGGTAACCGGCGGCGGCGACGGCGGAGAAGGTTTCCTATACTGATGCCCCGACAAAGAGGCTACGCTGAAATGCAAAGGGGCGGAATGCATCGGAATATTTGGAGCATATGAGGCGCCTCCGGGGGCCGTAGGTGTGAACGCGAACCCCTCTCGCTCCGTTTCGGACCGATCAGCAGCCGACCCCGCAATTGAGCGAGAGTCAGGCGGAAGACATGCAGTCGGTTTAGGAGTGGGCACCATGGTCGGGCTAATATGTTGGAAGACGGTCAGTAAAGGATGTTGATGTTGTGGCTGTAGATTCGAAGGAAGATGCAGGAAAATGGGGTTGATCACATTTGATGAGAAGAGATTCCAAGCGGTGGGAGGAGGAGTGAGGAGGGGTCGTGGTGATTGTGCCTGCGGGGGACAAAGTCTATGTGGCTAGCCGCAAAGGAGAGCGCAGGGAGTGGACAAAGTGTGGACGGGATGGGGAGCGGGTGAAGTGTGGACGGAGGGAGTGGATGGGGAGGAGTGAAAGAAATTTGAGGCATAGCGGAAGGAATGAGTGGTAAGAAAGCAAGAGAAAGGGTCGAAGTTGTGGAGTGTTTTGGGAGTTTGGGCCACTAGCCTGACGGAAGCAAGGTAAAGGTGCCACAGAACACTTGAGTCTAATGTGACCTAGCTGGGTGCTTGTACGTATTGCTCCGAGGAGGCTCCGCGGCGAACCTCCTCTATTCAATGGGCGTTAGCTTGGTATGCCATAAAGCGAGAGAGATAGACTTATTACGTAGGAAAGGCGAGGCCTGTCAGCCGCCGCACGCGCGCACGTGCAGGTTGCGCCTACTGATAGACGCCGCGGAAATAATCCTTTGCTCGTCAGCAGCAAACTCGTGCTAAAATTCAATGAAGCAAACACCGAAGTAACAATCAGGACGCAGGGTTTATCTACTTCCAGCGGAATAAAAAAATCCTGATGTCCCACTCTGGGCCCAATCAAAGGAATGTGCGAGAAGCACAAAATGGTGCTTATCCAGCGCAAAGGCCCGAGGGCCCAGATGATCGTAAGCCAGGCCGCATATTGTGCCCACCTTCCTTCTCCGTAACGGAGAGTAGCTCCTGCCCTCGAAGTTATGGCTCGAATTCCGGAGATATTCCTCTGCATTCCTCCTTGAGCCTATAAGCACTCGCGCCAGCGATATATTTCGCTCTTGACTTTATCTGATTGAATTAGCATAGGCAAGCCAAACTCTTTCGATCTGATTGGGGGGGGGGGGGGGGGGGGGCAAAATTTTCACCAGCGCGAAAACCTATTCCATCCTTGAGACCGGCTCTCTGGAGCATGCCACCGTCGAAGCCGTTCTTGAGGACGACAGGATCACGGATAAGGGACAGTACAGATACTGCCCACCGCTAACCACCTTCTGTAGTTGAAGACCTTGCCGTTGAACATTGTCGACCACTGCATGGCACAAGTTTGTTCCTTCCGGCGAAACGGTTTTTTTCCCCTTCAGACCAGCCGAGGCCTGCTTGAAGCACGATCAGTATTAACACTAACCTTCAAAGTATCCGGGCTCGCTACGCGGTGCTAGGTCGAAGGGGACCGGTTCGTCGTAGGAAGCTCACATGTAGGAATAGCTGCTTGATATGGCAGCTATTCTGCCTTCCAGGGACTGCATTCTTTAGGCAAAATCCTAAAGAACGTAGAGGTGGGATATAGGGGTCCCAAGGTGGGAGTGTTGGGGTTGGCCGGAAGAAGGTTGGGAAGGAAGGGTAGGGAGGGAAGGGAGGCAAGGAAGGGAAGGGAGGTAAGGAGGGAAGGGAGAGGTTTTGTGGTAGTTTATGGGTGTAAAAGATGGAACGAGCTATGAGCCACCAATTGTGCTCGGTACCGAAGTTGAGAAATATGAGTGGGTCAAACGACACAGCCGGTACGCGCTCGACACGATTTTGTCGTATTCTGTCCTAGTCCACCGAGCATTTCCGTCTGCTGGCCGGCAGCCTACATACCTGGTATGCAGCTTGCCCATCAGATTGGCCCGCCCGGCAAATATGATGGAAAAGTAGGTCAGCCCCCCACCAAATAGAAAAGTTGAGAAGACTGTGCATGAAAATTCAGCGTCGATAGAGGCACAACTCTCAACCCGCTTCCATATTTCTCGGCCCCGCATTCACCACCGTCATGATCACCACCACACCACACCAAACATGCCGCCTCCGGATCTCTCCCTGACGGAGAGATTGCTACCGGCAATTCGTATGCGCCCTTTCTTCCGAAACTTTCAACAAATTTAAGCGTTGGATGCAACAAGAGCCGTGTATGAGTACTCCGGAGAGGGAAATTAGTGCGGATGGTGGTTCTTAGTGGCGATTCAATAATGAGAAATGCACTCAGTACATGAATTGGATCCGTCGTCAGAAGGTCACACATGCTACTGGTCCCTCAACGGAATCTCTAGAACCAGGACTACAATACACAAGGCAACTACACAATCAAGGAGGACGGTCACCTATATCATGTGACAACTGTGGAAGAACGGAAGAGGGGGCATGTGGAGCACAAAGTTGGGGTGCCAGATTTCCGACCGCATACGAGATGTGCATTTGCAACTTGAGCATATGGGCGTTAACAAGGTCACGCAGACTGTCACAGGTCGATGAAGAACAAGGTGTAATGTTCGGTACATTGGCATTTCAACTGAGTTCAACTGTGGATATCACTGCGGATTAGAAGACCGCACTGAAATCGCTTTGGTTGTACGCCACCTTAGGGTCCTTTTCAACTACCAGTGAGCGGGAAAGCCGACTTACTAGCATACACAATAGATACCCGTGAGCGCTAAAGTACTGGTGACCCAGCGAAATTCCGATCTGGCAAGAGGATACAGGAATATGGGCCACTGGTGATGGCAATGCAGAGGGTATAGAGGGAGGCCGAACCTTAAGATCAAGGAAGAGGGCCAAAGGTAGTAGAGCATTGCTGGAACTACATACATATTGTGCTGTACTCCTGAACTTTACCGGAAAGGAAATCCCTCTTATATACGGGGCGGAGCGGATGGGGCAGTGTGATCTATTTTCTAGTCCGGTCTGCGAATAAAAACTCGTGTTCTATTTGGTGGGCGGGCCGACATAGTCTTCCATCTTGTGGATGGAATGAGTGTTGATTGGAGCGGCGCAGACGTTATTTCCGTTTGCAGAATCCCACGATTTCCGTGGCGCGAATTGCCTATTTTTGGGATTGCCCAAGCCCTTCACCAGCAGTACGATGTTACCGTACGTCTCGCTTAAAGTATCGGCGCCAGAAAATATGACGAGATAATCCAGCACGGAGCGTTACTGTGGTACCAATTGTAGCTACAGTATGCATAGTCATACACCAACGTAACCCTTCCAGCTTGTAGCCACTTCTCCAGCCTCTCATGACACTCGTACGCCGCAATATCACAAATACTGTTCTCCTAGTCCCATACATACATACATACTGCAATCTACCACCGTGCGGAAAGTCCTGGATGGAGTAACTTTGTCAGACATCCACCGCGCTCTCTACTGCCCATGGTGTGCGCATCAAAGATCTTTAGTTACCGCCTAGGGAATCAGAGACACTGAAGTACCTCACGCCATTGCCGCACACGAATATCGACATAAAAGTACACACCCAGGCAACGTAAACACACACACCAAAGCAAATGTACACATTGCAAACCCAATCACACTCGTTAGATCCATTGTAGGCCATACAGTCAGAAAACTCCGGTGCAGACGCCCAAACGCAACAGAGAAAAAAGTCAAAAAAACTTCAGCAGTAAAAGTTCCCCGTCGTTAGATCGTATCTTTCAAACCCTCAAGAATTTCGAAAATGCCTTCTTGAAAAATCCACCCTTCTCTGTGGAGCTTTCTTCAGCGTCGCTAACGCCCTTTTTGCTGCGTCTCTCCATCGTGGACTCCGTCTTGCGTCTAGGTCGGGTCCGCGGTCTGTCTCCGCGGTCGCCTCTGTCCCTCTCAACCCTCTCCCTGGCCCCCTCCGTCATCGCCCTTTCCCTTCCAGTGACACCCTCCGGTATCGCCACCCTTTCCCGCTCCTTGCCTTTTCGAAGCCTCCCGTCGACGGGGCTTAGGTAACCAGGATCGACACCCTCACCGGGAACCTGCCGTCGCGTGCGTCTTGCTAACTTGCGTATCCTGTACTCCTCTTCCTCTTCAGGAGTAGAAAAACTCTTGCTGCGACTCCTGCCCGTCTTCTCGCGCTCTTTCGCCTTCTCTTTCTTCCCTTCGGAGGAGAGAGAATGACCGCTGTCCTTCAGCACTTCCTCCGTCCGGGCCTGTTTGCGTGCCCTCCGTTCCGCCCGGCGAGCCTTGTGCGCGATCTCTAACGCCTCTATCTCCTGCGGTGATGGTTCTTGCAGAAAGGACGAAAAAGGCACAAATTGCGCGCTTGGTATTTCAGCGTCTAGTTGCAGTTGTTCGGAAGGCGGGCGAGCAATCTCCTCCGGTTCGAAAGTCACGGAAGCAGGTGCAGGTGCGACCTCCGGCTGGACTTGTGGCTCCATGGAGGCCGAAATTGGCATTGGACCGTTCGAGCGAGCCACAGTTTTGGTGGCTCTGCGGACTTTCCGCTGCTCTCGATCTTCTGTGCAAGGTTAGCGAGACGGATCGGCAGGCAAGGGGGTAATTGCAACACACCATCGTCCGGATGTCTAGACTTTGAGCGCGATTTCTTTTCCTTCTTTTCCCTCTCACGATCCTTATCTTTTTGTCTATGACGTCGCTCCTCCTTCACTTCATCCGACCCGTGCTTTCTCCTGCTGCGGTGGTGGCGCTCTTCGGCGACCTCTGACCCGCCGGAAACGTGACGGGACACCGATCGCACTCGGGTCTTCGACTTGTGGCGATGCTCTCTGGGCTCTGCGTCAGTGTCATCGACCGGGTTTTTCGATCTGTGTCGGCGGTGTCGTGGTTCCTCCGCCCCGTCGTCGTCCTCCATACGCCGTTCTTTGTGACGCCGACGCCGTCGCGACTCTCGCGCCTCCTCCTCGGAGAAGTTTGTTTGCGGTACCGGCGGCTCTTCGTCGACTGCAACACCAGCCATGTCAGGGCGCAGATCCTCGGCGGGATGCCTGGAGCCAGATCTCGTCCCGAGCCCGGGCGACCTGGTCCTGGACCTACTCCTTGACAACGTCCTGACCACCTCGGCACCGTTCTTTATTCCCGCTGCCCTTCTTGAGGCGCGTCCATCACGTAAGTCCTCTGGCGGAGGCATGTCGGCCTCACCCCTACTCGATCTCTTTTCGCGTTTCTCCTTTCTGTGCTTTCTTTTCCGCTCCCCTCTCTCCGGTGGAATCTCGGGATCGACGTCGGGAGTGTCCGGCGTGACGTCGGGAATATTGGCGGGTCCAGGGGCGATGTCGGCTACCGCCAACAACTCTTCCTCGCGACGTTTCCGATGCCGCCTCCTCTCCTTCGCTCCGAGTTCAGGCTCCATACCCATCGACACCTCCGCTCTTTTCGACGACTTGCGACTGGAAGGGGTGGGTGTATATGGTTCTACTGGCGCTGATGCCATCGGTTCTTCGTACGTCTTGTAGTCGCGCTTCCGTTTGACTTGCGAACGAGTATCCGACGGAGACTCTCCTGTCTCGATCGCGAGTTTTTCCGCTGCCTTCTTCGCTTTTCGTGCGGCACGCTCCTCGGGTGTTTTGTGGCGACGTCTCCCTTCTTCTGGCTCGTCGTCGCGATGATGTCGCGACTTGTGGCGCCGAGGCTGCTGGGCGACTTCTTCCTCTTCGTCTTCAGGTTCTTCGACGACGGGGGCGGTGACGGCTGCGGCAGCGTGCGACAAGCCGTAAATCTCTTCAGCTGTCTGTATCCCAGAGTAACCGCCACCCCCACCAGCATCGTGGAATTCTTCCTCGTGGAATTCCCCGTCGGGAGGTGCCTCGACCAGCATTACGGTCTCAGGGGCGGGCTCAGTGACGATGACTGCGGAAGCAGGCGCTGGGGGGGTGGTGGAGGTGGGTTCGTCCGCCATCTTGATTGGTGCAGCTGCAGGGTTGGGGATAGCGTAAGCGCTTCCGATTGGTTGTTGGGCGGGGTCGCTGGGGTCAGCCGGGTCTGGGCCGTCGAGCACCGCAGTCGAAAAAGAAACGATAGCTGGAGGACTTGCGATCACAAGGGGTTCTTCGGTGATCACTGTTCCCTCCGCGCCCCGTGATGTTTCTGTCTCGTCCGCTGTGGCTGTAAGCTCGCGATCCTCAGAAAACCCGTGCGCAGAAGTTTCGTCGTCGGCGTCGAAGTCAACGGGCTCTAGTGTTTCGTCGTTTTCGGCTGGTGCGATCTCTGGCGTCGCTTCGGCTGCAACGACGACAGGGGAAGTAGGCTCGAGCTGTGGTTCTAATTCCTGCTCGGTGTGGGGCGCTGGGTAATCTTCGTTCGCCTCTTTCGCTTGGGTGGGCTGTTCCTCTGGCGCTGGCTCGGACTCGGGCTCGGGCTCGGGGTCGACTTCAGACTCGGTCGTGGGCGCGGGCTCGGGCTCGGGCTCGGGCTCGGTTTCGGGTGCGGGCGCAAACTCAGGTTCAGGCGCAAACGAAGGCGAAGGCGAAGGTTCGCGCGCAGGCTCTTGAGGAGCGTCCGGTTCGTCCGCCGGGGGTGGAATGGAAGGAGGAGAGTCAGTTGCAAGCGAAGGCTGCTCGCCCTCCTTGATGGGGTCTGCGTTTTCCCCTCCTTCTTTTGTTTCAGTGGCTGTTGGTCGCACAAGGAGGGTTACGTTAGCACAGAGGAAACCAAAATCCGGATTTCAATGATCCTGGTTGGTCTAGGAGAGGGTCGGGGAAAGCGCCTGGAGGAGGGGCGTGATGATGGGACTGAAGGAGGGGGATGTGGGTTGGCGACGATGAAATGAGATCGGTAAGATAGAGTAGGCTGGTACACGATCCACGATTGAGTACTCGAGCAGATGGAAAAGAGGGAAAGAAAGAGGGGTCTTCAAGCAATCAAAGCATATGAAGAACGGTTGATACGCAAGGCGAACAGCAGATACCGAGTGGTAGGGCCGGTGGAGTAAAAGCGACCGAAGAGAGAAAGAAGACATGTTACTATTACTGACCTGGTGCCTCTTCCGAGACTTCTCTGGCCTCTTCCGGTGGTTCTTTGGCTTCTTCCGGAGGTTCCTTGGCTTCTACCTCTGTGGCCTCCTTGGCTTCCTCGTGTCCTTCTGCAGTAGCTTCCTCTTCTTGGTGGAGATGATTATTCTGCTCCTCTTCTTGGTCGTGGCCGTGGCTCTCGTCGTGGTTTGGGTTGTCGTCTCTGGTTGGCTCCGCTGGAGGCGGGGGTGGAGACGACCTCTCACCTTCTTCGTCCTCGACGCGAACTCCCCCCACGACACTGCCATCGTCGTGATTATCCTGGCCCACCTCCCCATCGTCCTTTGGGCATTCCTCGGTCACCTCAACGCCACCTCCTCCGTCCTCGGCAACTTTGCATTCTTCGACTACTTCTCCCCCCGATTCTCTCCCTTCGACTTCTCTCGCTGACTCTCTCGGCCGCTCAGCGTCCTCAACTTCGACAGCCTCCTCAGCCACCGGCTCACCCGCTGTGCCCTCGACTTGGGCGCCGCCCTCGCCCTCGCCATGTCCGGCCTCTGCTGGATGCTGGTTCTCCTTGCTGTCCTCACTGGCACAGGCGTCCACCACGTCGCCGCCAGTGGCGGTGGCAGCAGCAGCATCATGTGCCTGTTCGGTAGCGCCAGCATCACCACCAGCGGTGTCGGCATCGTTCTTCGCTGGCTCCTGCTCCCGGTCTTCCTGAGGTGGCGTCGCATCGTGCTCGCGCTCGCCATTCGTGTTCTCGTCCGACGCCGAGGAGAGTTCACTGCCATCGACCACCTTCCCATCCTCGGTCAATTCGAGCTCGGGGAGCTCCACCAGATCGCTGCCCATAGAGTGCGCGAGTATTTGTATGTATCGCCAGCGAACTCGGCAGCGAGCAAACGGTGGCAGGTAGGGGGGGGTTAGGTGGGTGTGTGGGTGTCTGTAGTGTATGTGGCGGTAGGTAGAGCAGCAGGAACCAGATCAGAAACCGAACGTGGCTGTCGCACTGGAGCTCATCTCAAAGCACGGAATCCGAACAGAGCGGGTAAGGTTATTGGGGGCAGCGGAATCGGAGGAGTGGATATTGGATTGGAGGGGTAGGAGAGGACGGTGGGAGAAGAGACTGACAGTGGGATGGTGCGAGAGAGATCAAACCAGAGCGACTGGAACGCCGATGGCTGACTGGTGATTATTGCCGTAAGTGAGCAGGAAGTACATGTAAGTGGTTTTCTCGTATTTATTTTTTCTCCCCCTACTGCGCTGTGGTGCTGCTTGCATGCGAGTTAAGTGAGGCGATGGGTATCGTCAGTTATTGGGCCACGTCGATGCTGAGTGCTGGGGGGCTGAGGGCGGGCAGATCCTGATTGGCCGAGCACACCAAAACGGGGATCCTCACTTATCTGCACCCCTCTCTCGACGCTGAGCGGAGGAGAATTTTCTTTCTCTCCCTCTGCTCTCTTTCCGTTCTTCCTTTGTTTTCCCACAGCATGGGTGGGAGAGAAGGCAAAGAACGATCCGTGAAGAGTCCATACGATGTGTGGATTGGCCGTCGGAAGGGTACATGGGCGGCTAAAACTCTTTCGGACACAACTGCAGAAAGCAAAGGGGCAGTTTCTTTCCCGGCGGCTTCGCTGGCGGCAGCAGCCATTCTCGGGCCGCGACGGCTCTCGCCCCCGCCCGCCGGCCACATAGGTACGGCACATTCCGGCAGTGTCTGCGAGTCCGCTCGTCTGCAGGCCCTGGACAGCGGAGGGCCCTGACCGGAGGCGTTCCAATTGAGTTGCGCAGGCTCAAGCACTCTGATTTACCTACATACTCTGAATGCGCAGATGGTTAACTATGTAGGCACTCTGGAGAGATACTCAATCGGCCAATCCATTCGCAAAACAGAATTGATGGTGACAGCCGGGTTGTCTCCCCCGCGCCTGTGTGCATGGGCTGCAGGTGATGGCGAACGATCGCCTGCAGCCCGTCACATGTGTGGATCCAACAGAACAGAACGTCTAAAAGCGCCTGACGATGCGTCTTTTTTTTTTGTTTTTGTCCACTGTGTATCTCGACCATTTCCGGGCGTGGCGGCTAGCCGATCTGCTTATCCCGTTGGAGCACCGCCGTCGGCGCCGTGCCGGGGAAGAACACAGCAGAACCGCAATTTTCCTCGACTACATAGCTGCCTCCATATCTGACGACTCGCACACACCCCACTTTCCCTCTTCCCCGGCTTCTTCTTCTCCGCCGAGAGACCTGCCCTCCCACTTCCATCCATCGGAACGAAGCCTAGTCTACTAGACTCCGCATCCCCCGACGGCGCTCGGATCTGAACTTCGACGGGACAAACTTACTACATATCAGTTCTCCACTGTCCGCGGCTCCACACAGAGAACAGCCAGCTGCGGCTTCAAATTCTCGCGACGATCCGGGGTCTCTCCGATACTGCGATGTCTGGCCCATGTCGGGCGACGTGCGTGCGCGAGGATTTCCGTCCGCTTGGACGTATGTATGTAGGCTATGCAGTATCCAGGGCCGACCCGCTCCCAGCTGCCGCGGTGGGCTAAGCGAGGTCTCGGTGCTGCGGCGCAGCCTAGCCTAAATATGGAGCCAAAGGACTCGGGCTGGTGAGAGCCTTACCTCTAATAATAATAATTATATTCGGATCTGCAGAGATAAGCTTGATCAACCTCACCACCCGCTAGCCGCCGCCGCGAGAGAACGAGATGAGACGACCGAGACTTGTGGCTACCCGCTGCCCGCCACTGCTGTGGGCGCTTCCACAGCTCTCTCCGCGCGAAGTTGTCTTCCTACAAGGCGCGAGGAGACACCTGGGGCCACAAGAACCACCGATCCTGCGGTTGCCCCGGTTGCCGCGTGTATCCACCGATAGTTACCGCTCGGGCCAGCCGTAGAAGTCTTATTATTGACAAACCGGCAAAGACATATACCTCCACTCTCGTTGGCGCATCTGTCCAGACAGACATCAGAACACTAGTGGGAAGAAGCGAATAATTGGGCCAACTTGCGGATAATCAACCCGACGCGCAAAAACACCGGCGAAGGCGAAGAAAGGTACCACTTCCCGGTGCTATCAACCGAAGACCACCGGGTACGCCCTCATCGGTCAGTATTTGAAACGGATTGGCAACCGAGAAGATAATACTTGTTGGTGGTGCCACATGCCTGGTGTAATTCAAACACAGGAACATCTATTCAAGGCATGCACCGCATGGCGGAAGCAACAAAATGTGTTGTGGAAGGAAGTGAGGTCACAGACAAAGCGAGGGTGGGATCGGTTCCGTATTGCAGATTTGTATGCGGACGAACGCGGTGGTGGGGCGATACTCGAGTTCCTGGAGACAACTGATGTGGGATGGAAGATCAGAGAAGTATGGGAGGAAGGAAGTGATGGCTCAGTAGAAGGGGGGGATGAGGTGGAGGTGGAAGAAGGGCTGGCGGTGGTGGAGGTATATGGCGGTGGTATCTCCTAACCTTGAATTTGTTGGGCCAGTAGGACAAGAGGGAGAGCCGCATAGCTAGACTCGCGGACGGATACGGGTTGGCGTTGCAGCTAGCGTTCGCCATAGCCAAAACGCAAAATTTGATTGACGCCCTCCCCCCCGTCGTAGAAGCCGTCCCCGTGGGTGTATAGCTGTCGCGAGAGTCGCGGGACCTAGAAGTGGGAAACGAAACGCGGTAACCGTCCCGCGAGCACTTGCCTGGCCCGCGTCAATTACTGGAGTCGAGGAATACTCCACGGCGGCCACACACGTTACACAATGCCACGGCTCGGAGTCTTGCGATCACGCACCAACGGCTTCCGGACATTTTCTGCAGCCAGCCGTCAACGATGCCGAGTAAACATGTGTTACTAGCAGGATGGGCTAGTTTCACTACACACACATTTTTTATTCTGTTTTTTTGTTCATTAATCGCATATCATGGCAATACACTCTTCCGACTCCCACCCACTGGTCCTTACAGCTCGTTGTAGCTCCTCCTGCCCTCCGCCCCAGCCTATCCCAAGTTGTAGAGCGTACCAAGGAGGTAACAAAGGAAAGACAAGAAAGGACCAAAGAAAGGCGACTCCCTGCTCCTTCCGCAGAGACAATGGACGGGTGGGGAGGAACAGCAGTCGTTCCTCTACCTCAGCCTCCACCTCCTCCGTCTCCAGCCTCCTCTCTTCTTCCTTGTCTTGCCGCTCCCGGAGTTCCCACGCCGACGCCTCACTCTGAGCGTCTTCCACAGCCGGGTCTTGTACTCGCCTCTTCACATCCGCGGTGGAAAGGAAGTCCAGGACCGCCTGGCTGCGCCTCTCGTCCGCAAAGAGGTCCTGGACCTTGAATCGATGCTCCCTCCCCTTCCAGAGTCTCTCCGTGCCTTTTCGCGCTACACACATCCAACCCACCACTCGCGTTGGTTGGCAGCTACGAGCGAGTTCCTGTGTCCGCGTTTGCGGCGGAACAGGGCACGGATATGTACATACGGATGGCCCTCCCTTTCTCGCCGGTGGAGAGTAAAGCAGAGACGATCAAGATCGGCCATGTGCCAGGCCGAGAAAAGATTCCAGCAAAAGACGCGCGGGCAAAGAAACAAGAGAGAGGATGTGGCAAAACAAGGAAGGAATGGGGGGTGGAGGGAGCAGGGAGATGAGTCGCTGGAAAGTGACGGGCGAATCAACATCAATGAGCACTTCCAGCTGCCCCCCTCGCCGGAGCCTGTGAGCGCCCCCCATTCGCGCGTGGAACACGAACCAATCGCAGCCTACAACGCTGGCGGCATCCCAGCTCCACAGCTTACAGCCACACCGCGGCAACAGATCGCGGGCAATCGCTTGGAGACTGGATAGCGATTGTCTTAAATACCTTGGAAGGGTAATCACGATGATATCCCACTCAGAAACTGCGTTGGCTGGCGTAAGTGGTTATCTATGTACCCATGGGTGTGGCATGGAATTTTGGAATTTGAACTGCTTCCTATCAGGTTTTTTTTACCGGTCTTGTGTTAAATCGCCGCCTCTTCTGTATGATGCCGAGACACACGTATGTCTATGTGCTCTGTCGATGGGATGTTGTACAGCTGGCCACCCGCAGTAGTGGTGGGCGATGTGCGTACGGAGTCATAGGCACTGTCATCTCTCACAGGTAACAAAAAACCCCACGTGGCCTAGTGGTATAGCCTCTAGGTAGCAACCAGGAATTGGGGGAGTTAACTGCAAGCGCTGAGCTCAACCCGCGGCTCTAGCTTCCAACTCCTGGGGTTTCCAAGTTACCCACTAGGTAGGGGTGGTGAAGGTTTTGTTCTTCGTGGTAAGAGTCATGTAATATCACTCGACGGGCGTGTGATTAATGATGGACTAGCCTCCGATATCCCTCTTGCGGCCTGATGATCAGCTGGTACGGTCTCCCGGCTCGCCCGAGGATCCCTAACTACCGCATTTACCTCTATCGTCATTCAGCAGCTAGTTCCCTCACGCAGCAACTAAGTTGGTCACCGCTTCTCTCGTTTCTTATTGAAGTGGGCTCGAATTAGAATCGCATCTTATTTAGGCGCCCATCGCTGTCTCTATTGTATGTGAGTGTTTTTTGTTTGGTTTACCCACTTGTTGCATGCGACCTAACTTGGTCATGGTAAACCCACCCTCCCTAATTACTTCCCTTTCTCCGTCCATACAGTCTGGTCTGCCCCCCTCGCCCGCATTCCAAACCGCCTAGAGTGGCGCCTCGAAATACCAAATCCCACAACTCCTCTCTATCCATTTGTGATCCTTCACTTCATCCTCCAGTGTCGCCCTCCTCTTCCCACTTCGGTGCCTCTCGTGCAACAACTGTAGTATCTAGGAGCCGTACATCGTTCGTCTGCAGACAATTTCGCGATTGGAGTTCCGTCTCGCCACCGTTTGCTTGCCTTGAAGTCCATCCAGAGGGGCCTTTTGTGCTTCTCGCCATTTCGGCTTCATCATTTCCCTCTCCAGGTGGCTGATTGAGGTTGGGAGAGGTTTTGTCTCTGAATGCCGGCCGCCGTATGTAATCTAACTGCTGCTGTGCATGGGTGTGGCTCCGCGTTCGCTGTCATCAGCACCCCCATTAACCCATTCGATTGTATGTTATGAGCCAGTGTGGTGTGTTCTGTTGCGATTAATACTATGGTGCTGCCTACCCGCCACGCGCAGCGACGGTTTGGACTGCGGCTACTCAGCCTACTGCAGGGCGACTAGGCCCGGGAGATCGCCGGCGCCCCAACAGCGATTGGGCGGAGACTCACGAATGCCCTCGCCTACACCGGAAGGACGGAGAGCACAGTTTTGCTGGAGGAACCAGAAACCCTCGACGCGGAACTGTTGCAGGAGGAGGAGGCTGAAGCCAAGGCTGAGGCTGGGAAGAACGGGCCCGGACTCACCATGTCCACGGATGGGTCACGGCTAGACGACGGAGCTGCCGGGTACGCGGTGGTATGGAAAAAAGGCCAGTCCTGGGTGGGCATCAAGACCCAGATGGGACACAACCGGGAGGCCCGCAGACGAGGAGTAGGGGACGGGCTTGCTTTCGTTTTGTCGTCCTTTCTTTCCGTTCATGATTTCCTTTGTGCTCCCCTTGTGATTTCCTTTGGTGCATGATATCACATCTTCTTGGGACAGGCCTGGGCGGAGGGCAAAGGGGGGCTTGCAACGTGCCACCATCGCGTGGGCAGCGGGCGGGAACCGGCCAAAATGTGCGCCACCATAGTCTACTTAGGGTGGTCATCGAGGATAGCGGAGATCCTAACCCATACGGGTTTTATAAACGGGTAGTATCTGTGGTTTCTTTTTTCTATCAAAGCTGGCTGGGCGGATGAAAGCGCTTTCTGGCAACGCTAAGATTAATGAAACATCGGAATCAAGTCGGGATTGAGACGGGGTTGAATGGACAGTGCAATATCTTCCATACCAGCTGAAGAGGAGATTCATACAGCTTATTTATTTAACCAGTTTTGTAAGCCTTTAGACAAATTCAATATCAGATGATCTATTGACTAGTACTTCTTATCTATTGCATTCTCTATCACTCGTCTCCACCTCGTATTTCACATTCCCAACGGCACTATTTCTCCGCAAGCGTGGGACCGAGCGCAGCACCACCGGAGCCGGGCGAGACCGAAGAAGCAGAGGAGAGAGGGGCGGAGAGGGCGGAGTGAGAGCAGGAGGCGGGCGGGTGGGCGTGAACTGGGGGCTTTGTCGAGTTGGCTTTCTTTCATTCTTCCTTTCATTCATTCTTTCTCTCGGGATAGGCCGGGCGGGGGCAGGGGGAGTTGCCGCGGGCCATTGGCGGACTGCTCGAGGTCGCAGTGGACGGTGAATAGGAAAGGACTGTATATAATATCGTCATGATCCAATAGGATCGCATACGATTAATGAATCATCATGATATTTCTCCCCAAGCACGCGAAATACAAGTAACCCCAATCCCAACACCCTAAGACCACTCATGTGGTTGGCCGCTGTAGCATAAAGTATTTCCATACCCTTAAGAAGTATGAACTCGGGTGGATCTAACGCCCCGATCGACTCGCCTGTATTTCACCAACAGCCGGTTCGTGAGGTCACAAACCTACTAGATCACTTCAAAAGTATTAGTTTTGCGGCCTCGCGAACCAACAGTTTCCCGGTTTTGTGTGGTAGCTATGAGATACGGTGCGAGCCGAGGGAGCGGGAAGAGGAGCGGAGGAGCTGGGTGCCGCGGGGGAATTTGGTGTCGGAGAGGAGCTGCCGCTGTTCCTGCCCACACCCTCTTTCGTGGCATCGGCAGACGAGGAGCAGGGGATGGGCCACGTTACTTTTGTTATTTCCTTTGTGATTTCCTTAGTGCGCATCTATCTTCTCGGGACAGGCCTGGGCGGAGGGCGAAGGGGAGCTTGCAACGTGCCGCCACCGCGTGGACAGCGGATGGGAAAAACGGATAAAATGCACGCCGCCATAGTCTAGATAGGCTGAATGCGAGTATGATTAAACAAAAAAAAAACCTTGGACATCTCAACTTCGCGTTTCTACGCTCAGGCATGCGTATAGGCACCATTCGTTGCTAATCTGCAAGAAGCTAAGAACCCATTGGCAATGTGACCTGTTTCTGCTGCTAGCTCCACATTGATCCACGGCTCCAAGTAAGCTCGTTGAAAAGCAAGAGTGATGGGATTCATGGGAATGTTGTGCGGAGTACTTACCACAAGGTTTCTGCAGGAGGGTGCCACTTTAGGGTGTACTGAAGCGAGCGCGGGCAGCCAGCTGCAAGGAAGGAAAAGCTAAGGAGGGTTGGTGGTCGTGGTGGAGTCGATGTAACTGTGGTAGTGGGATAGGGTGGGCAGCTGAGTATGGTAGCATTTACCGAGAAGTAGAACGACATCGAGCAAGCGAGTGGCTGTTCAAGAGCAACAGTAGTAGTACATAGAGCAGCAACAGTAGCCAAACGACACCGCTAATGAAGGAGTAGATGTTGGGGGAGTAGATGTTGCAGGATCAGGTTCTGTCGGCGGAGGAAAGTGAGAACTGGGTGTGTTTGTACACCCTTTCATGCCGTCGTGAAGGAAACGAGCTTTTCAGCGCAGCGCGCTTGTGACTCCAACCAGCTTGTCTATAAAACCGCTTCCCAACCGCTACAACACACCGTATCATTGAAAACTCCTCATCCGAAGTCGGCGTCACTACCATTATGACTATTCGCCACAGGCAGGCTTAGTTCGGTCCTGAGCAACACCCCTTTTTTTTGCTATAGTATGTATTCCTCTACCTACCAAGAGAAATATGTCTCTTCGGCGAGACCTCTCCCCTGCCGGTTGCTTTCATCCGGGACAACCAGTTCCCCCCGATACCACCCAAATTCCGTCCAGCGTAATAGGTGTCATGCACATAAGGATACCCGGCGCGAAGGGCGCCAGGGCTCGCACGGTACAGAACGGCGGTCTCTCCGAGCGCTACATAGGGGTGGCCTCTCCGCCGTATCCGCCAGGGGGCCTCATGCCTATCTGTGCCTGCAGGCCCCTCACCACTTGCATCGCCCCCAACCGCAATCAAACTTCGGCGGAGCCGGACGTGAGGGGTAATCGCCCCTCTCATAGGACCAGTCAATTCGAGCCCCTTCACGATCCCCTGTGCGTGTCCCAGAGCTCAACAGTGGCGATGGGGGAACCGCCATTCCAACGGATCCTGTGTGCCACAATGTCAGACCTTCGCGCTCGGCCGTCGGATCAGGAGAAGGCACCCGAGTTTGCCGAGATCGGTGCCGCAACACGGACACACCAGACTGGATCCGCTCGAGGCCCTGGACTGGCCTGCGTGAGGCAGTCCAAGCTAGTCCGCCTCCCGCGGGCCAACGGGCTTTTTTGAAGGTGGCCTGGACTGGACTGGGTCGGCAGGCGGGCCGAGTAAACGAGTAAGATATCATGATCCCTTATCTAACATATCTTTTGGGGTGGAGGGTTTCCTACAACTAGGCCATTGCTGCCAGCTTTCGGCCGCCACCGCAACAGACAGAAAAATCGTATACACACGGCAGACCACCGGAAAGGGAAGGGGAACGAGATTATCTAAAAATTCTTGTGATTGGAGAAGAGATGGCACATAATCGTACACACACAGGAGAGCATCGGAAAGAGAAGTGGAACACTGTCTACATGCAGATGCAGCTCGCGAACAAGCGGGCCATTAGGAAAGCCAGACATTAAACCGGGCATCGAGCCAGTGTTGAACCAAGCCCCTTAAGATTATTGCGCCATGAATTATCGGACTTGGCCCAAGCTGAGGACGATACACAGAGCGACACATTACCCTAGCGGGAACCCTGAGAGTAAAGCAGAGATTTCAATCGTTTATCCGGATGCCAGTCCGGCGGAGTGAAAAGCCTGGATACCCTATAGGTACCTGATAACATTAACGTGCTCCGCTAGTCTATTGTTGTCACAGCGGACATGAGCCAGACCCAGGAATAAGCACAATGCAGAGGGCAATGAGGTTGGGCTAGAAAGGTATGTTGGAATGAACAGGCAAGGGAGGAGTTTTCGGTATTTTGAGCTTCCCACAGTGTTTCCCCCCCGCTAGTCAATTTTTCCGTTCTTGTAGACGATTTTGGTGAAGTTGAAGTGATCAACCAGTACGTACGGCCATGGGAACCCTTTACGCCATGATATGCATAGGTCTCACGTGAGTAATGACATAACAAAAAAAAATGCCGGCGCTTGTCAGTGTATGTATGTATACAAGTAAGGCGCCTCTGCGCTGATATGCGTACGAGGCGAAGATGGTTAGCCCATCGGCTTTCCAGACCTAAGCATCGTGACGGTGCAAAGCCGCAGTAGTCGGCACACCGAGGCTTTCGGCCGATATCATAGAGACCAAATGCTCGGCTAAAAAACTAAGGGTTCCATAGCATCTTACCATATGCCTGTGGGCACTTGTTGCCGTGTCATTCTGTACGCTTAGTCAGAGCACGTGCCATGCCACCCGTACATCTAGAGCAGTGGCGTCAGTCCTAGAATAGACAACCATCTCTTCACATAGATAGATATTACTCCTGCTGACATCACTTGTTGCAATATCTCACTCGTTCTGCTTTGTCACGTTGCTTTGTCATGTGTAGAATCACGTCATATACGCGTATTCAGGCTTTTCTCTAAGACAAGACAATACACACAAGACTTCATCGTTCCATCATAATCTTGACATCACTTCTTTTACGCATTGCGAGTGATCCCACGTGCAAACGCTAGTTAATGCGTAAAGCCATTACTAGCCAATACTCAGCTTGGTCGATATGGATTTCCAGAGCAAGTGCACACCTTTCCACACCCGCAATGTATGTGCCTCCTTTCACGACGCTGATTCTCGGCTCGCTTAATATCGCTCGCCACTGCCCACTTGTCGCCCGCCGCAGAAACGTCTCACGCTTAATCGCCAGTGGGGCTGTGGCATGGAAAGACCGTTCTCTCCTTGGTTCAGTCATCTGCAGGTGAAGGTTGCTTGTCGGTTCGGCTGTGGAATGTGAAGTTTCCAGTATCTACAAGGATCCGGTGTTAATGGACGGACGTAAGGTTGAGGGAAGAAGGTATGTATGCAGGTGGGTCGGTGGTCCCGTGTGCAGGGGATTCCCTTCTTCACTCAACCTCTTGTCAATTACTGAATATAGATATACTTTATATATCTATTACTCCATAACCGAACCGAATCCCCCTTCCGAACCGAACACGTGCGAATATCGTGTATGCATGCTGCAGGTTGTAGCGCACACCCCCTTATGTAGCCCCCCGGAGCTCGTGGGCCAGCCTTTGCCGCCATTTACTCCACCATAACTATGTCGTGTCTCCCAGTTCGAATGCAAGGCGTAAACGCTTGTTTCCTCCGTGTGGGACAGAGGCAAACAAGCAAGTGCACGCGCATGGGAGGCGGGAGCGGGAAAAAGTGCAACTTTTTTTTGCTTTGCATTACATAGATATCTTTAGACGCGGAGAGTGCTATGCACTTCCGCACCCGCGCTGTCGCTGGGAATGTCGTCGTGTCTGCAGATCGCATCCAGCCGCGTCGCGGACACGCAGTGTCCGCAGCCGTGGAGCGGAACATGCACAGCAGAGCATGGTGGAAGCGGTCGGTCACTGGAAAGCGGCGTCGTGCCCGCTCACTTGTCGAAACCGACGCCGGCACGCATGGAACTGGCTGCCTGCACAAACCCCGAACGACTAGGCCGGCGATACATAACGCGGAGCAAGAAAAGACACCGCAAGAGCCCGGAAAACGCCTGATGTCATTGTCGGGTGCAGTACACCGCACTACATACTGCAACTACTGTACGCCAAAAAATTCTAACAGAACCGTATGTACACATCAACAAATGCCTATATATCGCTACCCACCGAAAGAGAGAGAGGGGGGGGGGGAGCCAGAAAACCATGTCCCCAATGGCCAGAACTCCGAAAAGCAGATGAGAAAAAAAAATTAAAAAAAATAAAAGAAAACCATTTCCGAAAGAAAAAGAAAGAGAAAATCACAAGTCCTTCCGCTTCCGCCGGATAGTGGGGACTCGTCGGATCGAAGACGCGCGCCTTGCATCCGTCGTCGTCGACGCCACCGTGCTGCACCCGTCGCCGACGTCGCCGCCGCCGCCGTTCGCCTCGTCGAGTTCCGGCCATAGCTTCTCGTTGATCGTCAGCGTCTGGCGGACCAGGCTGAACAGACGGAGGTGGTTGTCCTCGGGTGTCGCATCCGCCTCGTCCACCGTGGTCGGCGTCGCGGGGAGTAGGAACGTGAGGTTGTCATCGGCGGGCGTCGGCGGCGTAACCAGAGCCGCTGGCGCGGCGGAGAGAGGCGGCGGTATCTTCTCCATGTACCTCCGATAGCCAGCCCGGCCCTCGCCGGTGGCCGGCACGGGCGACGCGACCAGCGGTTCCTCCGCGTACAGGGCTTCGGTGGCTACCCTGGTGCCCCCCGCGCGCTGGCCATCCGGGCCGACGGCCTTGGTCTCTTGGCCGTCGATGTCCGCGAGCGACGCAACCGACGGCGGGCGCGTGCAGTCGGCGAACGTGTCGGACGAGTCGCGCCGCGCGAAGAACGACTCCCTCGAGCGGGCGGAGTCGTTCGACGCGGACGACGTGGTGGACGGCGTGTTGTCCGCGGAGGAGGGGTTGTCGGTCTTGCGCTCGTCGGGCTCGTCGCCCTCGACGTACACGAATGCATGCGCGAACGGGGCCAGGAGCTTCGCCGAGACGGCACTGTGACTCTCGGCCTCCACCTCCAGCCTGCGGCCGGCTCTCGGGGGCACCGTCTCCCCCCGCGCCAGCAGTTCCTGCTCGATCTCGTCGATCTCCGCCTGGACCATCGCCGCGATCTCCTCCACCAGCTCGTCCGCCGGGCTGGACCTCGCCGACTCGGAGCGAGACGAGCGGCTGCGGGCCGATGGCATGCGCTCCAGGGCGACAGGGCCGGGGCTCGGCGTTGCAGCCCGAAACGGAGCCGGCGCGTTGTGGCTTCCGAACGGAACGTAGTCCTCGCGCACCCACACTGCCGGCGGCGGAGGGATGGTCGGAACGAACGTGGGCCTTGACGCCTGGTTGTAAGGGTTCTCGCCGTTGGGCAGGAGATAGAATCCCGGCGGAGGGAGGTCAGCATGCCGCCATCGCGGGAGAGGTCTGTCCGACCGCAGCGGCGGAAACGATGACGACCAGCCGGCGGGCAGGGGTCGCGGGGGAGCGGCCGGAAGGCGGCGCGGAGCGTAGTATTCGACTAGGATTGCTGCGGGGGGCAGGGCCGGCGGGCGGACCGGCATCGCGAAGCGGGTATACAGCGGGGGCAGTTCCGAGTGTCGTGCCCGCCGCCGAGGCCGCATCTCCGTTATTCCGTGCTGCATCGCTGTCGATCGGGGGGGGCCGGTATGAAGCGACATGGTCTTTTCTCTCCCTTTATATGTGCTATCGGCGTCGATGTATTATTTTGGTTCTAGGCTTTTTTTTTTTCAATTTTTTTTTCAATTTTTTTTTTTTTTTTAACCTCGTGTTGCAATCGATGGCGCCCACCACCGAGGTTGGAGGGAGCAAAGGTATTTATGGGTCGCACACACACAGGGGAAGTCGACTGTGGCCATTCCCATGCAAGGTGAGCGGGGCACATGGACAACCACGACCAATGCACGTCTCGAAGAAGGAAAATTGCGGGGACGGACGCACCCTGGATGGACGCGGTGCACTTGGAAATAGAGTAGACATGTAGGTGGCGGACGGACCGCCTCCGGGTCCGTCAGACGGTGATTGGCTGCGGAGGGGAAAATGCTCCATGGAGTTGGTCGACGGGGGCTGCCCTGTGCTCCTGGGAGGGAACTTTCCACGGAGCAGCTGGAGACAGCAGAGAACGCGGATTCGGAGTCGCTACCGAACTCAATTCGGATCCGGTCGCCAGGATGGAATGGGGGCATGTAGGGCGCTGCAATGCGCGCATAACATATTCTACAGGTTGCAAGACGTGTTTATTTTCGAATTGAGGGTTGGGCACGCGGCGGCCGTGACAGAGACGTGCTGCGGCGAAGCGGGTTGTGTCGTGATGCATGCAGCGCAGAGTCCTGGGACGGGCTGTGGCTGTGGGCGGTGGCCCCGATCGAAGTTGCAAGCCTTGTCGATGGATATTTTTAGTGTCGCCGTGCGCTCCCAAGTCCTCTTGCACAGCTGCAGGTGGCCAGGCACATACTCTAGATATCGATGTAGTTAGCCACGGCTCGAGCTGGGGAATCCTCAGCCTTACAGACCAGGGTGTTCTTCAGCTTTTGGGATCACAGGCAGCCAGTAGCTAATACACAGGCAGCCAGTAGCTAATACAGGCAGCCAGTAGCTAATACACAGGCCCAAAGGTACTCTAGCTAATAGGCTCAAAGGCAGCCGGCCGTCAGCAGTGCGCGGACTCGGAGGAGACAGGCAGGTGTGTACCGGAGGGCGCCCAGCTGGGACGCGAGAAAAGAAATGACAGATACGAACTGCGCTGTTGGAGCTGTGGGGGCCGGCTTTGCTTCGGCTGCAGAAAATAGCGATCTCACCGGCATGGAGCCAGCTTGTTTTTTCCTTCCCTCTGCACCAGTCAGCGAACCGTCATACTGCACTGCACTACTGCGGGGTGGTGTGCACGACGAACGACAAATCCGAGATGGCGATGTGTGGAGGACAGGAGATAATACTCCAGCCAGATGGACGCCCTCGCGCTCTTGGGCTGGCTGCTGGCGAGAGTGCGCCCAACGTCGCCAGCGAACGGACTGGCCAGTGCTCGCGGCCGCGTCCAAAAGCGTCGATCGGCCGCAGAAGTGTTTATACGAGCTGCGAAACGAACCCCGCCCACTCGCCTCGCTGCTAGCCGAGGATGTTGGTCCTGCCTTGTGCGACACCGGCCGCGGGAGACACTGCCGAAGCTGTTTCAGGCGGGTCGTGTTGGCGCATGTGTGTATCCAAGTTCGCAGCAAAGCTTGACCGCAGCGTTGGCGAGCGACGGACGTCGGCTATGTATGCATCCAGATATGTATGTATGTACGTATGTGTCGATGTGTATGTAGATATGTAAGCTGCTGTTGATAGGAGCGCCGCGGCTACTGTGCTGCGTTGGCGTGGGGATGTGCTTTTGCGAGAGGAGTCGTCGACTTGGCTGCACGGCACTGGCTGCGGCGCTCACGATGCCTCCTCCCCCGGATATATCACACTGTCCCTCCGGCTGCACGTCCGCCCCACGGGCCCGTCGTGATTGGTGCAGCAGCGAAATGAAGCCCGTATGCAGACTTACCGGCGCGGTGCGTGGGCGACGAGAATAGAAGACACAGCAGCGCCGCGACGTCAGCCGTATCCTCGGAGCGCCCGACGGGACACTATCTTTTTTGTTTCTTCATTACTCCCATGCGGCCGATTTTGATCGCGCGAGCCTGCCCAAGCAGGATCGAAGACAGGGAAAGAAGAAACCACCTTCGCCCGGACCGGGACGTCCTCAAACTCGCTTCATCGGGGGGTCACTTTCGCCAACTTCCCAGACTCTCCCAACCTCAAAGCTCAGAGCAGACACCACTCCCTCAGCTTGGTTTAATTCCACCCCCCGGATCCGCACGCCGAGGCACCATCCCCCAAAACCCCCTCCGGATAAGTTTTGCATATCCCCCCCAGGACACAGGTAAGTTTTCATCTGACATCCGAGGCCACTTGAAATTTAACGACGTTCTACTGTCGGGAGAGCACTTCTCCAGAGGATGTGACTAGGTTCCACCACCATGTCCCAGAACGGGGTCCAGCTCAGAGGTATCACGCATTTTCCCTCACCGAGAGGTGCTCAAGGAGTCTGTCCTAGCTTGCCTTATCGCACATTTCCGCGAGAGTCGTGGCTTCACGCGTCCGCCCATGCCGAGGATAGAGGCCTCTCTCGTCGATACACGTCTCACTTGGCCACCGCAGGTCCCGTCGTCCTGGAAGTTTACACCGTTCCCAACGAGGCGGATTTGAGGACGTCCCCGGGTCCTTGCGCACAGGACACGAATCCGAGCATAGAGCGCCCAGTCCGAGTGCGTGTGCGTGAGTAGGGAACTGGCCGACCTTACGTAACTGTTCTCGCTAAGACATCCAGCCGGTCGGGTGACTAAGGCGGCCGCCCGTTTGGGACTCCGCGTCCTGTGACAGTCCGTGCACCCAGTGCTCTTGAAAAAAAAAAAACTCGCACGCAGGGCAGACATACGTGTGCATGCAGGTGGCTCGGCGGCGAGTGATCTCGTTGCCGGCAGCCTTGAAAGGCTGTAAAGTATGTGTCCGTGCCAAGGAGGCAAGTGCCGCCTGCCCTGCCGCGCATGCGGGGCGTGGCGTGGACCCCGCCGGGACAAAAGCGGCGTGGGCGAGGCCGGCTCCGGTTTCGTGTGCCCCGGACGGAGGAGTAAGCACCGAGTTCGTGGGAGGCGGAGTACTCGAAAGAAACACCACTACCGTAGCGTGTCGCGCTCACCTAGGCATCCAGTCCTTCGATCGTCCACTTTCCGGACCGCCGGCCGAGAGACACCATGTGTGGAGACAGCCGGCCGTAACCCACCGTCCCAGCCGATGTTTTTCCGCATTACCGCCGCTGCGAGAGTTTCCCGACATCGAAGGAATGCGCGCGAGTACATACCGGGCGACAGCCGCGAAAGTGCCGCTCCGAGGTATGCATGCACTTGTACGTTCTTGCTGCCGCCACTTGCGCCGCACGCCGTGGGTGGGGCGGAATGGAGTGGATGTGTGCCCGCGACATCTGTGCTCTGCTGTGCGGTCCACCGCTATCCCTCCCGGTCGTGAATTGTGCAAACTGGCTAATTATGTATGTACCCAGTCAGTGCGAGTGATACATCGTGGGTCTTAGCGATCTCGCCCACAACTCCAAGTTAGCGACGTGCAAAAACATCGTATCTATCCACCTACCAGCAAAATAAAACGGTTGCTGCAGGGACTGCCAATAAATATGATTCAGCCGGGATTCGAACCCGGGTCGGGCGCAGACTACAGGTGGCAAGCGCCCATGATACCCCTACACTACTGAATCGAATGACAGCAACACTCACCGTAAGTCTCACATCCCATACTATGTGGCTCTTCGGGTGGAGATACTAAGTGATGAGAGATTTGGACGGCCGCACGCTGTTGTCGAGAAACTCACGGCGACGTGCGTATGACCATGCACGCCTAAAGTGCTACCAGCGGGTCGTCAATCGCATGCGACCTTATCAGATCATGGCGATATTATGTACTATACAAGCCGGTCCCGTCCACGGTGGGTCGTCGGAAGGCAGGATAGCATCCCGCGCGCGGCGGATATCGAGCGATGGAACACGGTTTGAATCCCCGAGGGATTGCGCGATCGATTCGGATCACTTGAACATTGCTCTAGATATACTTGTAACTTGACTGGGGGGGGGGGGGGGGGGGGGGGGGGGGGGGGGGGGGGGGGGGGGGGGGGGGGGCGCGGGGCGCCGGGGGCGGGGGGCCGGGCGC
>Ga0307508_10000306_pt1 | contig 59403 bp, 47 predicted proteins | sample 9_EM_MG_FD_203089 | JGI IMG/M metagenome (GOLD analysis project Ga0307508, IMG submission 203089) | Populus trichocarpa ectomycorrhiza microbial communities from riparian zone in the Pacific Northwest, United States - 9_EM | ecosystem: Host-associated > Plants > Roots > Unclassified | place... | reverse complement strand
TCGGCGTGAAGGTGGCGCCCTCGGGGACGATCGTCTTGCGATGGCCCCCGTCGAGGTCGACACGCTCGATCGAGCCGTCGTTGCGGTTGGGCACGCCCATGTTGGTCCAGTAGAGGTGCCCGGCCGCGACGTCGAGCGCGACGCCGTCCGGCAAGCGGCCGCCCGTGGCGATGATCCGCTTGTCGGAGCCGTCGGGCTTCACGGAGAACACCCGGCCCTCGGCCAGGTCGAGGATGAAGAGACGAGAGATCATGCGGTGGTCCTTTCGTGTGTCGTTGCGGTGCTGTCGCGCCGGTCTCACCGGCCGCTGAACTGCGGCTGTCGCCGCTCCAGGAAAGCCGTCGTGCCCTCGCGTTTGTCGTCGGTGCTGGCACACAGCGCGAAGGAAGCGCTCTCGAGCGCCAGGCCTTGTGCCTGCCCGGCCTCGAGCCCGTGGTGGACGGCTTCCATCGACAAGCGAACGGCCAGCGGCGCGTTGGCGATGATCTGCAGCAGGAGCTCCTCCGCGCGTGCCAGCAGGCGCGCAGGCTCGACCACCTCGTTCACGAGCCCGATGCGGTGCGCCTCGCGCGCATCGATGTTCTGCGCCGTCAGGATGATCTGCATCGCCCTGCCCTTGCCGACGAGGCGCGGCAGCCGCTGCGTGCCGCCGAACCCCGGCAGCACACCCAGCTTGACCTCGGGCTGCCCGAACACCGCGTTGTCTGCAGCGATGCGCAGCGTGCACGCCATCGCCAGCTCGCAACCGCCGCCGAGCGCATAGCCGTTGACGGCCGCGATGACCGGCTTGCCCAGCGTCTCGACGAGATCGAAGACGGCCTGCCCGTGGCGCGTGAACGCCTGCGCCTGCAGCGGCGACACCGAGGCGATCTCGCTGATGTCGGCGCCCGCGACGAAGGCCTTGTCGCCCGCGCCCGTCACGATGACGCCCTGCACGGATGAATCGCTCGCCGCGTCTTGCAGTGCGCTCTGGATCTCGGCCAAGGTGGCCTGGTTGAGCGCATTCAGCGCCTTGGGCCGGGCGATCGTCAGCGTCGCGATCGCGCCGCTCTTGCGGTAGTTCAGGTTTGAAAAGTCAGGCATGCTGTTCTCCGGACGGTGTTTCTGGGATCAGCCGGGAGCTGCGCTGGCCGCTCAGGTACGACCACAGCCACTGGATCTGCACGCGCAGGCGGTTCTGCAATTGCGGCAGGAAGGCGACGTGCAGCAGCGCCCACAGCAGCCAGGTCGCGGCGCCGCTGGTGCGCCACCGGCCGCGCTGCAGCACGGCGAAGTTCTTGCCCACGACGGCCATGTTCCCGCGGTCGCTGTAGCGGAAGGGCGGCGTCTTCGCGTGCGCATCGCGCAGGCGCGCCGCGATCGCGCGGCCCGCATGCCGCCCCTGCTGGATCGCGGCCTGGGCCACGCCAGGAACGGGCTGCCCGTCCTGCGTCAGGCCGGCGGCATCGCCGGCGACGAAGACGTTCGCATCCTCCGCGAGATGCAGACCCGGCTCGACGCAGGCCCGGCCCGCGCGGTCGGTCTGGGTCTCGAGCATCGCGACGAGTCGCGAGGCCTGCACCCCGGCGGTCCACAGCACGGTGGCGCTTTCGATGCGCAGGCCGCTGGCGAGCACGCCGTCGGCATCGATCGCCTCGACCCGCATGCCGGTGCGAACCTCGACGTCGAGCGCCTCGAGTCGCTCGACCGCCTTGCGCCCGAGCGACTCGTCGAACGACGCCAGCACGCGCGGGCCGGCCTCGACCAGCACGATGCGCGTCTCGGCAGGGTCGATGCGGCGGAAGTTGCCGTGCAGCGTGATGCGCGCCATCTGTGCCATCGATGCGGCCAGCTCGACGCCAGTCGGGCCGGCACCGACGAGCACGAACGTCATCGCACGACGGCGCTCTGCGAGATCGTCCGTCTGCTCGGCGCGTTCGTAGGCCGAGAGGATGCGGGCACGGATGGCTTCGGCGTCGGCAAGCGTCTTGAGACAGGGCGCGTGCGCGGCGAACTCATCGTGCCCGAAGTAGTTCGCCCGCACGCCGGTGGCCACCACCAGGTAGTCGAAGTGGATCGTGCGCGGCGCCATGTCGGCGGGCGAGACGGTGAGCGTGCGTGCCCGCCGGTCCACCGCACTCACCTCGCCGAGCATGACCGACAGATTGGCCTGTTGCTCGGCCAGCTGCCGCAGCGGCGTGGCGATGTCCGCCGGCGCCAGCACCGCGGTGGCGACCTGGTACAGCAGCGGCTGGAAGATGTGGTGGTTGCGGCGATCGATCAGCAGGACGTCCACCTCGCACCGGCGAAGCTCGCGCGCCGCGGCCACGCCGGCGAACCCGCCGCCGACGATGACGACGCGCGGAATGGCCTGCTGTGCTCGCATCATGCGCGGGCGCGGACCGCCAGCAGCCCGAGCAGGTCTTCGTCGCGTCGCGCGGCCAGGTCTTCCAGCGAGCGCCCGCCGGCTTCCTCGAGCACGCCGGCGATGATCTTCTGGCGCAGCTCCGGTGTGATCACGGGCGACCCCAGCACCTTCCACCAGGCGGTCATCGGCGCGGTGAACTGGTCGAAGAAGTGCTCGATGCCGCCCGCACCGCCGCCCAGGTGGTACAGCAGCGCGGGGCCCATCACGCCCCAGCGCAGACCAGGCCCCCAGCTCACCGCGGTGTCGGCATCGCTCACGCTCACGACGCCGCTGTCGACCAGATGAACGACCTCGCGAAACAGCGCAGCCGCCAGACGGTTGGCCACGTGCCCAGGCACTTCCTTGTGCAGCCGGATCGTGCGCTTGCCCAGCGCCGTGTAGAACTCGGTCGCGCGGCGGATCGTGTCCTCCGAGGTCTTGGCGCCGCCGACGATCTCGACCAGCGGGATCAGATGCGGCGGGTTGAACGGGTGCCCGATCACGCAGCGCTCGGGATGCGCAGGGCAAGCCGCCTGGATCTCGCTCATCGTCAGGCCGGACGAGCTCGACGCGATGATGACCTCGGGCGGCAGCAGCGCGTCCAAGGTGCCGTAGAGCGAGCGCTTGAAGTCGATGCGCTCGGGGCCGTTCTCTTGAACGAGGTCGGCCTTGACCACCGCCTCCTCCAGGTCTTTGGTGAAGGACAGCCGGTCCGCCGACAACGGCGAGCCGAGGCGCTGCAGCGCCGGCGCCGCATCGCGGACGTAGTCGCGCAGGCGATCTTCGGCGCCGGGTGCAACGTCTGTTGCGATCACCTCCAGGCCGTGGGCGAGGAACAGCGCCGTCCAGCTGGCGCCGATCACGCCCGTTCCGATGATGGCGACGCGTTTGATGGAACTCTTCATGGGTGGTTCTCCTGCGAAGAAAACGAATCAGACGAAGGCACTGAAGCCGGTGATCGCCTTGCCGACGATCAGCGAGTTCATTTCACGCGTGCCCTCGTACGAATAGAGCGCTTCGGCATCGGCCACGAAGCGGCCGATGTGCTGGTCCAGCAAGATGCCGTTGGCACCGAGGAGCTCGCGCGCCCAGCCCACGGTCTCGCGCATGCGCAGCGTGCACACGCCCTTGGCCATCGACGCGTGCTCGTCGCGCAAGATGCCTTCGTCCTGCAGCTGCGACAGGCACAGGCACATCGCCTGGGTCGACGTGATGTTGCCGAGCATGCGCGAGAGCAGGTCCTGGATGAGCTGGAAGCTGCCGATCGGCCGGCCGAACTGGACCCGCTTCTGCGCATAGCGCAGCGCATGCTCGTAGGCGCCGGTGGCGCAGCCGACCGATTCCCAGGCCACCGCGGCGCGCGTCTGGCGCAGCACCAGCGCCGTGTCGCGGAAGCTGTTGGCCTTCTGCAGCCGATTGGCCTCGGGCACGCGGCAGTCGGTCATCGTGATGAGGCCGTTCTGCACCACGCGCAGCGCCATCTTGTGCAGGATCTTGTCGACGTGGAAGCCGGGCGTCGTCTTGTTCTCGACGATGAAGCCCTTGACCTGGTTGTCGGCCACGTCGCGTGCCCAGATGATGGTGATGTCGCCCCAGGGCGCATTGCCGATCCACTTCTTCTGGCCATTGAGCACCCAGGTGTCGCCGTCGCGGCGGCAGGTGGTGCCCAGCCCGCCGGAGGTGCCCGAGCCCACGTCGGGCTCGGTCAGGCCGAAGGAGCCGATCTTGTCCATCGCCGCCATCGGCGGCAGCCAGCGCTGCTTCTGCTCCTCGGAGCCGCACACGACGATGGACCCCATAGCCAGCCCCGTGTGCACGCCGAAGAACGTGGAGATCGACGCGTCGACGCGGGCGAGCTCCATCATCATGAAACCCATCATGGTCGTGCTCTTGCCGGGACAACCGTAGCCCTGGAACGGCAGCCCCGCGATGCCCAGGGCCTTGAACTTGGGCAGCAGCTCGAACGGGAATTCGTCGCGCTCCCAGTAGTCGTTGATGATGGGTTGGACCTCTTCCTCCATGAAGGCGCGCACCTTGAGTCTCAGTGCGTTGTCTTCGGCGGAAAGCGTTCTCGACAACTTGTAGAAGTCGCCGTCTGCAGCGGGCAGTGCGGCGGGAGATGCGCTCTTCGGTGGTTTCGCGTCAGCCATGGTGTCCTTCCTTCGACAAACAGGGTTCTAGAGATGTGATGGGTGGTGGCGGTCTGCAGCGACGTGTGTCAGGCCAACTCGCCGCGCACGACGCCGGCGGCAGCCAGCTGCGCCACCTGCGCAGCGTCATAGCCCAGTTCGCCGAGGACGCCGGCGCTGTGCTCGCCCAGGCGCGGCGCGCGCGTGGGCGTCACCTTGCGCACGCCCGCGACCTGCACGGGGCTGTTGACCGTGTGGGTCGCGCCGATCGATGGGTCGCTGACCGGCGCGAGGATCTCGTTCTCCAGCATCTGCGGGTCGTTGACGATCTCGTCGGCGACCTGCACGACGCCATAGATGACGCGCCCCGCGTCGAGCACCTTCTTCCAGTACGCCAGCGGCTCGGCGCCGAACACGGGATCGAGGACATCCACCAGCGCGGCGCTGTTGCGGGCACGCGCGTGACCGTCCACGAAGCGCGGGTCGTTCAACAGTTCCGGCAGACCCACCGCCTTGACGAAGACGGGCCAGTCCTTCTGCTGCGCCGCCACCAGCAGCAGCCATCGGTCGTCGACGGTGCGGTACGGATTGAGCAGCGCGTTCGGCGGGCGCTTGCGGTTGTGCTGGCCGTAGAACTTCGCGCCATGCAGCGCGCCTTCGATCCACGTGGCTGCGGCCCACGCACCTTCGGCGATCAGCGAGGTGCTGACATGGCTGCCCACGCCCGTCCGCTCGCGGCGGTACAGGCCCGTGACGATCGCCGAATACAGCGTGCTCGCCGTCGCGTGGTCGCCGATGCCGGGCACCGGCAGCGTGGGCGGGCTGCCCTCGTCGTGCGTCACCTGCATCAGGCCGGTGCGGGCCCAGTAGGCGGTGATGTCGAAGCCGGGCTTGTCGGCCTCCGGGCCCTTGAGCCCGTAGCCTGAGATGTCGGCATACACCAGGCGCGGGTTCAGCGGTGCGATGGCTTCGTAGGTGAGCCCGAGCTTGGCCCTGACGCTGGGCGGGAAGTTGGTGACCAGCACGTCGGCCCATTTCACCAGCCGGGCAAGAACGTCCTTCGCGTCCGGGCTCTTGAGGTCCAGCGCCAGGCTGCGCTTGTTGCGGTTGGTGAGCTGCCACGCGTAGTTGTGCTCGGAGACCGGGTTCGGCGGCGTGTCATAGAAGCGGCGGTACGGGTCGCCGGTGTCGGGCGGCTCGACCTTGATCACGTCGGCCCCGAAGTCCGAAAGAATCGTGGTCGCTGCGGGCCCGGCGATGTAGCTCGCGAGATCCACGACCTTCAGGCCGGAGAAGATGTTGGGTTCCTGTGCCATGGCTCGTTTGTCTGTGTGCTTCGATGGCGTCATCGTCGCCGCTTGCACGAGGCGCCGCATCAGCGAGACGAGGTGCGCCAGCCTCTGCCAGAGGGAAGAAGCCACGTGCGTGCTGCGCCGTGAAACTCTGCGCCGTTGCCACACTCACTTCGGAGCCGCATCCATGGAACAACACGCTGCACGCCGCCAACTCCTGCGCTACCTCGCCGCGAGCCCGCTGATCTCGGCGCCTTCGATCGCGTCCAGCATCGCCGCACTGATCGCATCGGCGCCCGATGCGGCATCGGCGCAAAGCTACGACGCGCTGCGTGCGGCCGGCGGCAAGGTCGGCGACGTGATCGCCTCCCCGTCGCAGGCCTTGGACGTGCTCGACTTCGAACCCGCCGCGAAGCAGGCCCTGGCCGGTGCCCCCGCGCACTTCGGCTATCTCGAAAGCGGCGTCGACGACGACGGCACCCTGAAGGCCAACCGCGACGCCTTCGAGCACTACACGGTGCGCGTGCGCAGGCTCATCGACGCGCGCAAGCTCGACACCCGCGTGCGCGTTTTCGGCCAGACCTGGGGCAGCCCGATCGCGCTCGCGCCGGTGAGCAGCCTGGGCGCGCTCAACCCCGAGGCCGAGACAGCGGTGGCGCGCGCGGCCGGCAAGCGCAAGCACCACATGATCCTGTCGACCGTGGGCAACACGTCGATCGAGGACGCGATCAAGGCACATGGCTCGCCGATCTGGTACATGCTCTATCCCACCGACGACTGGCACGTGACGCAGGCGCTCGTGAAACGCGCCGAGTCGGCGGGGGCGCCGGCCATCGTGCTCACCGTCGACCGCCAGGGCGGCCGCAACACCGAGACGCTGTTCCGCTACCGCCGCGACGACACGCGCGAATGCACCGCCTGCCACCAGCCCGGCGCGTTCGCAAACGAAGTGGCGCGCAAGCCCATGTTCAACGGGCTCGACGTGTCGCACGTCACCAACCTCTACGGCACGGGCATGACCTGGGAGTTCGTGGACCGGCTGCGCCACATCGTCAAGGGCAAGCTCGTGCTGAAGGGCCTCATGACCCGCGAAGACGCCGCGGAGGCGCTGCGCCATGGCGTCGACGGCATCATCGTCTCGAACCACGGCGGCCGCGCCGAGGCCAGCAACCAGTCGACGCTCGGCGTGCTGCCCGAGGTGGTGAAGGCGGTGAATGGCCGCGTTCCGGTCTTGATCGACGGTGGCTTTCGCCGCGGGACCGACGTGTTCAAGGCGCTCGCGCTCGGCGCCACCGCGGTGTGCATCGGCCGGCCTTATTGCTGGGGCCTGGCCGCCTTCGGCGAGCCGGGCGTCGACCGCGTGCTCGAGATCGTCCAGGCGGAATTCGAAACCATCATGAAGCAGGCCGGCACCACGACGCTCGCGCAGATCTCGTCGCAATACATCAGCCGCGCTTGATGCATCCACCTCGACTGGCGCTGGGGGCGACTGGCGCCGGCACGCGCGGCGCGCGTCGCGCGTCGCGCTGGGCGTCGTGCTGCCGCTGGTCGTCGGATGGCTCAGCGGCGACCTGCGCTACGGCGCGTACGCGGCGCTGGGCGCGCTGCCCACAGGCTTCAGTTCGTTCCAGGGCGAGACGCGCAGCCGCGTGGCCGCCGTGACGCTGGCCAGCGCCGGCATGGCGCTGTCGACTTTCGTCGGCGGGACCGTGACCGCGGCATCGCCGTGGCTGCTGGTGACGGTCATCGCCGCGTGGGGCTACCTGACGGGGCTGTCCGTCTGCCTCGAGCCGCGCTGGAGCGTCGCGATCCTGCAGTGGTCGGTGGCGTTGCTCATCGCCGTGGGGCTGCCAGTGGGTCCGTCGGAAGCGGCAGTGCGCACGGGCCTGGTGCTTTCCGACGGCCTCCTGCAGGCCCTGCTCGTGGTCGCCTCGTGGACGCTGCGGCCCGGCGCCACCGAGCCCGGCGCGCTCGCCGCCTCCTTCGACACCTTGGCAGCCTATGCCTGGCAGGTGTCGCAAGGCGGCTTCGGGCCACCGCCGCCCGCGGCGTTCCCCGCCACCGCGGTCCTCGCGGACCCGAACCCGCTGCTTCAACGCAGCCTGCGGCTGATGCTGGTCGACCTGATCAACGAAGCCGAGCGCGTCCGCATCTCGCTGGCGGCGCTCGCCGTGGAAGCGCTGGACCGCGCCGACGCCGTCGATGACCTGCGCGCGCTCATGACGCAGTTGGCCTCGCGCTGTCAGCCATCCAGCGTCATTGCATTTCCGCCTGCTACTCTGCATTCACCGCAGCAAGTTGCCCACACGAATGACCGAATACGCCGCACTTTCATCCGATCGCCCATCGACTAACCCCGCACAGGACCTGTTCGGCCACGCGCCCTTCGCCAGGACTTTGGCCAAGGCGATCCGGAACTATCGCGGCAGCGATGGCATCGTGCTTGCGCTCTACGGCCCCTGGGGTTCGGGCAAGTCCACCGTGCTGGCCTACGTGCAGCATGAGTTGGAGAATGGTCCAGAAGAGGTGTGTCCGATCGTCGTGCCGTTCAACCCATGGTGGTTCTCCGGCCAAGAGCACCTCGCGAAAGCGTTTCTCGGCCAGCTGCAGGCCGTGCTGCCGGCCAAGTACAAGGGCTTCGAGAAGATCGGCAATCTTCTTGCCGAGTTTTCGGGTGCGCTTGGTGGTGCCGCCGATCTTGCCGGCAAGAGCTTCGGCATTCCCTTCTTCGGAAAGGTCGTTGAGGCCGGCACCAAGCGGCTTGCCGCAAAGCCCAAGGATGTGCCCGCATTGAAGAAGGCACTTTCGGACGTGCTGCTGGCACAGAAGAAGCGCGTACTGGTCATCATCGACGACATCGACCGTCTGGCACCGGACGAGGTGCGGCAGCTCTTCACCGTCATCAAGGCGCTGGCCGATTTTCCCTACGTGACTTATCTGCTGGCCTTCGATCGCGAGGTGGCGGCCACGGCGATCAGCGAGCAGACCGGGTTGCCCGGCGAACGCTACCTGGAGAAGATCATCCAGGTGCCATTCGAGCTGCCTCGACCGGACCGCACCGCGCTGCGCCAAGCCTTGTTCAAGCAGCTCAATGCTGTCATGGCACCGACGCCAGAAGGCCGCTTCGACAGCATGCATTGGAACAACATCTTCCATTCGGGTCTGGACCCTCTGATCACGGTGCCGCGTGATGTCGTGCGCCTGACAAATGTGCTGAGCGTGACCTACCCGGCCGTCGTCGGCGAAGTCAATCCGGTGGACTTCATCGCCATCGAAGCGCTTCGGGTCTTCCTGCCCGGTGTGTACGACGCGATCCGCACCGCGCCCGGAGAGTTCACGGGTTACGCGCGTCTTGGCGGACACGACGCTGGCGAAGTCAAGAAGCGCGCGCAGGCTTTCCATGAGAGCTGGCTGAAGACCGTATCGGAGCCGCTACGAGCTTCAGCCAAGGACATGGTCGAGCGACTGTTCCCGCGCCTCGAGTCGGTGTGGGGAAACATGCACTACAGCGCGGACTCGGTCGGAGAATGGCGGCGCCAGCTCCGCATTTGCGTGCCAGAGGTTTTTCCGACGTATTTCAAGCTCTCGCTATCGCAGGATGTCGTGTCGCGTGCCGACATCGACGCGTTGTTGGCGACGACGCCGTCATCGGTATCGTTCGCGAAGGTGCTTGAGGCTGCCGCGGGCGTGAAGGGTGCCGACGGCGTCTCGAAGGTGCCCGCGCTGCTGGATCGCTTCATGGACCACGTCGCGAAAGACGTGGACGCGGCGGACGTGCAACCGATCATCGAAGCTCTGTTCGACGTCGGCGATAAGCTGCTGTCGCGTGCGGATCGGGACTCCGGCATGTTCGGCTCCGGCAATGAAACCCGCGTGGGGCGCATTGCTTACCACCTGCTCAAGAAGGCCGAGCCGGCGCAGCGAGCTGCCTTGCTGATGCGGGCGTTGGATAAGGGGAAAGCGCTGCGATGCAGCCAGTACCTGATCGTCTCCCTTGCGCAGGAGGCAGAGAAGGCGGCCAAGGGCGAGGGCGATTCGCTCGTGCCTGCGGCGGAAGCCCAAGCGCTGAAGGCGGCTTGGTGCATGCGAGTGAAGCAACTCGCGGCTGATGCCGACTTCATCGACCACCCTTCGGTGGCGTGGTTGGTGAGCACTTGGCGCGAATGGGGAAGCGCAGCGGAAGCTGTTGCCTGGTGGCAGGCCGCAGCTGCAAATGACGAGGGGCTGCTCAAGTTGATTGCGGCACAGGTGTCCGAATCGAGGAGGCAAAGCGGATCGGACCTGGCCTGGCGCGCTCATCTTCGTGTGGATCCTCGGGGTCTGGAACCGTATGGAGATGTGCAGGCACTGGCCGAGCGCATGCGTGCACTCTTAGGCCGGGGTAGCGTGGCCGAGCCGCAGCTAGCCGCGGCGAAGGTATTCGTACTTGCTTGTGAGCGGGTGAAGGCTGGCAAGAATCCGGATGCGTTCGGGTTCTTCGACGACGAGGATTGAGACGGCGAAAAAGCCGAGGCCCACGGAGCAGGTCGGAACGTTGATCGGCACGACATGTACTGCGGTCAATCGGCAATCAAGAGGACACAACGGAGCGGCGCGGCTCCATCGATGACATCGGGTGAGTGACGGCTTTTGGGCCGAGCGCGGACGGCCGACCGATCGAATCCAACGTCAGCACCACGCTGCATATCAATCATTCGCGACGCAAGGCTGAAGAACCGCTTCGGGGCCTGCAATATGAGCTCTAGAGCTTCGCAGATAGCAGCGATGCAACCGGGCAGCAATCCGGCACCCGGGAAGTCGCAGGGGGCCGTGACCATCGGCCTGCGGCACTCGTTCTGAGCCGAACCTGCGCGTCGCTTAAGGCGCGCCGGCGTCACGCCGGTGCGCGATGTCAAGGACGTGCGGGTACACCAGCGCGCGAGGCGCCAGGCGCGGGCCGCGACGCACGTTGGCCGGTCTCGCGCAGGAACAGGCTGGCGACAAGGGCAACGGCGACCGCCGCGATCCAGAAGCCCACGGCATCGCGGAAGTGGGCGACGTGGTCGCCCGTGCCGTCCAGCGTCTTGCCGAGCAGATGGCCGAAGGCGGGGCCCACAAGTGCGGAGATGCCGAAGACGAGGAAGTTCTGGATCCCGGTGGCGCTGCCTTTGACCTCATCTGGGTTGGACTCCTTGATCACCGTGTAGGGAATCATCGCGACGCCGGACTCCACGCCGAACAGGAACAGGCCGAGCATGGGCGGGAGCAGCCCGGGCAGGAAGCCGATCTGCGCGAGCGTTGCCAGCATGAGCACGCACCCACCGACGATCACTGGTTTGCGGGCGCCGATCCGGTCGGTGAGCCAGCCGGCCAGCGGGCAGCCGAAGACCCAACCCAGCGGCACCATCGAGACGACCGTGACCGCTCGGCCGAAGCTCATCTGCTCGTCGTGCTGGAAGAAGGCCACGCCCCAGGTCATGTCGCCGATGGTGGTCGGCAGGAACAGCAGGCCGGCGACGAGCCCGCACAACCACGACTGCGGGTTGGACAGCACGGTGCGGTACGGGCTCAGCCATCCCCGCGCGCCGCCGCCGGACGCACCGCTCGTCGAAGGTGTCAAGACGAGCTGGGCCGCAGCAAGCACGAAGCCGGCCATGCCGAAGAAGATCCAGAGGGCCTTCCAGTCGACGCCGTGTGTCAAAAGCGGGCCGACCAGGAACTGGCCCGCCGAGCCGCCCAGCATGCCCATGCACTGCGTGACGCCGATCGCGGTGGCGAGCTTGCCCGCGGAGAAGCCGCGCGAGGCAAGGTACACGGCGCCGGTGAACGCGAACGCCGAGCCGGCACCTTGCAGCAACCGCCCGCCATAGGCGGCGTTGGCGTCGGACACGGTGAACACAAGGCAGCCGACGGCCAGGATCACGAGCCCGAGCGAGACGGCGACCTTCGCGCCGAAGCGGTCGATCAAGGCGCCTGCAACCAGGCTCGAGATCGAATACGCGTAGTAGTACGCCCCGAGGATGCCGCTGACGCCGAGCGCAGAAACCGAATAGGCGCTCTCGAGCTGGGGAATCATCACGGCCGGCGATGAGCGCGTCGAGTATTCGAGGACGTAGAACAGCAGCGCCACCAGCCAGGCCAGGACAAAGGGTCGGGTTTCGGGATTCTTCATGGTGAAGACCTGTGCGAGGGACGTGTTGATCGCGATGTCGCTGGTTTGGCTCCGACGACATGTTCTTGCATGCGTCGATGCTCGCTCAGGCCGCTACTTGCTCCACGCCTCGTTGGGTACAGAGATCGTCATGCCAGAGGGCAGATGGCGAGCGATGCGTAACCCATCGAGGGGATGCAGCTGCGCCCTGCTTGCATCGGATACTGGCTCGCATCGCACGGGGACGAGCATGAATATTCATCCGATTGTTCACATTGCGGCACGTACGCCGCAGCTCCTCGCGGAGCACGCCAAAGCGTATGGGGATCTGTTGCTGGCAGAGCTTCGCAATACGCTCACATCGTTGGTGGTCCACGCCATTCTCTACATCGGGGCCGCAGCCTTGGCGGTCTTCGGCGTGCTGTTCGGCGGCGTGTCGCTGCTGGTCTACGGCACGGCGACTGGCGACCCGCGACATGGCTGGCTGTTGATTGCTGTTCCCGTTGTTCCCTTGATCCTCTCGGCCGCATTTTTTGGAGTGGCGCGCAGGCTTCCCGTGAATGTCACTCTTGGCGTCGTCGAAGACCAGGTGAAGGCCGACATTGCGATGCTTCACGAAGCGAGACTGCCATGAGCGATTCGCCTGCACGCATTGAACAATCCGACGAAGCGCTCGCCTTGCATCGGCTTGAAGCCTCTCGCGCTCTGTTGCGAAGGACCATGGCAGAGAGCATCAATCAGGCGAAGGCGATGGCAGTCGCGCGAGAGACCTCCGGCCCACTGCAAAAGTTGCTGATCAAAGTGGGGAGGATTCCGGGTTTCGCTATCGTCTCGGCAGCCCATCGCCTGCTACGAAGGGGCCGAGCGTGATGGTTGCTGCGCCACCTCCCGCCAAAGCTTGATGTCCCCCACCTGGTACACCGCGGGCCCTTGGATCGTGGCGCACATGGCGGGTGCGCTGTTGCTCGGCTGGATCGTCGGCTATGAGCGCTACTTCAGCGGCCGCGCATCGGGCAGCCAGGTGTATTGCCTCGTCTGCACCACGTCCTGCGCCGTCACGCTGCTGGCCGGCTATCCGTCGCTCTGGTATTGGGGCACCGCGCACGACACGGCGGGCGCCGATCCGACGCGCGTCATCGGCAGCATCCTCCAGGGCATCGGCTTCCTGGGGGCCGGCATCATCGTGCAGACCGGCGTGAACGTGCGCGGGCTGACGACGGCCGCCTCCATCTGGGGTTCCTCGGCCATCGGGATTCTGGTCGGCGTGGGGTTCTATCTTCCGGCCGTCGCGCTCACGGCGCTGTTCGTGATCAGCATGACGATCGTGCCGCGGTTCGAGCGCCTGCTGCCCTCGCGTGCGGTCATGGCCGGGACGGTCCGCTTCCGGGACGGGTACACGCCCCAGCCCGAGCTCATCCACCGCTACCTGGCCGAACGCGGCCTTCGAATTCCGCCGGACAGTCTCGCGATCACCAACAACCAGGGGCACTTCGAGCTCCAGTGTCTGATCTTCGGCGACACGGTGAGCAGCACCGACGCGATGAGCCGGATCGTTCTCGAACTGACAGCGATGGAGGGAATCGAATCCTTCAGCGTCACGCACTCGAGCCGTGCCTGACCACGGGTTGATCCCGGTCTCTTCCCGAGGAAAGATGCGGCGCAAGTGCTGCGCCCGCACAGTGAGTGCCTCGTACTCGATCTCTAGGAACCGAGATCCATCCGCGCGGCGCAATCCAGGAGAAAGCCCATGACAGAAGCATCGACCTGCCCGTTCCCCGGCCATGCCACGCCACGCCGCGGCAACCGCGATTGGTGGCCCAACGCGCTGGACGTCTCGATCCTGCACCAGCACTCGCCGCAGTCCGACCCGATGGGTGCGGCCTTCGACTACGCCGAGGCATTCAAGACCCTGGACCTCGACGCAGTGATCACCGATCTGAAGGCCTTGATGACCGACTCGCAGGACTGGTGGCCCGCGGACTTCGGCCACTACGGCCCGCTCTTCATCCGCATGGCCTGGCATTCCGCAGGCACCTACCGCATCGCCGACGGCCGCGGCGGCGCGGGCAACGGCTCGCAGCGCTTCGCACCGCTGAACAGCTGGCCCGACAACGGCAACCTCGACAAGGCGCGCCGGCTGCTCTGGCCGATCAAGCAGAAGTACGGTCGCAAGCTGTCGTGGGCCGACCTGATGATCCTCACCGGCAACGTCGCGCTCGAGGCTATGGGCTTCAAGACCTTCGGCTTCGCCGGCGGCCGCCCCGACATCTGGGAACCCGAGGCCGAGATCGACTGGGGCCGCGAAGGCACGTGGCTCGGCGACGAGCGCTACAGCGGCGAGCGCGAACTTGCGCAACCGCTGGGCGCGGTGCAGATGGGCCTGATCTACGTGAACCCCGAAGGCCCGAACGGCAACCCCGATCCGATGGCCGCGGCGCGCGACATCCGCGAGACCTTCGCGCGCATGGCGATGAACGACGAAGAGACCGTGGCGCTGATCGCCGGCGGCCACAGCTTCGGCAAGACGCACGGCGCCGGCGATGCCTCGCTGGTGGGAGTAGAACCCGAGGGCGCCGACATCACCGAGCAAGGCTTGGGCTGGCGCAGCCAGCACGGCACGGGCATCGGCGGCGACGCGATCACGAGCGGCCTCGAAGTCACCTGGACCCGCACGCCGACGCAGTGGAGCAACGACTTCTTCGAGAGCCTCTTCGGCTACGAATGGGAGCTGACGAAGAGCCCGGCCGGCGCCCATCAATGGGTGGCCAAGGGCGGTGCGGGTGCCGGCACGATCCCCGACGCGCACGATCCGGCCAAGCGCCATGCGCCGACGATGCTCACGACCGATCTCTCGCTGCGATTCGACCCGGCCTACGAGAAGATCTCGCGCCGCTTCATGGACAACCCCGACCAGTTCGCCGACGCGTTCGCGCGCGCCTGGTTCAAGCTCACGCACCGCGACATGGGCCCGCGTGCGCGCTACCTCGGCAAGCTCGTGCCGAAGGAAGAACTGATCTGGCAGGACCCGGTGCCTCCGGTCGACCATCCGCTGGTCGACGCGCAGGACATCGCCACGCTGAAGTCCAAGGTGCTCGCATCGGGCTTGTCGATCTCGCAACTCGTGGGCACCGCCTGGGCCTCGGCCTCGACCTTCCGCGGCGGCGACAAGCGCGGCGGTGCCAACGGCGCGCGCATCCGGCTTGCGCCGCAGAAGGAGTGGGAAGCCAACCAGCCGGCGGAGCTCGCCACGGTGTTGTCCAAGCTCACGGCGATCCAGAAAGCGTTCAACGACGCCCAGTCTCTTGGAACGTCGAGCGGCGGCAAGAAGATCTCGCTGGCCGACCTGATCGTGCTGGCCGGCAATGCGGCGGTGGAAGCCGCGGCGAAGAAGGCCGGCCAGGACGTGGTCGTGCCCTTCGCGCCGGGCCGCACCGATGCCTCGCAGGGCCAGACCGACGTGGCCTCGTTCGCGCCGCTGGAGCCGAAGGCCGACGGCTTTCGCAACTACCTGCGCCAGGGACTCGAGGGCTCGGCCACCGAGTTGCTGATCGACAAGGCGCAGCTGCTCACGCTGTCGGCACCGGAGATGACGGTGCTCGTCGGCGGCCTGCGCGTGCTGGGCGCGAATGTCGGCCAATCGCCGCACGGCGTCTTCACCGAGCGGCCCGGAACGCTGAGCAACGACTTCTTCGTGAACCTGCTGGACATGCGCACGACCTGGCAGCGCTCCGCGAAGGACGACGCGGTGCTCGAAGGCGTGGATCGCAACACGGGCGCGGCGAAGTGGACCGGCACGGTCGTGGACCTCGTCTTCGGCTCGAACGCGCAGCTGCGCGCACTCGCAGAGGTCTACGCGAGCAGCGATGCGCAGCCGAGCTTCGTGCGCGACTTCGTGGCCGCGTGGGCCAAGGTGATGAACCTCGACCGGTTCGACCTCGCGCGGCGTTGATCGACGGCGCGCCGGGCAGCCGGCGCTTGTGTCTGAAGCCGGTGGCGTCGTCAGGCCAGCGCCTGTCGATCGCGGGGCTTGGTGCGCACGAACTTGCTCAGGCATTCCGCCAGTTCCTGGAGAGCCAGCGGCTTGTGTAGAACGGCCTGAACGCCCGCAGCCCGCGCTCGGGCTTCGAGCGCTGCGCTCACGTTCCCGCTCATCAGCACGATGGGCAACTCGGGCCGCCGTGCGCGAACCTTGAACGCGAACTCGCTGCCCGTCATCCCCGGCAACATCTCGTCGCTCAGCACCGCGTCGAAGCGTTGCGGGTCGGCCTCGAACGCGAGCAGCGCAGCCTCGCTCGAGTCATAGCCGACCGGCTCGTAGCCGAGCCCGGCGAGCAATTCTTCGGCGAGCTCGACAAGCGGCTGTTCGTCGTCCACGATCATCACGGCCTCGCCGTTGCCGCGCGGCCAGGCCGACGCGATCGGCGGCAGCACGCGCTCGGAGTCGCCGACGATCGGCAGCCAGACCGACACCAAGGTTCCGCGCTCGGGGCGGTCGGCCACGTCGATCGCCCCGTCGACGTCGGAGACGATCCCGTGCACCACCGACAACCCGAGGCCGGTGCCTTCGCCGACCTCCCGGGTCGTGAAGAACGGATCGAAGATGCGCGCCTTCACGTCGGGCGCGATGCCGCTCCCGGTGTCTGCGACCTGAATGCAGACGTAGGCCCCGGCGCGCAGATCGCCTTGAAAGAGCGACCGGCCTTCGTCGACATCGACGCGGCGCGAGCTCAGTTCGAGCAGACCCGATTCGTCCATCGACCGAACTGCATTCGTGCACAGGTTCATCACGACCTGGTAGAGCTGCGTCGCGTCGCCGAGCACCGCGGCATTGCCGGTGCGCAGGTCCGTCTTCACCGACAACCCCTGCGGCAGGGTCGGGGTCAGCATCGCGACGACCTCCTCGACGACGGCCTGGATGTTGACGGGCGCACGTTCGGCCACGCCGCTGCGGCTGAAGTCGAGGATCCGGCGCACCAGCAATCGCGCTCGTGCGCCGGCCTGCAGCACGCGATCGATGTGGCGCCGGATCGGCTGACCGCTGTCGGCCTGGCGTTGAGCCATCTCGCCGAATCCGAGGATGGCGCCGAGGATGTTGTTGAAGTCGTGTGCGATCCCGCCTGCCAGCGTCCCGAGTGCCTCGAGGCGCTGCGTCTGCTGCAGCCGCGTTTCGAGGTGCGCACGTTCGGCCTCGCCGGCCTTGCGGGCGCTGACATCCGTGGCCGCGCAGAACAGTCGCATCGGCTTGCCCTGCTCGTCCATCAGGCAGCGGGCTCGCGCATGGATCCAGCGCCATTCGCCATCGGCCCCGCCGGGTGCGGGCACGCCGGTGCGCACGCGGTACTCGATCTCGATCGCGCCGCTGCGGCCGGCCAGGTGATCGTCGATCGCCGTCTTGACCGGCGCCAGATCGTCGGGATGCAGCGCCACCGCGCGGGCGACATCGGCGAAGGTCTTCGGGGCCGCCGCGTCGACGCCGTGCAGGGCACACCACTTGTCGGACGCGAACACACGGTCGTTCGGGATGTTCCATTCGCCATGCCCTTCGTTGGCGGCTTCCATCGCCATGGCATAGCGCTCCTCGCTCTCGCGCAGCGCCTGCTCGCCGAGTTCGAGGCGGCGCAGTTGCCGCAACAGGGCCACCATGGTCAGCAGCACCAGCAGCGACATCACCACCGTGCGCACGGTGCCGCTGCGCATCTCGTCGTACCACGGTCGCAGGGCTTCTTCCTCGTCACGCGTGATCGCGAGCATCAGAGGCTGATTGCCGATGCCGACCACTGCAACGAGCTGGGCACGACCATCGGTCGGGTTGATCACGCGATCGACGAGTTCCCCACCCTTGAGCGCCGCCAAGTCGGTGAACTTGATCTGCTTGCCCGGCACGCCCTCGCCCGGCGGCTGGCGCATCACCAGGCTGCCGTCTTCCTGCGTCAGCAGCAGCGCGCTGCGCTGGCCCAGGTTGATCGACGCGTACATCTGCTCGAGTTGCTGCACCGTCACGATCGCCGTGACGACGCCATCGAAGCTCCCGTCGGGCCGGTTCAGCCGGCGCGAGACAACCAGCGCCGGCAGGCGCTCGGTGCGGGTCACGACCGGCTCGTTGACGAACATGCCGACGTCGGTGCGGTCCCGGTGGGCGAGGAAGTACGGCCGATCCGAAACCTCGGCGAGCGGCTCGCCGGTCTGCCGCGAGCGGTAACGCTGTCTCCCGTTGGCGTCGACGATGCTCATGACGCTGGTCTGCGAGACCCCGACCACCCGTGATGCCAGCGCTGCCTCGATCGCGCCGGCGTCGAGCCGACTGCCTTCCATCTCGTACCAGCTGGAGGTATCGCGCAACAGCACGTCAACGGCCTGCAGGCTTCGCGCCGTCTGCGCCGCCAGCGCGTTGGCGAGGTTTCCGAGCTCGCGCTCGCTGGCCGACATCAACTGCTCATGCAGCCGCCATCCATCGTAGGCGGCCGACCCGGCGATCGCGACGACCAGTGCGATACCGCCCGCAATGATTCGCCGCCGCAGCCGGTCTCGAGACTTCATGCCAGTGTTTCATGGCGCTGCGCGCCTTTGCGGCGAATGAACGCCGCCATAATTTTGGGTGTCTTGTCGACCGCGATCGAGCTCCATCGTGCAGAAGATCGAGTCGGTGGGGCGTGCTGCGGAGCGAAGTAAAGGAGGAGGGGTTGGCCGCAGGCCGGCCCCGGGGGACATGAGCGCAGCAGCATGCCCCAGCGGCTCGATCTCGCGCCAACGCTTGCAAAGCGGACATCCAACAGCGGGCCGCAAACTGCCACACCCGCGCAACTCAATGTCGTGAGTTTCATTTTCAGTTCCCGACAGCGCTCGCTTCGGCGAGCGCTTCCAGCAATTCCTCGCGTTCGCACGGCTTCGCCAGCAGGCGGACGAGCCCGAGCCCGCGGAGCGTTTCGGAGTTGGCGCCCAGGCTGCGGCCAAGCTGTGTGGACATGCCGATCACCTTCGCTGCCGGAAAGCGCAGCCGAACCGCGCCGATCGCCTTCGCGCCCTGCGATCGCAGGTTGACGAGGTCCACAATGACCAGCTCGGCGCACGGCTCGGCTCCTCCAAGAGACGCGTCGGCGGTCGACAGCGACCGGACATCGTAGCCCTCACCCACAAGCCATTCGCCGATCAGCGCGCGCATGGCGACATCTTCCTCGATCACGACCACCTTCAACATGTTGAACTCGCTCAGACTGACCCAAGGCGGCATCTGCCGCCGATGCCGCCATTGAGCCACCCGCCGATGCCATGGCGATGTCTGCCGCCGGCCGCATGTTTCATCTGTAATAGAGCCCGAATAAGCCGGTAAGAATGTGAACGTAGCCTATCGACCATCATGTCAACCGGACAGCGCCACATCCTGGTCGTCGACGACGACCCCTTGATCCGCGAACTGCTCGGCGAGTACCTCGCCGAGAACAACCTGCGCGTCAGCACGGCAAGCTCGGGTGCCGAGATGCGGCGCGCGTTCCAGGAGTCGGTGATCGACCTGGTGGTGCTCGATCTGCGGCTCACCGAAGAAGACGGCATGCAGCTCGCGCGCCAGTTGCGCGACACGAGCGAAGTGCCGGTGATCATCGTCACCGGAATGCGCGACGAGGCCGACCGCGTGATGGGTCTCGAGATCGCTGCCGACGACTACGTGACCAAACCGTTCAGCAACCGCGAGTTGCTCGCGCGAATCCGGGCAGTGCTGCGGCGCTACGAAGTGCGCGCCCAGGTTGCCGCGCCGCCGCGCGACACCAAGCGCAGGGCTTACCGGTTCGCGGGTTGGGAGCTCAACCTGCTGGTGCGTCGCCTCACGACGCCTGACGGGCGCCGGATCGAGCTGAGCAACGGAGAGTTCAATCTGCTGCTGGCGCTGTGCGAGGCGCCGCAGCGCGTGCTCTCGCGCGAGCAGTTGCTCGAGTCGTCGCGCCTGCACGGCGCCGAGGTCTACGACCGATCGATCGACGTGCAGATCCTGCGCCTGCGGCGCAAGATCGAGCCCGACCCGTCCGCACCGCAGTTCATACGTACCGAGCGGGGTGCGGGCTACGTGTTCGATACGCGTGTCGACGTGCTGAGCTGATGCGCCTCGGCACGGGCCGCGCGGATGACACCGTCCGGATCGTCGGCCACGCGCTCGACCGGAATCGCGCCGCCAAGCTCGGCATTTGCGCAAGCGAACCAGAGACAGATGTCCCAATCATCGAACGCGTCCCGGAGTTCGAGCACCGCCTCTCGAACGCCCGCGCGCAGCTTGAGTTCCGCAGGGTCGAACTGGAACATCGGGAGCCAATAGGCAGACCCAAAAGCGACGTGGACGAGCTCGCGTGCGACGATCCATTTCGCAATCGTCGAAATCGGTTGCGATGCGTGTTGGCGCAACGCGCGTGCTGCGCTGTCGCCGCTCAACATGCCGCCGTGACGCGCGAACACGTCCTGCATCTGGTGCAGCTGCCTGTCCTCGGTTCGTCGAGACCAAACGGCATTCATCGAGGGAATCCGCACCACTCGCGCGATCGTCGAGATCACCTCGGTCGCGCGCTCGGTGCATCGTGGTTCGGACAGGATCATCGACTGCTCCTCGCTGTTCAAGTGGATGCGTCGGCAATTTCCTCCTCGGGCGTTGCGCCTGAGTTACGAGACTGGTTGCACCTGTAATTCAGGCTGCTACTTGCGCATCGGCGGCCCGCCGCGCCGCAATGTGCGGGCAATTGAGCGATCCGACAGTCGAGTGTGCGGACCAAGCCGCCAGTCGCCGATCCGGAATGAATCCGTGAGGCGAGTTCACCCACCCAACCAGGAGATTTCGCCATGCACATCAAGTCCATCGTTTCCCTCGCCGCGCTGGCCGTCGTCGCCGGCTCGGCGTTCGCCGCCGACCCATCGGCGCCGTTGACGCGCGAACAAGTGCGTCAATCGGTCATTGCCGCGCGTGCCGCCGGCGAGCTGCGCGCCGCCGGGCCGGAGTACGACGGCCCGGCACCGCAAGACAAGGCAGCTGCCCACTCGCAATTGACGCGCGCCGAAGTTCGCGACGACGTCGTTGTCGCTCGCGCCACCGGTCAACTCGCGCCCGCAGGCGAAGCCGGCGACAACGTGTACAGCCTGCCCCCGTTGGCTACGTCGACGGTGTCGCGCGCGACGGTGAAGGCCGAAACGCTTCAGGCCCGCGCCGACGGTGAGCTGATCCCGGCCGGCGAAGACGTCGATGGCGCCGCACGCACACCGACCGTCCACACGGCGTCGGCCGCGAAGCCCTCGCTGCTCTCGTCCTGGTTCAAGACCAGCGGCACTGCAGCAAAGTGATCCAACGAGCGCCAGGGCACGGCGGCTGCGGTCGCCGCGCGCCTGGCGCGATGACAGGCCCTAAGTCCGCCTGGACATCGGCACGACCAAGCAACGGGCCCGCCCGATCACGGGATAGGCGTAGTCGCGCCCGACCAGCTCGCTCACGCGAACGAGATTCGACCTGGCCCTGGGGCTGAGCGCCTCCTCCACGATCCTGCCGCCGCTGTCGCACGGGAAGACCACCGCTCGCCCCGGATTGGCGAGCAGCTCGAAGCGGATTTCGAAGGCCATTGCCAGCGACTCCGCGCCATCGGTGCAGTCGATATCAGTCATGCGAGTCTCCTTCTCGATCAACCGGCCACTGGTGATCGACTCTCGACGCCCTGCACTACGACCGGGTTGCCGCATCGGTTCGCCGTGCTACGGCTGAGATCGACGATGTTTCAGCTGAAGTCTTTTGCGCAAGGCTGCGATCGCCTTCACGCGGCATGTGGGCGGCTGGGTTTCAGACGTCATTCAACCGACTGCGGTCGACATACGCATGAAGCGGGGCAGGTGGACGATTCCTCTCGTGCGCCATCACCAGGAGAACCCGATGAACAGCAAGTCCTCTGCGCCGGTCGGCTCGACTCGCTCGAGTCGTCGATCGCTGCAAGCGCTGATGTATGCGGCAACACTGGGCATCGCCATCCTCGGTGCCCTGAGCGTCGGCCTGGCGGCGCGGTCGCAGGAATCGCTCGGCCGGATCGACAGCCGCGAAAGCTGCGAAGCCCGTGTCGCTCTCTTCGCGCCGTTCTACTTCGGTGCCCCGTCGGGGGGATGTGTCGAGGCGCGGCGGGCAAGCAGACTGCGGCACGTCCTCTGAGCCTTCGCTCGAAGATCGCTCAGCATTCATTGACACATGCGACCAGGCACCATGACGTCGTCTGACGAGAGCTACCAGTTCGCGCCGGCGGAGCAGCCGACGTTCCCGGGCGGGCCGTACATGCCTGCCCACCCGCCGCTGCGCCGGCTCGCCTACGCCGCGGTCGGCCTCTGGATCGGTGCGACGGCAGCGCTCGCCAACGCGACCATCACCGTCAACGTCGCGAACCTCTCGGGCGAGTACGCGGCCTATGTCGCCGAGCTGAGCTGGTTCCCGGCCATCTACGTCGCGGCGAACGCCTGTGCGAACACGATGCTGATCAAGGCGCGCGCCCAGTTCAGCATGCCCAACGTGATGAGCGTGCTGTTCGTCGCCTACGTGCTCGTCGCCGCATTGCAGTTCGTGATTCCGGGGTTCGCCGCGGAGGTGGTGGTCCGGTTCGTCAGCGGCGTCGTCGCCGCCGGGATGGTCACGATGGGCATCTTCTACCTGATGCAGGCGGTGCCGCCCAAGGCGCGTGCGGTGGCGCTCGTCGCGGGTCTGGGCGCATCGCAACTGGGCACACCGCTCGCGCGGCTGCTGCCCGTCGATCTGCTGTCGGCAGGGGGGTGGTACGGCCAGCATTGCATCGAGCTCGCGTTGGCACTGACTGCCCTGATGCTGACCACGGCGCTGCCGCTGCCGCCGACGCCCCGGTCGCACACCTTCCGGGCACTCGACTTCGTGACCGTGTCCTTGCTGCTGCCGGCGATGCTGCTGATCTGCGGCGTGATCAATCGCGGCCGCCTCGCCTGGTGGACCGATACGCCTTGGCTGGGCGTGGCCCTGGCCATTGCGATCCCGCTGCTGACCGCAGCCATCGTCATCGAGGCCACGCGCGAGCACCCGCTGATCCGCATCGGCTGGATCGGCACGCGCGAGTTCCTCGGCTTCGCCGCGATCGCGCTGCTGATGCGGGTCGCGCTGGCCGAGCAGACCTACGGCGCCGTCGGCCTGCTCACGTTCGGCAATCTCGACGACGATCAGCTGCGCCAGCTGTTCGCCTGGGTCATCGTCGCGATGCTCGCCGGCATCGTGACCTGCGTGCTGACACTCTCCGAGCGCGCCCTGCCCAGGCAGGTGATCGCTGCCAGCCTCGCGATCGCCCTCGGCGCGTGGATGGACAGCCACGCCAACAACCTCACGCGCCCCGAGCAGCTGTACCTGAGCCAAGCCCTGATCGGCTTCGGGACCTGCCTGTTCATCGGCCCGACGATGGCCCACGGCATCATCAAGGTGATCCGCCTGGGGCCGGCCTATCTCGTGACCTTGGTCGTCGTGTTCAGCATGACGCAGAACGTCGGCGGCCTGGTCGGCTCGGCACTGCTCGGCAGCTATCAGACGATCTCGGCACGTGCACATCTGCAGGAACTCGCCGCGCAAGCGCCGGTCGGCAACGCACAGGTCGCGAATCGACTGCAAGGCTCGACCCGATCGCTCGCCGGCACGATCAGCGATCCGAACCTGCGCGCGCAACAAGCCGGCGCGGCGCTGGCTGGCTCGCTCGCACGAGAGGCCAACATCCTGGCCTACAACGACGTGTTCCGCCTCGTCTGGCAACTCGCTCTGGGGACCGCGCTGCTCGTGGCCTTCCTGATGCTGATCGCTACCATCCGGCCCGCGCGCCGAAGTGAGCTCGCATGACCGAATCCTCCGTTGCCCCCGCGACCCCGGCCGACACACCGCCGGCCGCACCTGCACGCCACTGGCCGCTGCCCGGCCGGCATCCGCTGGTCGCCGTCTTCATCGTCCTGATCGGGATCGCCGCGGTGCTGGCCGTGCTGCGCGCGTGGCAGCTGCCGCCGTTCAGCAGCGGGGTCCAGGTCACCGACAACGCCTACCTGCGCGGGCGCACGACGATCATCGCGCCGCAGGTCAGCGGCTATGTCGTGGCGGTCGAGACGAAAGACTTCACGAACGTGCAGTCCGGCCAGGTGCTGGTGCGCATCGACGACCGCCAGTACCGCGCGAAGGTCGACCAGGCGCGCGCCGCATTGCAGGCGCAGCAGGCGGCGCTCGCCAACCTGGCGCAGGCGCATGCCTCGCGGGTCGCGGCACTGCAGGCACAGGCCGCCGCGATCCTCAACGCCAAGGCGCAGCAGCTGCGCGCCACGGCCGATCTGGAGCGCGTGGACGACCTGGTGGCAGACGGCTCCGTCTCGGTGCGCGAGCGCGACCAGATGCGCGCAGCGCTGGCGCAATCGCGCGCGCAGCTCGATCAGTCGCTGGCCGCGCATGAGATCGCGCGCCAGGACATCCGCACCGTCGACGTGAGCCGCGAGGGCGTGAAGGCGCAGATCGACGCGGCCGCGGCCCAACTGCGCGCCGCGGAGATCGACCTCGAGAATACCGTGGTCCGCGCGCCGGAGCGCGGCCAGCTCGGCGAGGTCGGCGTTCGTCTCGGCCAGTACGTGACGAACGGGACGCAGCTGCTGCCGCTGGTCCCGGCCGATCGCTGGGTCATCGCCAACTACAAGGAAACGCAGACCGCCGGCATGCGGCCCGGCATGCCGGCGTGGATCACCGTCGATGCGCTGGGCGGCCAGCGTTTCGACGGCCATATCGAGGAGGTGGCGCCCGCGGCCGGCTCCGAGTTCTCGGTCGTCAAGCCGGACAACGGCACCGGCAACTTCGTCAAGATCCCGCAGCGCATCGGCGTGCGGCTGCACCTGGACGGGTCGGAAGAACAGCTGCGGCCGCTGCGCGCGGGCATGTCCGTCGAAGCCCATGTGGACGTGGCCCATGCGAAGTAGATCGCCGCTGGCCTGGGTGTCTGTCGTGGCCGTGCTGGCAGGCTGCGCCGGGCCGCGCCCGCCCGCGCCGCCCGATGCCGCGGTGACGCCGCCAACGGCCTGGCGGACCCCGGTGAGCCAGGCGGCTGCCGAGGTGTCGGCCGCATGGTGGGAAGGCTTCGGCGACCCGGGGCTGACCCGCATCGTCGCCACGGCGCTCGCCAACAACGACGACGTGAAGATTGCCGCCGCGCGCGTCGAGGAGTTCATCGGGCAGGCCGACCTCGCGCGCGCGCAGCGCATGCCCAGGGTCGACGGCGCTGTCGTGTTGGAGCGCGAGCGCAGCATCAATCCGGGGTTCGGCTTCCCGGAGACCCAGACCATCAGCGAGCCGGCGATCACGATGTCGTTCGATGCGGATCTGTTCGGGCGCCTGCGCGCGGCCAGCGCGGCCGCCCGCGCCAGCCTGCTTGCCACGCGGGCCGCGCAGGCGGATGTGCAGCTGCTGGTCGCCGCCACCGCAGCCCGCCAATGGTTCACGTTGCGCTCGCTCGATGCGCGCCTCGCAACGCTGAAGGCCACGCTCGATGCGCGATCGCAGACGCTCGCGCTGGTTCGCCGCCGCGTTGGCGTCGGCTATGCGGCACAGCTCGACCTCGCGCAGGCCGACGCCGAGTACCGCGCGACCGAGCAGCAGATCCCGGGCACGGAACTCGCGATCCGCCGCACCGAGAACGCGCTGTGCCTGCTGCTCGGGCGCAACCCCGGCCCGATCGACCGCGGCGACCAAGCCTTCGAGCCCACCCTGCCGGTCATCCCTGCGGCCATGCCATCGGCCCTGCTGCGACGCCGCCCCGACATCGTCGAGGCCGAAGAACGGCTCGTCGCCGCCGACCGGACGCTGGACGCATCGCGCGCCGCCTTCATGCCGGATCTGCAGCTCTCCGCCAACTTCGGCCGCGTGACGACCAGCCTGATCGAACGCGACCCGATCAGCGTGTTCACGCTCGGCGCCAGCGTGCTCGCGCCGATCTTCGACGCCGGCCGCCTGAAGGCGCAACAAGACAGCAGCGCCGCGCGGCGCAACGAGGCGGCGTTCGCCTATCGCAAGAGCGCCCTCACGGCCTTCTCGGACGTCGAGAATGCGTTGTCAGCGACACAGCGCCTGCAGGAACAACTCGACTCCCTGGTCGCGCAGAAGAGCGCACTCGAGAGAACGCTGGCGATCGCGTCGCAGCGCTACAAGGCCGGCTATTCGACCTTCCTGGATCAGCTTGACGCGCAACGCGGCCTGTTGTCCGTGCAGCTCGCGCTGTCGCAGACGCGCGCCGATCAGATGAACGCGTACGTGACGCTGTTCCAGGCGCTCGGCGGCGGCTGGGATCGGGCGCGCATCGATGCGTCGACACAGGCGGCGAAGACGCCGCCCGCCGGCTCGTAGGCACCGCGGCTCAGCGGTGTCCTCTGGCGTAGTGATCGATCAGCAGCGCGAGAAAAAGCAACGTGAGGTAGACGATCGAGAACCGGAAGGTTCGGCGCGCCAGGTCATCGGAATAGAAGCGCAGGAGCCGCCAGCTTTTCGCGGTGTAGGCGCACCCGAGCGCCAGCGCGGCCACGAGATAGATCGGCCCGCACATGCCGGTCGCGACCGGCAGCAGGGTCGATGCGAAGAGGGCCAGCGTGTAGCCGAACACATGCCGGCGCGTGCTCTCGGCGCCGTGGGTCACCGGCAGCATCGGGATGCCGGCGTTGCGGTAGTCGTCGACGCGATAGAGCGCGAGCGACCAGAAGTGCGGCGGCGTCCACAGGAAGATGATGAGCCACATCAGCACGGCCTCGGTGCCGACCTCGCCGCGCATCGCCGCCCAGCCGAGCAGCGGCGGCATCGCACCCGAGGCGCCGCCGATCACGATGTTCTGCGGCGTCAGCGGCTTCAGCACCACGGTGTAGACGACGGCATAGCCGACGAACGTTGCCAGCGTCAGCCACATCGTCAGCGCATTGACCGCCACGTACAGCACGGCGCTGCCGATCGCGCACAACAGCACCGAAAAGACCAAGGCCTGGCCGGCGCTCAGGTCGCCGCGCGCGGTCGGCCGCCATGCGGTGCGGCTCATGCGCGCATCGACCCGCCGCTCCAGCAGGCAGTTCAAGGCCGCCGCAGCAGCAGCCACGAGCCAGATGCCGATGGTCGCCGGCACGAGGCGCCTCCAGTCCGGCAGGCCCGGAGCCGCCAGCAGCATGCCGATCAACGCGCAGAACACGATGAGCTGGACGACGCGCGGCTTGGTCAGCGCGTAGAACTGTCGCGCCCGAGAAGGCAAGGACGAAGCCGTTGCGGCGATGGCGATGACGTCTGGCATGTGCGGCCCCTTTGGCCGCAGTGTGCGTTTGCGATGGCACTGAGCTGCATCCCCTCGATGGGGGACGCCGCCGCGCCATCGAACGAGCCGTCAACCCTGAAGAATGCCCAGCGCTCGGGCCCGCGTCATCGCGCCCGACCGGTTCTTGACGTCGAGCTTGCCGTAGACGTTGTGGAGGTGCCACTTGAGCGTGCCCTCCGAGATGAAGATCGCCTCGGCGATCTCCTTGTTGCTCAGGCCCGACTCCAGGCGCTTGAGAATCGACACCTCGCGCCGGGTGAGTTCCTGCACCGCGGCCGCCGGGCCTGCGCGGTCGGCAGCAGCGCCCCGGCCGTCGGCCTTGCTCATCATCAATTGCTGCAGCCGGCGCGCCAGCGGTGCGGCCTCGGAGCCGCGCAGCCGCTCCGGGTCGAGTCGATCGATCAGCGCGCCCAGGTCCGCGGCTTCGTCGAGGAACAGGCGCAGATAGTGTCTTGGCGCCGCGATGGCGAGCGCCTTCTGCAGATCCGCCAGCGCGCTCGCCCACTCGCCGTCTTGCTTGTACGCCAACGCGCGAAGCAGCAGCAGTTCGACCCAGCGGTGGGCCAGCTTGCGGGCCTCGCAGTAGTCGATCGCCCCACCCAATGCCTGCACAACGAGCTTCGGCGATTGCTGGAGCAGATACCGCGACGCGGCTCGAAAGGCCTTGTCGGCGGCCAGGTCCGACGCGCTGTTGTGAGTGGGCAGCTGATTGAAGCCGAAGCGCGTGGCCACGACGCGCGCCTCATCATGTTGCCCCGCGCGCGCCAGGTCGTTGCACTCTTCGGCGGCCAGCGTCACGGCCACGCGGCGCAGTCCGCGTCGCTCGCCGAGCTCCTGGCCTTCTCGCAGGATCGCGAGCGCGCTGCTTTCGTCGTGGCGCAGGCGCTGCAGGCGCGCCCGCGTCAAATAGGCGACGATCACCGCGTCGGCGGGGCCGTACTCGTCGATGCTGCTCATCGCCCGCTCGATGTGGTCGACGGCCGGGCCGATCTCGTCGAATTCGTAGGCAATGCCGGCCAGCAAGGTGTGAAGCAGGCTGGCCTGCGCCGGGTGGCCATGCAGCTGGTGTTCGACCATCTCGAGGCCATCGATGCACGCGCGCCGGGCTTCCAGATAGCTGCCGCGCTTGAGATGGAGCACGGCCTCGACATAAGCCGTCCACGCCAGCGCGTAGTAGCCCTCGCCCTGTTCGAGCCATCGGCGCGTTTCGCCGATCACAGTCAGACCCTGGGCGATCTCACCCGTCGTCTTGTGACCGAACGCCAGTACGTTGCCCATCACCCCGCGGCGCTGCAGCGGCGCATCGGGCCAGCGCGCCAGCCACGCCGCCGCCAGTTCGCCACCCTGCTTCCCTTCGTCGCGCAGCGCGACCGACATCGCGGCTTGCAGCTCGACCGCGCAGCGCAACTCGTCGGTCAGGCGGGTCTCGGCCTGCGGCTGCGCCTCGAGCACTTGCAGCTGCTGCTGCAGGCGATGCACCTGGGCCTCGTACTCCTGACGCCGGGGGTAGAACGAGAGCGCGAAGGCGTACTGGATGCGGATCACCGGGTAGCGATCGACCCATTCCTCGGGCAGCGCGTTCATCCAGCGCAGGATCGTCTGGTGGTAGCCGTGGCGAAAGACGAGTTCCTCCACGCATTCGGCGACCCACTGCGTCGCCTGCGCCCAATCCTGCGCGCGGATCACGCAGTTGATGGCTTCTTCGACATAGCCGTTGGCGCGCATCCAGTGCGCACCCCGCACCAGACAGTCCGCCGCTTGCGCCGGCGCGGTGCTCCGAAAGCGCGCGCGAAAAAACTCGCCGACCAGGTGATGGAAGCGCACCCATGTCCCGGACCGATCCAGCGGGATCAGGAAGAGGTTGCGCGCGCGCAGCGCCCGCAGCAGTTCCTCGGCGTCGCTGCTGACCAGCGCCTGCGCGAGCGGCGCGCTGATGCGGTCGAACATCGACATGCGGAACACGAACGCGCGCGTGCGCTCGTCCAGACCCGACAACACCGCTTCGCCGAGGTAGTCGACGACGCTGCTGTCGGTGCCGGCGAACTGCGCGATGAACTTGGCCTGATCGCCTGCGCTCGCAATCGCCAGCGCGACGAGTTCGAGCGCAGCGGGCCAGCCTTCGGTCTTGGTCAGCAGCTGCTGCAGATCCGGTGGTGGCAGATCGTGCCCGAGGCGGCTGCGGCAGAACTGCGAGGCCTCATCGGCATCGAACTGCATCTGCCGGGTGTCGAACTCGAACAGCTGCCGCCGCACCCGAAGCCCGCTCAGCCGCAGGCGAGGCTCCTCTCGGCTGCCGATCACGAACTGCACGGTTCGAGGCGCGTAGTTCACGAGCCAATCGACGATCTCGAGCACATCGGGTTCCTGGACGAACTGCAGATCGTCCAGGAACAGCACGATGCGGCGCCGGACCGTCTCGAGGTCGCCGGCCAGCGCCTCCAGCAGCGGCTTCGCGCCGGCCGTGAAATCACCCGAGAGGTGGCCCGCGGCGGTCTGGCCGATCCGCGCATCGGCCTTCTGCAGCGCGGCGACGAGGTACCTCATGAAGCGCGCCGGGTCGTCGTCGTCTTCGTCGAGCGAGAGCCAGGCACACGCCACGCCGCGCTCGACCAGCTGCGCGTGCCATCGCGCCATCAGCGTCGACTTGCCGTAGCCGGCCGGGGCGGCAACGACCACTACGGGATAGTTGCCGTCGAGTACGTCGCGGGGCGAATCGAGCCTGGGGCGCGGCAGCGGCCTGCCCGTTCCGGTGGCAGGGTACAGCTTGGCTCCGAGGAGGGGTGCCTCGAGTCGTGCGGCGGTCATGGTGTTGTCTCCGCGTGCATGCTACTGCTGGCGTGCTGCGCTGGCGAGATGATGAAACCGCGACCCGCTTTGCCCGGCATGTCGATTCGGGCCGGGGTCGTTCGTCGTCCTGATTTGGAGGACAAAAGTATGCCCAAGATCATCGTGAATGCATTCTTGACCCTGGACGGCGTGATGCAGGCGCCCGGCGGCCCCGACGAGGACCGCGAAAGTGGCTTCTTGCATGGAGGCTGGCAGGCGCCTTACGCCGACGACGTCATGGGGCGGCTGGTCACGCAGGGGTTCGCAGACGCCGACGCTTTCCTGCTCGGGCGCAAGACCTACGACATCTTCGCCAACTACTGGCCCAAGATCACCGACCCCGATAACGCCATAGCGACCGCACTCAACTCGCAGCCCAAGTACGTGGTGTCGCGCAGCCTCGAACGTGTCGCCTGGAACAACGCCAGCCTGATCAAGGGCGACGTGGTCGCCGAACTCCGCAAGCTGCGCGAGCAGCCCGGCCAGACCCTGCAGACCTGGGGCAGCACCGACTTGCTCCAGACGCTGCTTCAGTGCGACCTGATCGACGAGTACCGGCTGTTCATCTTCCCGTTGGTGCTCGGCACCGGCAAGCGGCTCTTTGGCACTGGCACGGTGCCCGCAGCGCTCAAACCGGTGGAGTCGGTCACGAGCGGCAAGGGGGCGACCTATCTTCGACTCGAGCGCAGCGGGAAGCCGGCGTACGGGCAGATGGGGGCTTGAGACTCTCAGGCCGGTCGTGTCGCCGGCACTTGCCCCACGGGCAGCGCCCAGGGTCGGACCTCGACGCTGGCGCCGAAGTGGATCGCAGGATGCGACTCGGCGACGCGTGCGGCTTCGGCCAGATCACCGGCTTGAAGGAACAACAGCGCGGTCACGAGAGGGGCTCCGTGCGCGGCGTTGTCGGCGCCGCCAGGCCGCAGCGCTTCAGGCGCAAGAATGCGCGCCTCGAGCCGATGCCCGGCCGCGTTCTGCGCGCGTGCCCACGCAGAGGTTTCCTGCTGGCGGCGCGCGAGCTCGGCGTCGGTCAGCGAGCGCGAGCCCTGGCGGAAGATGATCACGAAATCGTTCATGGCGGTCGATCGTTGGGGTTGGGTTTGAGGAAGGGACGCGGACACTCATCCCGCGTAGCGGGCGAGCACCATGCACAGCAGCGACACGGCGAGCAGCGCGGCAGCGATGCGTTGTGCGGCCGCAGGACCGCGGACCTTGAACACCTGGATGACGGCGGCGAGCAAGGCCGCTGCGGCGCCGAGCATCAGCACGCGCTCGGCAGCGCCGAAGGCGCCGGGGTGGGCGAGGTGCCCCAGCAGCGCCCCGGACACGATGGCCACCGCGGCCGCCCCGAGCTGCGGCTTGCGCAATGCCGCGCCGTCCAGGCTTGGCCCACGGGCGAGCGCGAAGGTCGTTCCGGCCCAGAACACGCCGGACAGCACGTGCAGGGCGATGGCCAGCATCAAGACAATCGTCATGGAGTTTCCTTGCAGCGAGACTTATTGGATATACCCAATGTATATATAATTATCAAACTGTCAATCCAATGGTCTTTGAGGCACGATTGGCCATGCCTTCGCCCACCTCGATCAAGAAGCCCTCCGCCGCGCCGCGGTCCTACAACAGCCCGCTGCGCGCCGCCGTGGCGGCGCAGACCCGCGAGCGGCTCGTGGCGGCGGCGTTCGAGCTGCTCGCGCTGCCCGAAGGACTGCGCGGCTTCTCGCTGGAGGCCGTGGCCCGGCGCGCGGGCGTGCAGCGCCTGACCGTCTACAACCAGTTCGGCTCGCGCCGCGCCTTGCTCGAGGCGGTGTTCGACGACATCGCGGTGCGCGGCGGCCTGCAGCGGCTGGAGCAGGTCATGGCAGAGCCCGATCCGCATGTCGGCCTCGGCTTGCTGGTCCCCGTGTTCTGCGAGTTCTACGCGGACGGGCAGCCCGTCATGGCGCAGCTGCTGGGCGCAGGCGCCAGCGACCCCGAGCTGAGGCAGAGCCTGCGCGAGCGCAACGAGCGGCGGCGCCACCTGCTGCGCGCGCTGGTGGCGCGCATGGTCGAGCAGGGCGACGTCGGCGCGGACACGGCGGACGAGCTGGTGGATCTGCTGTGGTCCCTCACCGGCGCCCCCTTCCTGATGGAGCTCACCGCCAACGGGCGCAGCCCGCAGGACGCATGCGCCTTGATCCATGCGGCGGTCACCGATGCGGTCCTTCGGGCGGCAGGGCATCGCTAGGCGCCGCCCGGCAAAGCCCATCGATTGGCGGACTGCGCAAGCCGTGTGGCGCATCATGCCAGTCGCCCGCAGCAGATGAGACCGTAAGCTCAGGCCTGTTCCAATGACTCGCGAACGGGGGCATGCCCTTTGACTGCGCAACTCACCGACCGCATCAAAATTCCGGCCGGCTTCTGGGCCGCACTCAGAGCGCTGGGGCACAGCGCCGCCGACCTGATTCGCCTGGCCCAATTGCCGCTGGCCGTGCTCACCGATCAGGTGGCGGTCACCACCAGTCAATACTTCGCGATCTGGCAGGCGATGTACGAGCTCACGGGGGACGCGGCGATCGGCATCAAACTCGCGACCGCTTTGCCGAGCGGACAACTGCCGCCCAGCCTGCTCGCGGCCTACCATGCGCGCGACTACCGGGAGGCGTTGCAACGCATGGCCCGCTACAAACAGCTGTGTGCGCCAGAGCGCCTGCACTTCAGCGAGGAGGGCGAGGCTTGCCTCGTCACGCTGGAGTGGCTGAACACCAACCAGACCGAGCCTGCGTCCTTGGTCGATGCCAGCATGGCGACGCTGCTGGAGATCGGCCGGCGCGGCACCGGCGAGGCGATCGCGGCGCGGCTGGTCGAACTGGCGCGGCCGAAGACGAATGCGTCGACGCACGAAAACCACTTCGGTTGCCGCGTCGACTTTGACGCGCAGCGCAATCGCCTGCATCTGCACCGGTCCGATCTGGGCCGCACCTTCATCGCCTACAACTCTGAACTGCTGGACCTGTTGACCCCTGCCCTCGACCAGGCCCTGGCCGAGCGGCAGTCCGCCCACTCATTCAGCGAGACGGTCAGGTGGTTGCTGGTGCGCCAGCTGAGCGGGGGGCGGCCCGACATCCCGGCAGTGGCACGGGAACTCGGGGTGAGCGAGCGCACCCTGCAGCGCCGCCTCGGCAGCGAAGGCACCAGCTTTCAACTGCTGCTGACCACCGCGCGGCGAGAGCGCGCTCGCGAGCTGCTGGCGGACTCGTCGCTCGACATCGACGAGGTGGCGTTCCTGTTGGGGTACGAGGACCAGAGCTCGTTCTTCCGCGCGTTTCGGCTGTGGGAGGGAGAGACGCCGTCGAACTGGCGTGCCCTGCACCGGAACCGGGGAACCTTGCAATGAACACGCTGCTCGTGCCTTAGCCCTATGGATTCGACCTACCTCTCGGCTTTTTCGGCTTTGGCCGGCACGATGATCGGAGGCCTGACGACGTTCCTGACGACGTGGACGACACAGGTGGCCCAGACTCGATCGGCTCGCCTTGCCGAAGAGCGTGCGCGACGGGACGAGCTGTACAGCAAGTTCCTTGAGGAGACATCCCGTCTCTATTCATACGCGATGAGCGAAGACAAGGTGAAGCACGAGAACCTCGTCAACATATTCGCGCTGCGAGGGCGCATCCTGTTGCAATCTTCTCCCTCGGTCGTCGAGGCAGCGGATGCCATCATCAAGCGGCTGGTGACCACCTACATGATGCCCAACAGAACCGACGAAGATCTCTTGAGAGACCTGGAGAACAGTTCCGACGATCTGATGGCTGAATTTGCCAAGGTGTGCCGGTCGGAATTGAGGCTGTTGAACTAGGGCCTGTCGACACTCGAAAGTCACCGCTTGGATTTCCATGACATGAGCATGCGCGCCCTCGCCTACGCGCTCGCGGCACTTGCCCTCTCCGGCTGCACCGCGCTCGCGCCGGTCAACCCGCCGATCACGCAGATCGACCCAAACAGCGGCTACCGCATTGCCAAGCTGCTCAAGCGCGAGCAGGTCAACAACAACCCCCAGGCGCTCGTGGTGCTCGCGTTCTCCGGCGGCGGCACGCGCGCCGCGGCGCTGTCGTACGGCGTGCTCGAGGAACTGCGCCGCACGCCGATCCCAGGCACTGACGGACGGCCGGCGCACACGTTCCTCGACGAAGTCGACGTGGTCGCGGGCGTCTCGGGCGGCAGCTTCACGGCGCTGGCCTATGCGCTCTACGGCGAGCGGCTGTTCACCGAGTTCGAGCCGCGCTTTCTGAAGCGCGACGTGCAGGGCGAGCTGATCGCGCGGGCGCTGAGCCCGCGCAACTGGGGCCGGCTCGGCAGCGACAGCTACGGCCGCTCGGAGCTGGCCGCCGACTACTACGACGAGATCCTGTTCGGCGGCGCGACCTTCGCCGATCTGGTCGAGCGCCGCGATGCGCCGTTCGCGCTCGTGACCGGCACCGACCTGTCGACCGGCGCGCGCTTCGAGTTCTCGCAGGAGCACTTCGACCTGCTGTGTTCCAGGCTCGACGCGGTGCGGCTGGCGCGCGCTGCGGCCACCTCGTCGGCCGTGCCGGTGGTGCTCTCGCCGGTGACCTACCGCAACTACGGCGGCCACTGCGGTGCGCCGATGCCGTCGTGGGTCGACGACATCGTGAAGGCCGATGCCCCGGCGCGGCCGGCCGGCCGCGCGCTGCTGCGCTACCGCGAGATCGAAGCCCTCGGCGACAGCGCGCGCCGCCCGTACATCCATGTGGTCGACGGCGGCGTCTCCGACAACCTCGGCCTGCGCGGCGCGCTCGAGGCCTTCGAGGAGCTCGAAGCCAGCCCGGCCTACCGCCGCGAGACCGGCTTCTCCGAGCTGCGCCACATCGTCGTGATCGTCGTGAACTCGCGCTCCGACCCGAGCACCGACTGGGACCGCAAGAGCACGCCGCCGGGCTTCGTCACGCAGCTGCTGCAGTCGTCGAGCCTGCCCATCGATCACTTCTCGTCCGACTCGGTCGAACTGCTGAAGGACATCGCGCAGCGCTGGGCGAGCCGCCGCAAGCTCGACATCGCCGAGAAGCGCCTCGAAGGCATGACGAAGGCGCAGGCCGAGGCCACCGTGCCCGCCATCACCTTCGATGCGATCGACGTCAGCTTCGACGCCATCGCGGACCCGGAGGAGCGTCGCTACTTCATGAACCTGCCGACCAGCTTCGTGCTGCCCGCCGACGCGGTCGACCGGCTGCGCGCCGTGGGCGGTCGGCTGCTGCGTGAATCGCGCAGCTATCAGAACTTGCTGAAGCAGATTGCCGAGGGCAGCGCGGCGCCGCCATAGGCGCCGCTCCGGGCCGTTGAGTCTGCGGGAGCGAACACCGCTCCAGAGTCACACGTGCTGATCGGCCTGTCGAGCGCACAGGGACTGCCCAGAAGCGCTGCCTTTTGGCAGAGCTGCCGCGCTCCCCGGCGGCAGGCAAACCCCTCGAACACCTCCGCACCCACCCCAGATCCCAACTTTCGTTAGGCGACACGGCGGCCGGGGTCACGCAAAGTTCGTTCATCGACTGGACGACCAGTCCGGCCCCCAGGAGACACCCGATGAAGATTCTCGTTCCCGTCAAGCGCGTGCTCGACTTCAACGTCAAGGTCCGCGTCAAGACCGATGGCAGCGGGGTCGATCTGGCCAACGCCAAGATGAGCATGAACCCCTTCGACGAGATCGCGGTCGAGGAAGCCGTGAAGCTGAAGGAGGCCGGCATCGCCACCGACGTGATCGCCGTCTCGTGCGGCGTCGCCGCCTGCCAGGAGACGCTGCGCACGGCGATGGCGATCGGTGCCGACCGCAGCATCCTGGTCGAGACCGATGCCGAGCTGCAGCCACTCGCAGTGGCCAAGCTGCTGAAGGCGCTGGTCGAGAAGGAGCAGCCGACGCTCGTCGTGATGGGCAAGCAGGCCATCGACGACGACGCCAACCAGACCGGCCAGATGCTCGCCCAGTTGCTCGGCTGGCCGCAGGCGACCTTCGCATCGAAGGTCGAGGTCGGCGACGGCAAGGCCACCGTGACGCGCGAAGTCGACGGCGGGCTCGAGACGATCGAGATCAAGCTGCCGGCCGTGGTCACGACCGACCTGCGCCTGAATCAGCCGCGCTACGTCACGCTGCCCAACATCATGAAGGCGAAGAAGAAGCCGCTCGAGACGATCGCACCGGCCGCCCTCGGCGTCGATTGCGCGCCGCGTCTGACGCTGCTCAAGGTGGTTGAGCCACCGAAGCGTGCGGCCGGGATCCGCGTCGCCGACGTGGCCCAGCTGATCGACAAGCTCAGGAACGAAGCCCGCGTGCTGCCCTGACGGGCCTGCCAGAAACGTGCAACTAAAAAGGAGACTCCCATGCCGATTCTCGTTGTCGCCGAACACGACGATGTGTCGTTGAAGAGTGCGACGCTCAATACCGTCACCGCTGCGGCCGCGCTGCGCGCCGACGAGGTTCACGTGCTGGTCGCCGGCAGCAGCTGCGCTGCAGCGGCCGCCGCGGCGGCGACGCTGGCCGGCGTCGCGAAGGTGAAGGTGGCCGATGCCGCGCACTACGCCGATCACGGTGCCGAAAACCTCGCGGCGTTGATCGTCGCCCATGCGGCCGGCTACAGCCACATCCTCGCGCCGGCCACGAGCTTCGGCAAGAACCTGATGCCACGCGTGGCGGCGGCGCTGGACAGCGCGCAGATCTCGGAGATCGTCGCGGTCGAATCGGCCGACACCTTCGTGCGGCCCATCTACGCCGGCAATGCCTTGGCCACGGTCAAGGCCAGCGACGCCGTCAAGGTGATCACGGTGCGCACCACCGCCTTCGACGCGGCCGGTGGCGGCGGCAACGCTTCCGTCGAATCCCTTCCGCCCGGCCCCGACCTGCAGTTGTCGCGGCTCGTCGGGCGTGAGCTGACCCAATCCGAACGACCGGAGCTGAGCGCCGCGAAGGTCGTCGTCTCCGGCGGGCGCGGCCTGGGCAACGGCGAGAACTACAGCAAGGTGCTCGAGCCGCTGGCCGGCAAGCTCGGCGCAGCGCTCGGTGCCTCGCGCGCGGCCGTCGATGCGGGCTTCGTTCCGAATGACTACCAGGTCGGGCAGACCGGCAAGATCGTCGCGCCGCAGCTGTATGTCGCGATCGGCATCTCCGGCGCGATCCAGCATCTGGCCGGCATGAAGGACTCCAAGGTGATCGTCGCGATCAACAAGGACCCGGAGGCGCCGATCTTCCAGGTCGCCGACTACGGGCTCGTGGGCGACTTGTTCCAGCTCGTGCCGGAGCTGACGGCCGGCTTGGGCTGACCCACCACAAGCCCGCACATGCCAACGGAGACCTTCGTGAGCGACAGACATTGGATTGCCTCGTACGGCAACGACATCCCCGCCGAGATCGACGCCGACGCCTACCCCTCGGTGGTGCACCTGATGGACGCGGCGATCGCGCGCCACCGCGACCGCATCGCCTTCCGCAGCGCCGGCAACACGCTGAGCTACGGCGAGGTCGACGCGAAGGCGCGCGCCTTCGCCGCCTTCCTGCAGCAACGGCTGGGCGTCAAGAAAGGCGACCGGATCGCGGTGATGCTGCCCAACCTGCTGGCGTTCCCGATCGCGCTGCTCGGCATCGCCCGCGCCGGTGCGGTGCAGGTGAACGTGAACCCGCAATACACCGCGCGCGAACTCGAGCATCAGCTGGGTGACGCGGGCGTCGAGACGATCGTCATCTTCAACGGCTCGACGCCGACGCTGGCGGAGATCAAAGGCAAGACCAGCCTCAAGACCGTGATCACCGCCGGGCTCGGCGAGGGCGGCGCCACTGCGCTGCCGAGCCCGCCGGTCGACGCGCGGCTCGGCACGACGCTGAGCTTCGACGATGCGCTGGCGGACGGTGCGCAGCTGACGTTCGCGCCGGTCGAACTGAGCGGCGACGACCTGCTGCTGCTGCAGTACACCGGTGGCACCACCGGGCTGTCGAAAGGGGCTGCGCTGTCGCACCGCAACCTGGTCGCGAACACCGAGCAGTTCAAGGCGTTCATGACGCTGCGCGAAGGCGATGAGGTGATCGTCACCGCGTTGCCGCTGTATCACATCTTCGCGCTGATGCTGAACTTCCTCACGCTGTTCTCGGTCGGCGCCGAGAACTGGCTGGTCGCGAACCCGCGCGATGCCGATGCCCTGATCGACACCTTGAAGCAGGCGCGGGCCAGCATCTTCGTCGGCGTGAACACGCTGTACGCCGGCCTGACCCGGCACCCGCGCATCGTCGAGGTCGACTGGTCGCGGCTGCGCCTGGCCGCAGGCGGCGGCGCCGCGGTGATCGGCTCGACCTCCGCGAAGTGGCGCGAGATCACCGGCACCTTCATCCGCGAAGGCTACGGTCTCTCGGAGACCTCGCCGGTGCTGTCGTTCAACCCGGCGACCATCGCCGAGTTCAGCGGCACGACCGGCCTGCCGCTGCCGTCGACCGACATCAAGCTGCTCGACGACGAAGGCCGCGAAGCCCCGATCGGCGAGCCCGGTGAGATTTGCGCCAAGGGGCCGCAGGTGATGCGCGGCTACTGGAACCAGCCCGAGGCCACAGTCAAGGCGTTCACCGCCGACGGCTACTTCCGCACCGGCGACATCGGCGTGTTCGACGCGCGCGGGTTCCTGAAGATCGTCGACCGCAAGAAGGACATGATCATCGTCTCAGGCTTCAACGTCTACCCGAACGAGGTCGAGGAAGTGGCGACCGCTTGTCCCGGCGTCGCCGAATGCGCCTGCGTCGGCGTGCCGGACGAGAAGACCGGCGAAGCGGTCAAGCTGTTCGTGGTCAAGGCGCCGGGCGCGACGCTGGCCGCCGAAGACATCGTCGCGCATTGCCGCGCCGCGATGGCTGCGTACAAAGTGCCTCGCAGCGTGCGCTTCATCGACGCCTTGCCCAAGTCGCCGATCGGCAAGATCCTGCGCCGCGAACTGCGCGACCTGGCCTGAGCAAACCGCCATGTCTGCCGCCGCCCTGCGCGATCGACGCGACACCTCGCAGCGCCCGAACAGCGGCCACGCGTTCGCGGCCGAGATCGTGCGCATCGGCACGCAGGCGCTGCGCGTCGGCCGGCAGCCGGGCAGTCCCGGCGAGGGCGGCGTGCCGCTGCTGATGTTCAACGGCATCGGCGGGAACATCGAGCTGCTCGAGCCGATCGCGCGGCTGATGCCCGAGCGCGAAGTCATCACGTTCGACGTCCCCGGTGTCGGCCATTCGGCGATGCCGGCGCGGCCGTACCGGATGCGCGGCATTGCGCGGCTGGCGGCGGCGGTGCTCGACCACTTCGGCCACGCGCAAGCCGACGTGCTCGGCGTCTCGTGGGGCGGCGCCGCGGCGCAGCAGTTCGCGCGCAGCTTCGCCCCGCGCTGCCGTCGCCTCGTGCTGTGCGCCACCGCCCCGGGCATGGTGATGCTGCCGGCGCGGCCCTCGGTGCTGTTGAAGATGGCGACGCCACGGCGCTACATGAGCAGCGACTACGCGCGCTCGGTGTCGGGCGAAATCTACGGCGGCGACTTCCGCAGCCATCCCGAGCTGGCCGCCGAGTTCTTCAAGCATGTGCGCTGGCAGTCGCGGCTCGGCTACTACCTGCAGCTCGGCGCTGCGTGGGGCTGGACCAGCATCCACTGGCTGCGCCGCCTGCAGCAGCCGACGCTGATCATGGCCGGCCGCGACGACCCGCTGGTGCCTCTGGCCAACGCGAAGCTGATGCAGCGGCTGATCCCGCACAGCGAGCTGCAGGTCTTCGACTGCGGGCATCTGTTCCTGATGACGCGCGGCGCGGCGTCGGCGCACGCCATCACCGAGTTTCTCGACAAGGAGACAACATGACTTCCTCTCGCATGTCACCGACTGCACTCGCCACCCACGTCGGCGACGAGATCGGCAGTTCGTCCTGGATCACCGTTGGCCAGCAGCGCATCAACGAATTCGCGCACTGCACCGAAGACCACCAGTGGATCCATGTCGACATCGAGCGCGCCACCCGCGACAGCCCGTTCGGCGGCACCGTCGCGCACGGCTTCCTGACGCTCGCGCTGGTGGCCCCGACATTGCTCGAGATCCTGCTCGCGCACGTGCAGGTCAAGCAGGCAGTGAACTACGGACTCGAGAAGGTGCGCTTCCTGGCGCCGCTGCGCGCGGGCAAGCGCGTGCGCAACCACGTCAAGGTCGCGGCCGTCGAAGACAAGGGCAGCGGACGCGTGTTGCTGACCACCGAGAACACGTTCGAGATCGAGGGCGAAGACAAGCCCGCGCTGGTCGCGTTCGTGCTCGTGATGTTGATGAGCTGACCCACGAGGAGACGAATCATGGTGACCAGAACTCCGGCCAAGAAATCTCGCGCAGCCTCGGCATCGCAGGCGCCGCTCTCGATCAATCCGCTGATCGGCTTGAGCCCGCGTGATGTCGCGCAGGCCGCCGGCTCGCTGCTGAAGGTGCTCAGCAAGACGCCGGTCAAGACAGCGAGCCACTACAGCCACTACCTGAAGGAACTGGGCACGATCGTCAGCGGCCGCTCGGAACTCGCGCCGGACCCGAAGGACCGGCGCTTCGCCGACCCCGCCTGGAAGAGCAACGCGCTGTACACGCGGCTGATGCAAACCTACCTGGCGACGCAGAAGGAGCTGACCAGCGCGATCGAGACCGCGAAGCTCGACACCGTCGACAAGGGCCGTGCGCAGTTCTTCGCGTCGCTCGTCACCGACGCGCTGGCACCGAGCAACTTCGTGCTGAGCAACCCCGCGGCGGTGCGCAAGATCATCGACACCGGCGGAGACAACCTCGTCAAGGGACTGAAGCATCTGGTCCACGACATCCGGCACAACAACCTGATGCCCAGCCAGGTCGACGCCGCGCCGTTCAAGGTCGGCGAGAACGTCGCGACGACGCCCGGGCAGGTGGTGCATCGCGACGAGATGTTCGAACTGCTGCAGTTCGCGCCGACCACACCGCAGGTGCACCAGCGGCCGCTCGTGATGTCGCCGCCGCAGGTCAACAAGTACTACGCGGTCGACCTCTCGCCCGACAAGAGCCTGATCAAGTGGGCGGTCGACTCGGGCGTGCAGATGTTCGTCGTGAGCTGGCGCAACCCGACGGTCGAACAGCGCCACTGGAGCCTGGAGGACTACGCGATGGCGCTCGACCGCGCCGTCGATGTCGCGCGCCAGATCACCGGCAGCCCCGATGTCAACATGTGGGGCACTTGCTCGGGCGGCATGACGCTGGCGGCCTACCTCGGCTGGCTTGCCGCGAAGGGCGACAAGAAGGTGGCCAACACGACCTGGGCGGTGTGCGTGCTCGATACCGGCGCGGCACTCGAAGACTCGATGCTCGGGCTGTTCAACTCGCCGGCGACGATCCGCGCCGCCAAGGCCAAGGCCCGCCGCAAGGGCTTCATCAGCGGCGAAGAGATGGCCTCGATGTTCGCCTGGCTGCGCCCGAACGACCTGATCTGGAACTACTGGGTCAACAACTACCTGCTCGGCAACAAGCCGCCGGCGTTCGACATCCTGGCCTGGAACGCCGACACGACCCGGCTGCCAGGCCAGTTCCATTGCGACCTGCTCGATCTGGTCGAGAAGAACCCGTACGTCAACCCGGGCACGCTGGAGATCGCCGGCGTGCCGATCGACTTGTCGAAGGTGCAGGTCGGTGCCTACGTGATCGGCGGCATCACCGACCACATCACGCCATGGAAGGCCTGCTATGGCACGGCGCGGTTGTTCGGACCGCAGACCACGTTCGTGCTGGCCAACGCCGGCCATCTGCAGAGCTTGATCAGCCCGCCGGGTGCGAGCAAGTCGTTCTTCTTCACCGCGCCGGCGAGCGTGCCGAACCCGGTCGACTGGGCCCGGTCGGCCGAGCCGGCCCGGCAGGACGGCAGTTGGTGGCCGCACTGGGGCGCGTGGGTCCAGGCCCGATCCGGCGAGCTGGTCGATGCGCCGGCCAGGCTCGGCTCGCGCAAGCACAAGCCGGTGGGTGCCGCACCCGGCGAGTACGTGCTCGTGAAGTGACGAGCAGAGCCACCCCATCAATTTCGAGGAGACCGAGATGACGACCTATACCGCACCGATCAAGGACATGCAGTTCGCGCTGCGCGAACTCGCAGTACTCGCCGACATTGCCCAGCTGCCGGGCTACGAGGACGCCACCGGCGACCTGGTCGACTCCGTGCTCGACGGCGCAGCCAAGTTCGCCGGCGAAGTCTGGGGGCCGCTCAATGCGAGTGGCGATGCCGAAGGGCTGAAGTGGCACGACGGCGAGGTGACGACGCCGAAGGGCTTCATCGATGCGTACCGCCAGTTCGTCGAGTCGGGTTGGAACGGGCTGCGCTTTCCCGCCGAGTTCGGCGGCCAGGCCCTGCCCAAACTCGTCGACACCGCGGTGATGGAAATGTGGAACGCCTCGAACATGGCGTTCTCGATGGCGCCGCTGCTGACGCAAGGGGCGATCGAGGCGCTGCTGCTGCGCGGCAGCGACGCGCAGCAGCAGACCTATCTGCACAAGATGGTGTCGGGCGAATGGACCGGCACGATGAACCTGACCGAGCCGCAAGCGGGTTCCGACCTCGGGCTGCTGCGGGCCAGGGCCGTTCCCGAGGGCGACCACTACCGCGTCTTCGGGCAGAAGATCTTCATCAGCTTCGGCGAGCACGACCTCACCGACAACATCATTCACCTCGTGCTCGCGCGCACGCCGAACGCGCCCGACGGCGTGAAGGGCATCTCGCTGTTCGTCGTCCCCAAGTTCATCGTCAACGACGACGGCACGCTGGGCGAGCGCAACGACGTGCGCTGCGCGTCGATCGAACACAAGCTGGGCATTCATGCCAGCCCGACCGCCGTGCTCGCGTTCGGCGACGGGCCGGGCGCGATCGGCCACCTGCTCGGCGAGGAGAACCGCGGCCTCGAGACCATGTTCATCATGATGAACGAGGCGCGCTTCGGCGTCGGCGTGCAGGGCCTGGCGGTCGCCGACCGCGCCTACCAGTGCGCGCTGGCCTATGCCAAGGATCGCGTGCAGGGCAAGGCTGCGACAGCGCCGAAGGCACCGAGCGTTGCGATCATCCGCCACCCCGATGTGCGGCGCATGCTGATGAGCATGAAGTCGCGCGTCGAGGCGATGCGCGCCCTCGCCTACGTGGTCGCGGCGATGATCGATCAGGCGCACCGCCATCCCGATGCCGGCGAGCGCGCGCAGGCACAGGCCGGGGTCGACCTGCTGATCCCGATCCTGAAGGGCTGGTGCACCGAGACCGGCATCGAGGTCGCATCGACCGGCATCCAGATCCACGGCGGCAACGGCTTCATCGAGGAAACCGGCGCGGCCCAGCACCTGCGCGACGCGCGCATCACCGCGATCTACGAGGGCACCACCGGCATCCAGGCCAATGACCTGGTCGGGCGCAAGCTGCTGCGCGAAGGCGGCCGCTCGATGCATGCATTGATCGCACAGATCGACGCCCTCGGCGAGACCATGGCGGGCTCGCCCGTGCCCGACCTGCAAGCGATCGGCGCACGGCTGCGCGAAGGCTCGCGCGCGATGTCGGATGCGGTCGACTGGATCCTCGCGACCGGCGCCAGCGACCTCAACGCGGTGCTCAGCGGCGCGGTGCCGTTCCTGCACCTGTGCGGCGTGGTCTGCGGCGGCTGGCAAATGGCACGCGCCGCATCGATCGCGCAGCGCGAGCTCGACGCAGCTCGCGGCGACCGCGCGTTCTACCAGGCCAAGATCGTGACCGCGCGTTTCTACGCCGATCAGGATCTGACCCGCGCGCGCGGGCTCGCCGACGCGACGATCCACGCGGCGGCGAGCACGATGGCGTTGGCCGAAGACGATTTCTGACTGCCGACCCACGCAAGCTGGGCCGACATCAACCTCGAATGAGACAAGGCGATGGCGAGCAAGACTCCGAACCAGACCTCGGGACAACGCGGCGATGCAGCGCCGAAGGGCAACGCGAAGCGCCGGCCGGCGGCAACCAAGGCAGCGCCGGCGACTGACGAGATTGTCAAAGCAGTCCGCCGGCTCGACGCGGCGCGGCTGCGCGCGGCCGCCGTCCAGCTGATGGCCAGCCGGCGCGGCGATCTCGAGGCCGTTGTCGCAGCGAACCGCAAGTCGTTCGAGGGCATCCAGGCGGTCGTCAAGCGCCAGACCGAACTGCTGAAGGCGCAGATCGGCGAATGGCGGTCGGTGGCGAAGGTCATGACCATCGCCGGCCCGGTGCAGAGCGTGGCGCAGCTGGACGAGCTGGCCAAGGGTGCGTTTCGCCTGTCGCTCGCCAACGTGAAGGAGCTGGCCGAGCTGTCGGCGAAGACACAGGCCGATGCCTTCGAGCTGATGCGCAGCCGCATTCAGCAGGACCTCGCCGAGCTCAGCGCGTTGTTGGACGGCGAGTGAGCGAAGCGTGCGCCTGATCGTCGGGCGATCGGCGGGCAGGTTCAAGGCGGCAAGTCGCCGAGACCTACTTCGACAGGCGACAACTTGACAGGTGGGGGATCTGACGCGCTCAGGGCTCTCTGGCCGAGAACTCGAAGATCTTCAACGCAGGGAGCGTGCCGATCGACACGCCCATGCCGGTGATCCCGAGGAACGTGAATTCGCGAATCACTGAAATCGTCTTGCCATCGCTTGCCGTGACTGTCCCGGTCGGCCGGAAGGTGAAGCCGGTGCGCGGCTTGTCCGCGAACACTGTTTCCACCCGCGTCACGCTCTGGCCGATCGTTCCGTGGGTCCGGGTCCAGCTGCCCGCAATCGCGTCAACCGAATCGACGAGATTGGTCGACTCGTAGGTGGCCGAGTTGGAACTCAGATCGGGGTTGACGTCGAAGTTCCACGAAGTTCTATTCGTGCCCACCGTCGGCAAGACGACGGCAACCACCTTGGACCAGACCGAGAAGCCGACGTTGCTGATGCCGGCGATCATCAGCGTGCCGCTGCCATTCGCATAGGCGAACACGCGCGTCTTCACCAACCCCGTCGCCGCGTCCGGCAGGTCGAAGCCGCCTGCGGCATTGACCACGAGGGGGCCCAAGAGCCCAGTGACGCTGTCGGGCACGCTCGCGCAGGTGTCGACCGCCCACGTGCTGTCGTTTTCGCAATTGACGACGCCGCTCATCTGGCCTGCCGCCGACAACACCGCCGTGCCCGCGACGCCGACATGCGTTGATCCCGCCGGGTCCATGCCGAACACGTTCCACTGACCCGCCAGTTCGGCGACCGCATGGGGCTGCTCGGGAAATCCGAACAGGTTGTGATACGAGGTGCCGCCGTTCGTCGTGTACCGGCCGAGCAGCACGCCCGCTGGTGACACGACGATGTCAGCGCTGTAGTTGGTGCCGGTGTCCGTGAAGCGGCAGGGGCCGTTCGCCACGAGCGTGCCCGTGCTGGCGTCGGCGCGAACGATTGCAAGCGTCTTCGCGTCGATGCTGATCAGGCCGAACTGCGCACTGAGCGTCGTGCCCGAGAGCGGTGTCAGAACACGATAGGTTCCGCTGCGCAGCGCGCTGCAGTTGGCGGCAGCCGGCTGCAGCAGCAGCGCGGGCGGCAGCGCGGCGACATCGGCAGTCCCGGGTGTCGGGTTGGTCGCGGCAATGACCGAGGTGGTCAACGCTGTCAGCGTTGTACCGCTCGAGGCCAGCGCGACGCCGAAACGGTCGAGCGCCTGGTCGTAGGCGTCGCCAGCGGCGGCGGCAGTGCTCGCCTTGAGTGCGGCCGAAAGCAGATCGCCAAACGACGACAGGTCGATCCCGGCTGCCTTGAGGATGGCGATCACTGTCGACTGCGCTGCCGCCACCGAAGTCGGCGTCATGACCGTGGCAGTGCTCCCGGTGAAGCTCGCATAGAACGCGGCGGGGTCGAGCCCCACCAGGCTGGCGAATACGAGTTCAGTGACTGGCGTGATGTTGAGAACAGCCGCTGCCCCCGAGCCAGTGGCAAACGAATGCAGCTTCGTTCCACCAGCGGTCGCGACCTCCGCCGCGCAGGGCAGCACGCCGCCCACGATGTCGATTGAAAACGTTCCGTCGGACAGCGTCGTGCCGCTGCCGACCCCTGTCGCACACTTCAGCGCAACCTGCGCGCCGGCAATCGCGGCACCGGTCGCTGCCGTGCCCGTCAATGTCAGAGACGCGGGCGAGGCAGCCGCTTCGGTACTGTCGCCACCACCTCCGCCGCACGCCACCAATGCAGCGGTCGCTGTGAGCGCGACCAACAACATCGCGCCTCCGTGCCCGAAGACACGCTTTGATTTCGTCGTCATGGCTACTCCTCTCAAATGCAATGCCCGGGGTGGGCCGGATTCAGCAGAACGCAGGGACTCGTCAGGGCACCTTCTTCGCCCCCTGGACACCCAACGAGCCGCCGCCGCCCAGCCCACCCTGCACCATCTGCGGCTTGTAGTTCTGAACCGCAGGGACCATCTTGTTGTAGGCGTCGGCCAACGCCTGCAGCAGGACCGTGGTGCTCGACGTCTTGGTCTCGGACTTGACTCCGACGCCGCCGAAGCCACCTCCGACGCGCCCCAGCACGTTGGACGCCAGGCTGGTGTTCGAGCCGGACCCTTCACCTTGCGCGGCACTCACCTGCACCTTCGACCGGATGTCCGACAGCACCAGTTGCACCTTGGCTTCGGTGACGGACTGCCCGACGCTGGCCTGCCCCATGAACCGGGTCAGCGCACCGAGGCTGATGCCGCGCGATCCGCTGGTTCCAAGAGAGACCACCGTCGCGCGCAACACGTAGTCCGCGGCCACCTCCTGGCCTGCACCGAGGTTCGCGTTGGCGCGCATCTCGTTGCCGGCGCGTGCCCGCCTCTTCTCGTCGTCGGCAGCGATTTCGGAGCCGCCGCGGTCCACGATCACGAAGCAGTTCGACTGCTGGATCAGCAGGCGCATCGAGTCGATCGACGCACCGCCGGAAGGAGCCGGCGAATTCTGCGGGCGGTTCGTCGCCCAGCTCGGCATGGCGTTGAGCACCGCAACAATGTTAGCCGCGACCTCGTTGGTCGGTTGGCCCGGTTGGGGGGAAGCGGCGGGTTCGTTGCCGTCCTGCAGCCTCACCGTGCCCACCGGTGCCGAGCAGGTTTGCAGGTTCGCGTCGCCACCGACTGCGGTGCTGCCGCCGGCGGCCCCTGAACTGGTCGGGGCGCTCGAGTTGCCGGTCGCACAGCCGACGAGCACGGCGACAGTCGCCGCGGCGCCAGCGAGTGCCCCCACCTGCTCGACCCACCCACGCCGCACGGTATTTGCACAGACTCGCATCATGATCAGACCTCCTGTTGAGACCGGGCAACGCTGTCATGCTTTGCGTCGGTATGGCACGAAGTCTTGCGGGGACGGTGTGACTGACCAGTGACTGGCTCGGCCCTGTGGTGCGCCGGCCTGGGGGCGGGCCGGTGGCTGATGCGTCAGAAGGAGCCCACGTCGAACGAGTACACACGCATCCGCAGGCGCTCGGCGGGCAGCGCGGGAGAGACCGCGCCGCGCGCCGCGTAATCCGAGAAGCAGGCGTCGATCAGTGCCTGCAGCTCCGGGTCGGTGCCGCTGCGAATCCGCGCCAGCGGCGACTGCTCGAGAAACCGGAAGTCGCTGGCCTCGCGCCCGCGCGCCATCGGCATCGTGATCACCAGGATGCGTTCGGTGCCGGCAATGCCCGGATCGATCTGCACGCGGAACCTGCGCACGGACGCTCCTGCCGACAGGCGTGCCCCATCGCGCGAATCCAGCGGGTAGATCTGCTTGATGCTCAGATCGGCACCCAGCCAGAAGGCCGCGAAGTCCACAGGGTCGGCGCTGACGTTGCTGCCCTGGATCGTCACGTAGTCACCCGGGCTCACGCGAGTCATCTGCTCGACCGCCACTGTCGCGATGCGCGGGTCGCGGGCACGGGTCACATCCATCTGCAGGTCGATGTCGGGTTGGGGCGGCTTCAGCGCCAGACGCGCAGCCAGCTGCAGCAGGTTTCGAGTTCGCGCGACGCGGTGCAACGCGGCGGCCACGTTCTCTGACACGTCGTTCACCGCCTGGGCTGAGTTCCCGTCCGCCAAACCATAGCCCCAGGTTTCGGCAGACGCCGCCGATTCGCTCGGCAGGAGAACACGCACACCTCGAGGCGTCGATCGCAGCGTCACGTCAGCGGCATCGTCGCGGCCGACCCAGCGAACGTCGACGGCCGGGACGCCGTCGCGCCGCAGCCGTGCCACCGCCTCGCCGGCGATGCACCGGTCCCGACATTCCGAGCGATCGTCGTGCACGCGCAGAACAAACGACGGCGGATTGATCATCAGCCTGGCCCAGATGCCTTTCGAGAGCATCTGCGGAACCGGTGCGGCCCACTGTTGCCATGCCACAGGCTGCAACAGCGACTGTTGTACTTCGAGCGTCGTCAGTGTCGCGAAGCCCAAGGTTCCCTGGGGCGGCCGGAGCGGGTCGCCTGTCGCGGTCACGAGCGGATCGGATACCAGCGCGAAAAGCGCCCCTTCGGCGAGGCCTGACAGTGACCCGGCCGGCACGAGCAACTGCCCTTCCGTGCGTTCGAGGGGCCACTGCCTGACGGCAGTGGCCCGCTGACCGAAGACCCACTGGTCCAGGCCATCCCCATTGAACAGCGGTGTGGCCGTTGTCGCCGGGAGTCGGTCGTAGCGGGACAGCACGTGTTGCGCCAACTGCCGGTAGCTCATCGGCTGACCCAGTGCGAGCGCCTGGGCAATGTGCCAGCTGAACAAGCCATGCCACTCCGTGCGGCCGTTGCTCGACAGTGGCAGCGACTCGGCCAGCTCGACGCTCTGCGATGCGTAGAAGTAGACCGCTTGACCGCGCTTGCGGTCGGCACCTGCCAGCCCGGCAGCGGCTCGGCTGGACCACGCTGGAGGAATGTCGAGAGGCGGCTCGTCGTTCATTCCGAGCGCCCGCGGCGGCACATAGCGCTGGCGGACAACGGAGCGATCCGGGACGCCGCCACCGCGCACCAGTCGCGCCGAGTGACAGGCGTCGAACACGGCGAAGACAAAGGCCCCGGCATCGTTCATGCGGTCGAGTTCACTGCGAAGCGTGAGGTCCGTGATGGCATTCGGCACGGCAGCGTCTGACTTGCCATCCCATCCGCTCACATCACGCGGCAGGAAGACCGGGTGCCACGTCGACCGTCCCTGGGCGGTCACCCTCTCGAGGCTGCCGTGCCCCGCGAAGTGCACGTAGACCGAGTCGCCAGGCCGAACCCTCGCGCGCAGGCTCTCCAGCGACGCGAGGATCGCCGCGCGGGTCGGTGAGCGGGCGTCGTCCACGCCATCGGCGAGCACCTCGATCTGCGAGGCCTCCAGGCCGCGCTGTCGCAGCACCTGCCGCATCAGGCGCACGTCGTTGGCGGGCGCCTCCAGCTGCAAGTCCGCAGCGAGTCGGGGGTACTGGCCGACGCCCACGAGCAAGGCATGCGTCGCAGCGAAGCACGGGGCGCCGCCACAGGCGATCATCAGCATCGCCACGCGCATCGCTGACCGGCCCCAGCGACGGAGGCGCGCGGTCAAAGCCAATTGCCCATCAGCACAAAGGCCGCCCAGTGGTACGGGTGAGCCGTGCCCAGCCCGACCGCAGAGGCCGGCACCACGGGCACGCCCGCTTCTCCTTGCGGATCGTCGGGCAGGTATACGCGTGTCACGCTGCGTGTGGCACGTCCTCCCGTGGACGAGGGCGTGGCGTCGCCGCCATGGATCATCGTGAGTTGAGCTCGCTGCAGTGCCACGACCCTCGACAGCCGCTGGCTTTCGTGCAGGCGGTACAGCGAGCCCATCAGCACGGCCGTGCTGCGGTCGTTCACTTCCCACAGCGATGCGAGCACCGACGGGGCACCCTGTCCCATCAGCAGTGCCGCCAGGCCGTCGACATCCTGGCCGTAGCGGTCCTCGGAGCTCAGGCCGGTGGCGCAGGCGGACAGCGTGACCAGTTCCGTGCGGTCGAAGCGGTACTGGGGCCCGGCCAAGTCGTACAGGCTCAGCGTGCTTCCGTCGCCCAGCAGCAGGTACGACGCGGCCGCATCCTGTTCCACGAATTTGAAATGGCTGGCGATGTGCACGACTTGCACACCGCTGGTCAACGCGGCACGCAATCGCTGCGCCGTGAATGCGCCATCGAGCCACGCGTCACCGGGCAGTGCGCCGCGCGCGCCGTTGCCTTGGCCGGCGACGCTGGCGATCTCGGCGCGCACCGAGAGCAGAGGCGAAAACTCGGCGTTGCCGCCGCTCGCACCGAACGCGGCGATGCGCCAATTCGCCGGGGTCGGCTTGGCCCCGCCGGCCAGTCGAGCCCCGGGATTGATCGCGAAGGCATAGCGTTCGACAAGCCAGCCCTGCCCGTCGTGGAACGCGGCGAACGGCACGAACCTGAGGCGACCGGACAGCGACAAGGCCAGCACGCGCGCGCCGCTGTCCACGACGGCCTGCTCCACGGGCGCGAACAGTTCACGGTACATCGCCTGGGCCGCGTCGCGAGGGTCGCTGTTGGAATTGCCCAGCGCGATGATGAGCGCATCGACGCTGGCGTCCAAGTCCTTCATGCCGACGCCGAGCCGAAAATGCCGTCGCCCCGATGCGCTGACCATCAGCACGTCGAGTCGTTGCGCCGACGGCAGGTAGTAGAGGGCCGCGGTCGGCAGGGGCTGGCGGGCCAGCAGCGCCTTGGACTCGTCCTTCGCGATCCCACCGCGCCCGCTTGGACCCAACTGCGCCGGAAGGTCGGCCTCCGACGCCGACGCGGCGTAGCGCCTTTCGATGACGTCCGCGGCGTGAATGCTCCGCCACATGCGTTCATAGATCTCTGCGACGGCATAGCCCCACTCGACTTGCCGGGGCGGCGTTTCACGCGTCTTGCTGCCGGCACGCGACATCGAGACTGAGACGCCGACCGAATCGGCGTTGGTCGACGTGAGTTTCAACGCCGCGCCGAGATCGGCCTGGATCTCCCGAAGATGCCGGGCAATGTCGTCGAGGCGCGCCCGGTCCGTCGCACTGACGGGCGTGTTGAACGACGGCAGGTCTTCCTGCAGGTGACTGACGAAGCGCTCGAGGCGGCCAGGACCGAGAAGGAAGTCGCGAACCTCCTGCGCCATCTGCTGCATCAGGCCATCGCCCACGGGCAGTGGAGATCGCTGCAGCAGGGCGGGCAGGCCCGACAGCCCGAGCGCCTGCTCGATGCGCAACGACTCGATCTTCGCGACGTCCATCGAACGCAGCGCACCGGCCCCGAGCGCCACGTGACCCGCCGCATCCACCCGGGCTTTCTCGGCGTCGCGAACCTCCCGCACGGCATCGTCCTCGAGCGCCTGCACAGTCATTTCGCGCGCCGTCAGTTCTATCCTTCCCAAGGCCGTGGGGCGGTCGACGAACTGCTGGCCCTCGTCCTCCTTCAGCAACTGCATGACCGACTCGGCCTCTTGGAGGCGTTGCGCGTCGAGCAGCATTTGCGCGAGCGACACGTAAACCTGCTGGCGATCGCGGGCAAAAGCGCGGCGCGACTCGCGCGAGGGCGATCGGTCCTCCAGCGCATCGCGTTCGGACTGCGCGAGATTGATCGCGCGCTTGGCGTGGTAGATCGCCGCCTGCGGTTGCGACCGGTCGGCGTAGCGTTCCATCAATGCCACGCGAGCCGCGAACTCCAGGTCCGGGCGTCGTCCTGCGGCGGCGCGCAGCGCGAGTCGCTTCCAGGCCTGCTCGGCCGGCGGTGCGGAGTCGTTCGTGGCATGCGCGGCCTGGTCCAGCAGGCCCGTCATCACGGTGGCGTCGAAGCGCCCGCCGGCCTCGCTATAGGCCAGCGCCGACTGGACGCGAACAGCCACAGTCGACGCAGGCCCGGACGCTGAGCGAACGTCCGCTGCGGCAGCTTCGCCTGCGCTCGCGGCCGCGACGTGGATCACCCCCATCTCGACGAGAGATTCGTCCACGGTCTGGCCACGTGATGCATTGCGACGTCCGCCAGGCCGCGCCCGGTCCGGCGCCGGTGCCGGCAAGCTGGTGTCGACGGGACGGCCCAGGCGGACCTGGAGGCGGGCCCAGTCCACCATCGCCGAAGCCCGACATTGCGGAGCCTCACCGGGCGGGCGCTCGTTGAGCGCGGTGCCGAGCGCACGCTCGGCGTCCGCGAGCCGCCCCGCAAGCAGCGCGACATTGCCGAGATTCAGCGAGGTCCGCTCGATACCGCGCGCCGCGTCGATGCGCTCCATCGCGCGCCACTGCGAGAGCGCGGCCTGCCGAACGTTCCCGACCACAGAGGACGGGGACGCGGCCCCCGCGCCCTGCTGCGTAGCCGGCGAGCCCCCGGCTTTTGCGAGAAGGCCCAGCAGGCCAGCGATCGGATTGGTCGCCTTGGCGTCGCTCTCGCGCGGCGGCTCGTGCTCGGCGCGATACAGGCCGAGGGCGTGCTCGAGCCGCGCCCGCGCGGGCTCGAGTCGGCCTTGGGCCGCGAGCGCCAGCCCGAGGTTGTTCGCGCAGGCCGCCTCCGCGAGTGCGTCGCGCGTCGTCGCCGCCGCGCTCACGCAATCGGACAGGGTGCGTTCGGCTTGTGCATAGCGACCCGCGGAGAGATCGGCGCTGCCGTCGATAAGCGCCTTGGTCAGCGGCGGTGGCTCCAGCACCTTGCCCAGTGGATTGGCCCGCCCGGCGCTGCCGCCGCCGCCGGACGCTGCGCCGACATAGCGATAGAAAAAGCTCTGCGCGAGATCGATGCCCATTGCACCCGACAACGGCGGCGGCGCCAGGCGCAGCGGCGGTGCGCCGTCATTTGGCGTGCCTCGAACCGGCAGGCAGTGTTGCAGGGTCGCAAGATTGTCGGGTGCAGCCGCGAGGCCGACGCCATGCGCAGCAAGTGCGGCCGCGGCCATCGCGAGCCATGCGCGGCAACCACCGCGCCGCGGCAGCTTGAATTCGAATTTCGCCATCTTCGATTCAGCGGCTCGCACGCTCCATGCGGGGCCACTGCCTCCTCCCCACTTGAACAGCCGGTGCGAGCACGTGCCGCACAGCATCGTCTCATGCGAAGCCTTTGCACACACAATCGCGTCAATTCTCTTTTTGGCAAGGGTATGCAAACTCGCGCTGTAGGAACGGAACCACCTGCGTCCCGGCTTCAGCTGTACCTGCTGGGCCAGCCCAGATGGCAGGCCACCGGGTCCGTGTCCGCCGAGCTCTCGGCCAAGGACGCCGCCATGCTCGCGAAGCTGGCGCTCGACGGGCCGCAATCGCGCCTCGCCCTGTGCGAATTGGTGTGGCCCGTGAGCCGCCCGGCCCAGGCGGCGGCGAGTCTTCGGCAACGTGCGAGTCGCCTGCGTGCGGAGGCAGGCGTCCCCCTCGTCGAGATCGGCGCCACCGTCGCCCTGCCATCTGAGAGCTGGGTCGATGTGTCCAACCTGACGGAACTGAGCGACGACGAGTTGCTGACCTCGCCGGGGTTGCTGGCCGGCGTCGACCTGGGTGACCACGATGAGCTCGACCGGTGGCTGAATCGGGCGCGGGTGCGGGTCGCCGAGCGCTGCGCCAAGGAACTGTCCGGTCGCTGCGAAGCCCTTGAGCGCGAGGGCCGGCTGCACGAGTCATTGCGCCTGGCCGCGCGCGTGATCGAGTTGCTGCCGCTCGCAGAGCAGGGGTGGCGACGCGTGATGCGGCTGCAGTACCTGCGCGGCGATCGCGCCGCCGCGCAGGAGGCGTACTGGCGGCTGAACGCGCTGCTGCGCGCCGAACTGGGCGTGCGTCCCAGTCCGGAGACCGAACAACTGTTCCAGACCGTCGAGACCTCGGAGACGACGCCGCTCACGCTGCGCCGGCCGGTCCCCGTCAGCCTATTGCGTCCGCCACTCCTGATCGGCCGGCGAGACGCGTGGGCGGCCATGGTCGAGGCCTGGCAGGCCAGGCGGCCGTTCGTGCTGGTCGGCGACGGCGGGCTCGGCAAGAGCCGGTTGCTGGAGGCGTTCACGACCGACCAGCCTGCCCTGGTGGCCGCACGTGGGCGACCGGGCGATCAACAGCTGTCTTACGGGCTTCTGGGCCGATTGCTGCTGGAGATCGAGCAGCGCTTCAAGCCGGATGCCACGCCATCGCTGCGGGCCGAACTCGTGCGGCTGCAACCCCGCTTCGGCGATCAACCGGCGGTTCGCGGCAACGAAGCGGTGCTGCGCCATGCGGTCGAGGAGTGGCTTGCCAATGCACTCGCGCATGGCCTGCGCTCGATCGTCGTGGACGACCTGCAGCACATCGACCTGGCGTCGCTGGACATGCTGCGCTGGCTCGCCGCCAGTCCCGCACTCGCGGAACTGCGGATGGGGCTGGCATCCCGGCCTTGGAGCGACGACGAGGCCGGCATGCGGATGACGGCATGGCTCTCCGACTCGCACCGCCCTGAGCGCATCGTGCTTCAGCCCCTGACCCAGCGCGAGCTGGCCGAGCTGCTCGCGAGCCTCGCCCTTCCGCTGGCTGTCGACGAGGGCATCGTCGCGCAATTGTTCCGACATGCCGGCGGTCATCCGCTGTACACGCTCGCGACCCTCCAGCACGCGGTGGTCAACGACATTCGCCTGCAGCAACCGCTGCTGTTCGAGCTGCCGGACTCGGTACACGCCTTGCTGGATGCGCGCGTGCGCTCGTTGCCCGCTGCGGCGCGCGACCTGCTCCAGGTCGCTGCGGTCGGCGGCGCGGACCTGAGCGTCGAACGCGCGGCGCACGTGCTGGCACGCACGCCGCTGGCGTTGAGCGAGGCGTGGGCGTCCCTCGAAGCCTGCAATGTGCTGCAAGGTGAATCGTTCAGCCATGACCTCGTTCACGACGCCGCATTGCGCTCGGTTCCCAATGGCATTCGTCAGGCGCTGCATCGCCAGTGGGCCGGATTGCTCGAAGGCGAAAAGCTCGTGGAGCACGCGCGCGCCGGCTGGCACTGGGAGCAAGGTACGCGCTGGGCTGAAGCCGGTCGGGCCTGGCAGCTGGCCGCGCGATCCGCACGCATCGCCGGCCGGCTCGCGGAGCAGACCGACCTGTTCGAGCGTGCGGCTCGCAGCCACGGCCGGATCGGCGACCGTCGCGCCCAGTGCGACGCGTTGTTGGAACGCCTCGAGGGCCTGCACCTGCAGCGCGGCGGGAGTGCGGTTCTGGCGGCGCTGACGGAGGCCGAGGCCCTGGCCGCGGACCCTCTGCAACGTTTGCGGTGCCGGGTCGAGCGAACCGAGGCGCTGATCGAGCAAGGCCACGCAGGCGATGCCGTCGCCGAGGCGCGCGCCGCGCTGGACGACTGCCAGACGTTCCCGCAGTACGCCATCGAGGTGCGCGCCCAGCTCGCCAAGGCGCTGGCCCAGCGGCATCAGCCGGACGAGGCCCTGGCTCATGCGACGCAGGCCATCGAAGAGGCGCGCGCGCAAGACATGCCGGCCGAACGCTTGAAGGCCGCGAATGCGCTGATGTACGTGCACTGGTCGGCGGGCCGACTGGCCGACGCGGTCGCCGCGCAGCGCGAGGAGTTGTCGAGTGCCGACGTGGTCGGCGATCAAGCGCTGGCCGCGGCCTCGGAAGGCAGCCTTGCCGCTCTGCTGGCTGCGGTGGGCGACGTGCCGGGAACCTATGCCCACGGTACACGCGCGCATCGACGCCAGCTCGATGTCGGCTTGGCCGCGGGCAGCACGCAGCTCGTGCTCAACCACGTGGTGACCGGAGCCGCGGCGGCGGCGCTCGGTCGATTCGACGATGCGCTCGACCTGCTGCGCCAGGCGCTCGCGCTGGCCGGCCCTTCGGCGCCGGTGGCCCTGCGCGCGAAGGCCGGCCTGTCGCTGGCCAATGTCTGGTTGACCCTGGGTCGCACGGACCTGGCGCGCATGTCGATGGCGGACCTTCCTTCCGATCTGCCGCCCGGCATGCAGATGCAAGCGATGTGGCTCCAGGCGCGTGCAGCACAAATCGAAGGGACGCCCGCGGATGTGCAGTGGGCACGCTTCGACCGCCTCGTCGCCGCCCACGCCGATCTTCCCTTCGTGCAAGGGGTTGCGTTCGAAGCGTCCTGGCGAGGCGAGCCCCGCGACGCGATCGCCAAGCTCGCCGAGGTTCGTGATGCGTGCGACGCGCTCGGACTGCGAGGCACCGCGCGTGCGCTGCTGTGGCGCGAACTCGCGCGCTGGCTCGAACTCGACGATGCACAGGCAACCGCCTCCGCGTTGGCCTGCGCGCAGACGCTGGCCGAGCACGCGATCGAGGGCTTGAACGCGAAGTGCTATCCGCCCGAGACGCTGCTGAGCATGGCCACGGCGTATGCGCGCGCGGGGGACGAAGAGCGCGAAGGGCTCGCGCGCAAGCGTGCACGCGACTGGATCGAAGCCGCTGTGGTGCGGGTGCCTTCGGAGTTCAAGGATGCGTTCCTGCGTCACAACCCGGTCAACCGCTCCTTCCTTTAGTTCCGGCTGCGGTCACTGCCATGGATAGCACGAGCGCGACATCGGCGAGCGCGGCAAAAAGGCCCGCCGCGAGATCGCGGCGGGCCACATCATCACTTGCCGAACAGCCAGTACATGACGAGTGTGCCGATGCCCGGGGATGTGTACTCAGGCTGCGGGGCGGGGACGGTCTCGGCGTGCGTCAGTGAGTTCAGCGCCAGGACACACAGCAGGGTCGCCGTGGCGACAAGCTTCGTTTTCATCAGAGTTCCTTTCCGATTGCGTGGTGGGAAGGAACGACGCGGCCCTCATCGCAACCGCCGATTCACGAGGCCTGGCCAGGCCTCATCGGTTGTCGCTCCGAGGCGCATCGCTCCGCGTGAGCGCGCGCTCGGAAGGCAAGCCGTTGATTCGGGCGTTTCGGTTAGAACGATCTGAATTGAATGTGTAACTGCATGTTCACAGAGGGCTCGACTGGCCCGGAGTCGCGCCACCCCACAATCCGACCGATGCATGTCAGGACCGACTTCTCGCTGAAGAATCCCGAGTGGGACGAGATCGAGGCGCAGTGGATGAACGAACTGGCAGTCGGCGGACCCGAGGGGCGCAACGCGTTGACTCGCCTCTTCAAGGTCTACGGCAAGCTGTTCGAGCGCCGGCTGCACCGGATGGGCATGCGGCAGCAGGCCGACGACATCGCACAAGGGCTGTGGCTCGAGGTCTCACGAGCTGCGTCCCGCTATCGTCGCGAGATGCCGGTGCGCATCTTTTTGCTCGGGTTCCTGAAGATGGCTTGCCGTCGCTTCTTTTCAGAACGCGGCAAAGAGCCCATGCAACTGGAACTCGACGAACAACAGGATGGGCAAGAGGACGACGCTCCGGTGGTGTTTGCTCCAACAGCAAGCGCGACTTCGAAAACGGGCGTCGAATGGTTTGACTTCCGGCGCTGCGTGCGCAGGGCACTCGCCAAGTTTGAAGCGCGGAACCCCGGCTTGCACAAGCTCCTCTTGCTCAGGCATGTTGAGGAATTGAGCCTCGATGAGATGGCGGAAGAGTTGGGCGGCAGCGCGAATCGCGCCAAAGGCGAAGTCTTCGCGGCACGCCGGAAGTTCTCGCCCTTGATCGAGCCATGCTTGAAGCTTTGGCCGGACCGCGCAAGGATCACACGATGAGCACCTCCGGTGACGATAAACCAGACTTCAGCGACTCCGACAAGGCGTGGTTCACCGCGTTGTCCGGAAAGGCGCCAGGTGGCGCCGATTCGCGGGCTGTTCGAGAGGGCCATGCGCTGCGCACTGCGCTCGAGATGCAAATCGGCGAGATCGATGCAAGTGCGGAATTGGAGACCGCGACCAGCGACGCCGCGATGGAGGCGAAGCTGCAGCGCCTCTTGGAGCGTGCGGACGCAGAAGGCGTCTTCGATCGGCCTCCGCCTGATCAGGCCGAGACTGCCGCTCCCGCATCGAACGTTGTGGCCTTCCCCTGGTGGCGCCGGCGCAAGACGCTCGTCGCGATGGCTGCGTCGGTCCTCGTGGGCATCGTGGCCGTCGGCCAGTGGCCGGGACGACCGGACTACCCTGAGCCTCCGGCAATGCTCGGTGCCGGCGGCGTCCAACAAATTCAGTCTGCGTCGCCACGAACCACCGCGGAGACCCTCGCCGCACGTCTTCGCGAGAATGGACTGCGTGCAGGCCTCTATCAGCGCGGCAGGGTCTACGTTGTCGACATCACGCTGCTGGCTTCAGAAATCCCTTCGGCCAAGCCGTCGTTCGAAGCGCTTGGGGTGAACCCGGTCGCAGGCTTCAACCGGATCGAGATCGCGCCCCGCTAGCGCCAGTTTTGAGCTGACTCTGAGGATCGCCGAGGGCTTGAACATCGAGGCCCCCTATCGTTCGTTTGCATCCGGCGCCATCTCGCCGTCGCGCAGGACTTCGAAGGCCGCCTCCAGGCCGCCCTCCGCACTCGGGGCGATCCACAGGCGGAATTCGCCTGGCTCGACACCACAGCGTCCGTCTGCGCCGTGGAACGCGAGTTCGTCCGTGTGCAGGCGAAACACCACGTCGCAGCTCTCGCCGGCCTCGAGCACGACGTGCCGATACTGCTTGAGCTCCTTGACCGGGCGCGTCACCGAGCCGACGAGGTCGCGCACGTAGAGCTGAACGAGTTCCGTCCCGGAGCGACTGCCCGCGTTGCGAATCGTGACCGTGGCCTGCAAGTCGCCTCCCAGCGCCAACGCCGAAGCCGACAGGCGCAGGTCCGAGTACTCGAACCGCGTGTAGCTCAGCCCGTGGCCGAACGGGAACAAGGGACGGTGGTCTTCGTCCATGTAGCCCGCGAAGAAGCCGCTGGGATCCAGCGGTGTTCCCGAGGGGGCACCAGGCGCATCGACCGGCGGCGGGCGACCGGTGTTCTTGTGGTTGTAGTACAGCGGCAGTTGGCCGACGCTGCGCGGCAGGCTCACCGGCAGCCGGCCGCTCGGCGATTCGCCGAACAGCAGGTCGGCAATCGCCGGCCCTCCCATGGAGCCGGGGTGCCACGCCAACAGCACCGCGCTTGCACGCTCCGCCACGGCGGCCAGTGTCAGCGGGCGGCCGGCCATCACCACAGCGACGACGGGTACGCCGGTGGCCGCCAACGCGTCGAGCAGGCGCTGCTGGGCACCGGGCAGCCCGATGAACGCCCGCGAGTGGGCTTCGCCGCTGAGCCCGGCGTCTTCGCCGATGCAGAGCACCACCGCATCGGCCGATCGGGCGGCGGCGATCGCGTCGGCGAACTCATGGTCGCTGTCGCTGCGGCAATGCTCGAGGCCGCGCGCGTAGGCCACGCGGGGGTCGCCCAGCCGCTCGCGGATGCCGGCGAGCACGGTGCGCGTGCGCGCGTGGTCGGCATCGAAGACCCAGCAGCCGAGCTGGTCGGCCG
>Ga0307508_10000305_pt1 | contig 59858 bp, 81 predicted proteins | sample 9_EM_MG_FD_203089 | JGI IMG/M metagenome (GOLD analysis project Ga0307508, IMG submission 203089) | Populus trichocarpa ectomycorrhiza microbial communities from riparian zone in the Pacific Northwest, United States - 9_EM | ecosystem: Host-associated > Plants > Roots > Unclassified | place... | reverse complement strand
GCCTCCCAACCTCCTAATTAGGTGACGTTGTATAGCCGCCCCCACGCTAACCCGAAGCGCGCTAGCGCGCGTTACACCGCGCTAAACCCGTTTCAAAAAGAGGACTCTTATCCGAGATAATACGGTAACTCAAAGCTGTCCGTGTGGATGCGATTAATCAGAAAAAAATATAGCCATTTCTAGAGCTTGGGGGACCGAAAATCTGGAAAGTGGAATTAAATGGAGTTTCGGAGATATTCATTGGAATGCATGTGCGACAAATTTGGTAACCAATCTGGTGATGGAGTTATGTGGAGTTATACACGGTAGTACGCGAGCCCAGCCGCGACACCGCTGAATCCTAGGCAGCTTCCCCACGCGATACATCTCCATTAAACAACACTGTTACCCACTTTCATAATGAAATCCTCGCTGATATCAGCACTATCCGTACCGGCATTTTTATTCCCACAATCACGACCGTGCTCGTCCGTCGTTGATATTTCCACCAGTTGGCACCTCCTGGGTCCCTTCCAGCTGGGCACACGCGGTTAGTCATATAAGCGCCCAGCCGCGCAACCACACTAACAACGGTGTTCTCCAGAATTGGAGTGGACTGCGGACCCCCTCTCGCGATTCGGCGGGTTCGCAGCTTTGAATCCTTCTAATGAGAGCTTTCCCAGCGCTCTGTCTCCCAACGGAACAGCGGACTGGTCCCTAGTCATAGCCTCTGGCGGATCCGTCCCTGTCTCCTTTCCGTCGGTAAGCTGGGACGCTCTGCGGTCTGTATATGGCTGGACGGCGCTGCAATTCCAAGCATGGGCGCGGGGCGAGCTGGTGTTATGCTCCGAGGCGACGGTGGCACTGTATATCTCTGGTGCGGCGGCGGAGTTTAGCATTGCAGGAACAAAACATGTAGGCGGGGATTACTACGAGTTCCGTCGCGCGCCTCTCGTGGTCACGCTGCCCGCGGGTAGGCATGCGATCGATGTTAGGGTGGCCCACGATATCAGAGCGTTCGGCGGTGTGGATACTGTCAAGTTCAAGGTCGAGGCGGTGGCCGTGAAGGGCGGAGTGAGCCTCGGAGAGGGCGTGGTGGTGCCTGATGCGGTTGGTGGGAGGTTGGTGAGTGAATGGGTGAGTGTTCCAGTCCGAAACGATGACGCGAACTGGATCCGTGTGGTGGGTGTACGCGGAAAGAGTGTAAGTGCCTCCTCCAGCTCTACAGGCGGTCTTAACCAAATGTCTTTGAAGAATTCCACCAGTGTTGCGGCGTTTGAGCCGGTCAAATTAGCACCTGGACAGTCCAGGCCGATAAAATTCCGGGTTACGGACATCGAGGCCAACACAACGACGCTGGAATTTGTGTTGAGATGTCGACAAGAGAGCAAGATCGAGGATTTTGAAGTGCTGGTCACCAAGGGCCTGAATCTCATCGAACACTGGTATCAGCCACATAAATACACGTTTGTACCCAATTTTTCTTGATTGAGCCGTTACCAACAAGTTAGGTTTCTGCATCCATCTGGTATAGTTTCATATGCTCTCCTTAGACCACCATCTCCAAACGCTCCCTGCAAGGCGGCTCCAGAGAAAAAACTGCCCATCCTCCTATCACTGCACGGAGCTGGCGTGGAAGCAGACAACCCGCAGTCCAAGGAGTCGTATGACGGGCTCCCTGATATATGTGCATGGCTCGTTCTCCCCAGCGGAGGAACCAGTTGGAGTGGTGATGACTGGCGTGCGTTCCGTGTTCCGCACACCCTTATACGTCTTCCCTTCAATAGACGCTGATCGATTCGCAGATAGGTGGGGATTTCCCGATGTCGAGGCTGCAGTTGCGGCGATTCCGGAATGGATGAAGAAGGTAAACTGGACATGGCAAGGCGTGGATCTTGACAAATGGGTTGTCAGCGGTCATTCCAACGGTGGACAAGGGACTTGGTATGTCCTCACACATAGGTAGCCTGACATCTGAAAACTCCAACGTGGGTGCCTCTGAAATTAACGGCTTGTAGGAGCGACAAGATCATCGCCGCTGCGCCGCTTTCGGGATATCTCTCCATTCCCGCCTATGTGCCATACCACATGTGGCACGAAGCAGATCCCCGAAAGAGTGCAATAGTCCTCGCAGCCATGAATAGCTATAAGCACGAGCTCCTGGCACCGAACGTACGAGGAACGCCCGTGTTGCAACAGCATGGACGAGACGACGACAACGTTCCGGTCTATCATTCCAGACGAATGCATCAGCTTATTGCAGAGGAAGATTGGCTGACCGAGTATTGGGAGATTCCGGATAGGGGACACTGGTGGGAGGGGGTTATGACGGATCATGGACTACCCGAGTTCCTGACTCACCATCTGAACGACAAGCCGGTGATTCCGGCATTACCGGGCAAGTTCTCGCTGGTAGTGGCCAACCCTGCGGATATGGGCCCACGAGGTGGCATCGTCGTGGACCAGCTGGAAGAACCTGATAGGTACCATCCTTGCATCGTCTCTGTAGAGGCCTCCCTGACCTGCCATTGCAGAATCGGCCGCATAGACGTCGAGATGCAGGGAAGCACCTGGATCCTCACAACCTCGAACATCCGCAGATGGCATTTCGATGAATCGAGGTCGAATACGAGCGAATATCCTGCACGAGTGATCGTTGATGAGCATGTCGTGTCCTACCCGGCCGACTGGGACCCTTCGTCGACGGTCCTGCTTGCGGATAACGGTTCTTGGATGGTATGATCACGGGACTCCTGCCGGGGGTTGGGTGGCTGTTGACGGGGACGCAGGTTGCAAGAGGTGCAAGCTGGAGGTCGATCGAGAGGGCCGGACGGCAGTGGGGTGCATTGGACGCCTTCCTTGCCTCCCGTGGGCCGTTTCGCATAGTGGCTCCCGCAGGGGCAAGGGGCTTCGAACAGGCCACGGCACTGGACGTAGCAAGGAACCTCTACCAGTTCTTCGCAGCGGACACTGAGATCACTAGTCAGCTCGAAGACGCCGATGCCGATGGAAACGTTGTATTTGTTGGCCAGCCATCGCCAGATCTCCCCTGTGCCACCGATGTGTTTCCCATCACCATATCGGACAGGGCCATTGAGATAACCGACGCGATAGGCAGAACTAGGCGGCTGAAGATCGAAGCGGGGATGGGCGCGATCTACATCTGCCCGCTCACCCGGGAGCGGTTGATGTTAGTGCTGTGGGGAGCGGACGAAGCTGGCCTTCTCGGGGCGGCTCGTCTCCTACCTCTCAGGACAGGAGTGGGCCAACCCGACTTCGTCGTGACGGGGAAGTCTTCGAGCTGGGCAGGAGTAGGGGGGGCAAGGGCACTCGGGATGTTTGACTCCACCTGGCGAGTCTCAAAGGCCTCGTATGTGTGAGCTCGCAGGAGTATGCAGACACGTATGGAATACAACCTCAGCCCTCTCAATGCTGCTTGCGCCCTCTTCTCCGTGCTGCTCCTGTCTGACGAAATGCTCGATGCTGAGAGTTGCTTGTACTCTGCATTCTTGCATTTGCATATCCTCGCCAGGCTTCACGCCCTAAACGGTAGCACACCGCCAGACGACCAGAGCAAACCAACTCGGGACCAGCAGAACTACTCCAGCCTCCTCCCATCCGCCCATAACACCCGACAGACGGTGCTCTCCCCTCCCCGCTACCAAAAGTCACACTTTCCTGATTGGGACTCAGATTTGGCCGACGCCAAATTAATTGAATTTCAACATCAAAACCCATCTTCTCACCCCGCTTCTTCTTCTTCTTCCTTCTCTCCCCACTCCTTCTCATCCTTCCCAAACCCATTCCCATCTTCTCGATTCATAACTTTCCCCACAGGCTCTCTGGTGCCTTCGCCAGCGAATCCACTGCTCGTTCCAACATCCAACCCCCCTCTCTCATAATCCTCTTCATCCGCTCATCCACCGCTCACGCCCCGAACCCTTCCTCCAGCTTTCCAGACCACAGTTCCACCTTGAGCAGCTATTCGTCTTCAAGGAATACATCCACTGCTACAGCAGGATGTCTCTCGAGATGGAACAACGTCGCTCTGGTGAACAGGATAAAATCCTGTTCATTCACGAAGATTCCCCGGATGGCTCCATGAAGAACACCAACTCTTCGCAGGTATCTTCACAACTACGTTCCTCGTCCTTCGTCCCTACTTCCTCTGTTCGCTACTGCTATTGTTGCACCTTCCAACCCTCCGATCTTCCTTTTTCCTTCGCTTTTCTACGTTTACTCCCGCTTGTGTCTTCGTTTTCCTGCGCTGTCCGCATGACTACCTCGTATTTCCACATCGCCATCGTCCTACCTCTTGCTGTGTTCTTGCTGTTATTCTCTACGCATTTCTTTTTCTTCCTTTCTACATAGCTACCGTCCATATCCCTATCCCCACGCTCACCCCTCCGGTTGTTACGTTCTATCTCTTTCTCCTCCTCGCCTACATCTCTCGCAACGATCGAACCCGCTCCCATTTCATTTGGCCAATGGGGATGATGCTGACACTGTACCAGCCCGCAGGAGAGGTCAACACGACGGATGGTGCTGGGGTCGAGGAATTTGTCCCTTTGATGACCTCCAAGATGGCCAACATTGGCCATGGACACATTGTGGTACTGTCCCATTTCGTTCGAGTTTACATTGTCGTTGGGTCCTGTGTTTTTTGGTCTCATTTTTAGGGCTTCTTTCTGGGCCGTCTGCTGACTCCGATTCTAATTTAGGATTCGAGCTTCATGAAGCACAGTCATGCCACCCGTGACACCTCGAAGACCGAGAATGCCGACGTCCGGGACCTACTTGTCAAGCTTCATGATCAACAGCGCCTTATCGATCAGCAGCGGGACGCCCTTGAGAGGAAAGACCGCGAGTTGGGCAAAGTTAGATTCGATCCTCCCTCTGGCCGCAATAGCTACAATACGTCTCCAGCCCATGGACCAGGAGAGTCTACCGCGGGAACCATGAGGTCCATATCTCCGGGTACGAGATATCCCTCTGGACTCGTCGTTCAGGAAATCAAGGATGTCAACCGCCTCCAATCGGAACTCATGGCCGCCAAGTCTCAGATCAACGTCATGAACGAGGAACTTGCCCAGACCAGGATCACGAAGCACACCCTGGAGCAGGCCATGAGTCACTCTGGTGACGACCACATGGGCCTTGAAGACGTCTCGGAGCACACTCTGGCTACGTTGCAGTCCAAGTTCGCTCAGCTGCCCCGTCCTGGTGCGGAGAGGGCCGATACCTGGCCTTCTGCTGGATACGACGAGTCGAGCTCTTCATCGATGGAGTTCCGTGAGCCCCATTCGACTTCTGCCGGCGTTTTTGCTGGTGCGTCTGGAATCTGGGGGCCCTCGGGAAAGAATGGCCTATCCCAACTGCCTTCGATGTCGTTGGCCAACCCGGTCGATCTGCAGTTCCCAGGAGTTCCCGTTCGGCGAGGATCCAACATGGAGCCCGGCGAGATTTATGGTGCCGGAAATCGTGTTTGGAATACCCAAGGCCACCGCTCGTTCGCCTCCCAGTCATTGGCTGGCCCACCTCCTATCAGTACCGACCCGCGCTACTTCCCTGGTCGTCGTGCGTCATACAACCCGGGTGCAATGCCCTTTACCGCCTCCTCGGTGGATCGACTGTCGCCATCGGCGCAGTTTAATCCCAGCCCAATCGGTACGCCATTGGCTACCCCTACTGGCAATGACTTTAGTGCAGCATCTGCTGCGGCCATCTGGGGCTCGGGAGCTCAGGTACATCTTTCTAACCTTTTCCTTCATCCATGTACTTACTTCAATGCTTTACAGGTACAGGGCCCTGCCCCCCCAGGCCCAGGCCAGACCTATGTTTCTACTATTGAGCCTCTCAATTATCGCCGCCTCTTGGAACGTAGCGTCAATTGCAACTGGAAGTACATTGTCGACAAGATCGTTTGCAACAACGACCAGCAGGCTTCGATTTTTCTCCAACAGAAGCTCAAAATTGGGACGGCCGATCAAAAGCATGCAATCGTGGATGGCATCGTCGCACAGGCTTACCAGCTGATGATCAACCGCTTCGGAAACTTCTTGGTCCAGCGTTGCTTCGAGCACGGAACGCAAGATCAGATTCAGGGAATCGCCAATGCTATACGCGGGAACACCGTGGCGCTTAGCATGGATGCTTTCGGTTGCCATGTTATCCAGAAGGCTTTCGACTGTGTCCCCGAAGAGTTCAAGGCCACCATGGTGAGCGAGTTACTCCGCCGCATCCCTGAGACGGTCATCCACAGATGTGAGATCCCCCCCCAAATCCTTTCTCCACCTGCTAACTATCTCAGATGCCTGCCATGTTTGGCAGAAACTTTTTGAGCTTCGTTGGGCCGGATCGCCCCCCCAAATCATGAAGTATGTTAACGAAGCTCTTCGCGGAATGTGGCATGAGGTCGCTCTGGGGGAGACCGGATCTCTAGTCGTGCAGAACATCTTCGAGAACTGCCTGGAAGGCGACAAGGTTGGTCGGTTCATCGCAATGAAAGGTCCAGTGATTAATGGCTTCTAGCGTCCTTGCATCACTGAAGTGCTTGAGTATATCGATCTCATTGCCCGTGGTCAGTTTGGGAACTGGTGCATCCAGCATATCTGGTAAAGCAATTTCATTCCTAACTTGTGCCACCTCTTGCTAATATACACCGCCATACAGCGAGCATGGTGCTCCCCATGATCGCAGCCGCGCCATTGATGTGGTGATTCAGAATGCCCCCGAGTACAGCATGGACCAGTACGCTTCGAAGGTTGTCGAGAAGTGCCTGAAGGTCGGTGGCAACGAGTTCTTGGACAGATATCTGGACCGCGTCTGCGAGGGACGCCCCGACCGTCCTCGTATCCCCTTGATTGATAGTTTGTTGCCTGTACAGCCTCCCGTTGAGCGCTTATTCTGACGCCTCCTGCAGTTGCTAGCGATCAGTACGGCAATTATCTCGTCCAGTGGATTCTTCAGCATGCTTCCATGCAGCACCGTGAGCAGGTTGCCTCCCATATCCGCAAGCACATGGTCTCCCTTAGGGGAAGCAAGTTCGGATCTCGAGTCGGCATGTTGTGTTGTAACCCAGTCTACAACCGCCCGACTGCCGGCCCCCCATCGCCCACAGCGCGCTTCAATAGGTTCGGGTTTCGTTAGGCAAAGTTCTTTGATCACAGCGTTAATTCCACACTTAGACCCACCTGATGGCTGATGGAGACCTCGTTGTCAACCACGTTGCCTTTCTTTGGATTTTTTTTTTCGTACATGATTCTACCTACGGTTTTCTTTTCTTTTTCTTTTTCTTTTTCTTTTCCCATTCTTCCTGGCTTACGTTTCTAAATTGGTACACACGGATCAGGAAAAGTGGACTCCAGAGACAGGAGCATCATTTTTCGTTGGCGTTCACGACACACAATTCTCTCTCGAGGGATTTGGTGTTTTCATGTTGTTGTTTTTTTGCATTTTTTACACCTTGTGATCCACGGATCACAGCATAGCGGCGATACCATTTGTTTTGTGCGTTGTCGTTGTGTTTGTTCTGTTCCAATTGTGCAGCAGTATCATTTTCATTCCCGAAATCTGCGGGTTGTTTGGTTAGCAAAAAAGCAAAAAAGGGACTCAAGAGCTGGGAAGAACCGATGTGGATGGGTGAGGGTTTGGCGGAAAGAAGGAGCTTTTTACGACTTTGCACTGTTTTTTTCCCTCCTTTTTCCTGTACACTACTTTACTTGGCCGAACACCGAACACAGTCTGCGGAGCTGTCGTTCAAAATAGACACGATGGAGTGTTTTTCTTATACTTGATTTTCGCCCTCGAATCCGCATTGTGACGACCATGTGTCGACAACTTGCCGTGTATACTTTATCATGGGGATACGTTCTCGGAGAGAGAGCATGGCTGCGACACATTGGTATCTCCGGAGGACTTTCCTATATCTAGGAGACACTGCCTACCTAGAGCAGAGTACAGTGGTACATCTTCATACTAACATAAGACGGATGCCAGTTACACCACCGCCCTCACTTCCATCGGCATCGCCTTTGCCCACTTCCCGAGCGGAAACAGCGCGGTTCCTACCCTTCACACCAATTTGCTACTGCAGCAAGCCCTATACGCACCTTCGGTGTAGAGAACACTCCGCACGATTACCATCTATCCGTGTACACCGCAACTGTAGCGAAGCTAGCTGAGACTCAAGAGAAGGGGAAGGACACACACGGGAGAGTAAGAGTTGGAGCGGAGGAGAAATTTCCATATATACATATGTATGTATGAAAGGAAAGATTCAACCCTGCCATCTAGATTAATCTCTCCAAGCTCGAATCGAAATAGAGAGAATAAGGTTGGGTGCCGCAGCGACTCGCGAAGGGTAGTGAGGATGAGGAGCCAGATGGTGATGGGAAAGAGTGCTAAAGCGTTTCCGTGGTTCACCGTACCATTCGCAACCCGTTTGGTCAGTCAGCTCTGTCCGGGCATGCAACTCGGTAGCAGTGGAAGGTTTTCTTTTGTTTCTTTGTCCGTCGCGTCTGGTCTGGTCTGTCTGCATAGGCTGTGGTGATGTGCGCTGGACAACACCCCTCTTCCTGTCGCCTGGGTGCCGATCGCAGCCTTTGGTGCTATTTTATTTATTCATTATTCGCATCTGCCCTACACGCTTTTTTTTTTTATTTGTTCATCGCATGCGACCTATCTAGGTCATGGCGATGAATATGTATATACCCCCCTCAAGCGCGGGTTTGTATGCATGCACCCGAGTGAGGGATAGTGAGTGATTATAACTTTCGACTATGGTATCAGCAACAGTGGCAGTGCGGAAGACGATGTCTTTGGCACCCCCGTGGTGTCGCGCTCGGCGGAGTGGTCGGACAGGGAGTAATCTCGACTGGAGCGGGTGTGGGAGGGAGTTTAGGAGAGATCGGTTCTGGCTGTGAGTCCAGACCCAAGGGTAGCGGACGACTTGCGAGTTGGGTCCAGGCCTGAAGGTAGCGGACGCAGTTTGCCTGATTCTCCAATTCTGGCCAACCAAACGCGAAGGTAGGGAGAACTCCGGTTTGATCGCCGACGGCTCCCGGCCACGGGCTCACTGGCTCTTGAGAGGAGGCAAATAGCCAACAATTGAAGTTGTAAAATTTCAGGTGTGGGGATCTGCCTCCAAACTCCACCCGACGCGAGGATCGTTAAACCCTCAAACTTCTTGGGGACTTAAAGAAGACAAAAACACCCCACCCTCGGGATTCGGGTATAATAGCGCCCTGCTTTTTGTCTGGGGCGGATTTTCATCCTGAATTAAATGGCGCGCACCCGACATGAGGGGAGGCCCGGTGGGGCCTGGGGGGACAATTGAAGTCGGTAAAATTCACTCGAGGGGACCTGAGTCAAAACTCCTCCGACGGGCAGACACCCCCGTGTTAAATAAATGGTCTTACGGTCTGGGCGCACCCCGGGGGTAGCTTAGCCTGCGAAAGCAGTCGCTCGAGTGATCCGCTGCGGCAAATGGCGCGACTCGGAACGGGTACCAGTCCTGGAACATCCGCGCTACGCAATAATCGTACGCGGCAGACGATAAACTTATCCGGGGGTTAGGGTTTTTTTCCGGGGAAAGCTAGCAAGTGTGCCTTGTGGTTGTCCTTAAGAGCGAATGGAAAGGAGAGGCAGGGTCGGCAAGTGGTAAGGAAGAACCGGCCTGAGGGGTGAACGGGCCCGGGCCGGGGCTGGGGAGCCGATCGCGACCGCCGATTACATGCGTGGATACTCAGGACTGCTAGATGCCAACCTTCTTTTTACCCCCCTCCTTAGGACTCAGCAGGCCTCAGTGCGTGCGCTCACTTCCAATGCCCTAATAAATTCATTATGAGGGGGCGTCTCCGGACGGTGCCCCGATGATCAGACCTGAATCGGGTTGTCCCGTTAAAATGGGGATTTATGTAATAGTTAAGTATCTTGGAGTCCAAGCTCATAGACTGTCACCCGCGCCAGATCGGAAGGTTGTTGTAACTGATTGCTTCTTTCCTTTGGCTTCCTCCGTAATTTCTTTAATGCGCTCTACATACTGCTTTTGAGACAAGCCTGAGCAAAGGGCAAAAAAAAAGAGCTGCAACGAACCGCCTGCAGACAGATCGAGGTCGAGGCAGACAGTAGACAAGAACCAGACTGTTTGTTATTGCCGTAGGTCGCATGCGATTAATGGATAAACAAAGAGAATAAAGGGTGGGGCCGCATCACCTCAGGCAGGAGATCTCGGAGAAGGTGTAAACGGAGGCTCGCCTCACACTTCTATCAGCTCAAGCCCGGACATGCCTCGCTGGCCAGCGCTTACATACAGCGGACAACAACCCGCCCCAACGCCAAACGCTGGTGCTGCCAGTGCAAGACGCAGGCCCGCGAGCACCTTCCTCAAGAATTGCCCGCAGTGGCGGAGCCAACAGAAGATCCTTTGGGCGGGACGGAAAGAGACACGGAGGGGCAAGAATCGCTTCACGATCCGGGACGTCTTCACGGCCGAGAGGCGCTGCCAGGTGAGCCTGGCTTTCCTCGCCTCCACTGACGGGGGGGCCGGCAGATACTGGACGCAGCTGAGGAAGAGGCGCAGAACGGGGAATGAGAGAAGGGGAGAGAAGGCTGGGGGCAGAGCTGGGGGCTGAAGCCGAAGTGTGCTGGGGAGCGACGGCGGGATGGAGCACATCGCAGCGATCTAGACGGCCGCGTGCGATGATGAATAAACAAAAAAAAAGGAAAATATGGGTGGGGCTGTGGTGCCGGTCATGGTCGGCGGGTGATGGGCAGCACTTTGGCCGCGCAACGGGGGTCGCCGACCTGAGAATGTTCCTCTAGGTAGAAACACAGCGCGCGGGCTGGGGGGTCCGGCACAGCATGCATCAGCAATGCCACCCATTGATGTCGCTCGCAGCCTCTCTGCTCCCTTCGCTGTCCATCTCTCTGTTTCTCTCGCGGATGAACTGATGCCCGTAGTGGCCGCACGAAGGATGTGCCACTGCATACATGGTACGTTCTAAGCATCCGAGAACGATTGACCGCCGAGCTAGATGCCTGGATACTAGATAGATCGAGTGCACGGCTGATCTATATCTAGTTATCTGGCTTTCAATCAGATGCGCTTCCCTCCCCACAGCCATGGATTGGAACAGATCCCATTGGCCCTCTACGTGAGCCAGCCCCAACCCCGGTAGTAACTACCCCATCTAGATAGTTATCTAGATATTCCCACGGTCGTAACTAACCAAACGGCAGTACGACAGCCAACCTCAAGACCACGCCGCATGCGACAACGCAACACGACTGCGCAAATCCGTATCGCCATGTTGCGCTCTGCATGTGCGCTCGCATGCGTGCTCGTTGCGCGCATGCGAAGGTGCGCATGCATAGTTGATGGATCAGAGTGCGTATCTACGTGGGGTATCGCGAGGCTGTGTTTCGGTTGTACAAAAGTGGCGGCCTGGGTAACCGTGCCAGTGTGCCAGTGTGCCGGACGGAGAGGGCGAACCACATCATATAACTGGAGGGATCCCCGACAGCCATTGGAGCCAATCCGCACTGGCGACCAGTCCTTCGTCTGCCCGTCTCCTCCGCCTTCCCTCTCCTAGAACTGAAACACATGCAAACATGCCGATAAACATAACCATAGATCATTTGAATTCCTTGACCAGATCCGATACGGATTCGGACGACAGCGGAGAGCAGTGGCCGTTTGTGCCCAGGAAGACCCCATCTGTCGGCCAGAATTCGGACGGGAACGGGGAGAGGAGCGAGAGCAACACAAACTACCGAAAACCCCGCGTCGAAGAGTACGCGCCGAGTGATGACGGTGATGGTGGGAAGTGGTATGACGGAGACGATGATCCTGAGGAAATACCGACCTACCATAAGGGATCCGGACCCAGACCGGTGAGACTTGCCCACCCGTCGTGTTTGACCCGCTCGCTAGACAACTACGGAATGGAAAGGCTGACTAGATGCCTAGCGAATGGGGCACGACAATGCGATAGTTGGCGAAGGCGGCTACGTCACGGCCAATGCTCTCAGTAACGCAGCGGACGCATCCTCGTCGTCCTCGGGCGACTCGTCCGACGAAGCGCCCCACGCGCGGAGGCCTCGCGGACATACCGTCAGGTTCGAGGAGCCCGAGCGGCCCGCGAATCCCCTGGTCGAGCTCGAAACGAAATTGAAGCATGTCGGGGGGCTGCTCGCCGAAGCCAAGAGAGCGATAATCGCCAAGTCCGAGAATCCAAAGGAGACTCATGTGGATATGGATGAATTGTTCCACCGCTTCTGCGAGCGAGTCAAATGGGAAGAAGCAAAGAGGGCGGAACGTTTGGAGAGGGAAAATCAAATGATCGTGCAAGAAGCGAAGATGATGCAAAAGGCAATGCTCGCCGAAGTCGAGAAGGAAAGAGAATTCAAAGCAAAGGTCCAGGCATGCGTTGTGGATCTGTTCGGCCCACAATGTCTAGAATGGTCCTCTCGAGGAGGCCCTCCTCCTCTGGCGCTACCACCACCATCGCAGCCACCACTACCACTACCACCTAGACAAGCGATGGAGCCTGTGTGTACTTGGTTATCAAAAGCTCTGATCTGCAAGGAAGCGCTAAAAGAGCTTGGCGTGGACTACTTTGAGCGGGTATTAATCTCGTATTCGTTCATCTTCCTTTGCATGCTGACGGTTCGCAGGACGAATACTTTCTGGTGGATCAACGTTTGGACACTACTACACAGCAGGAGTTGGTTGACAGAACCACAGTGCTAAAAGGTTTTCATACCGTGTCCATGAAGATCCCCAAGATTAGAAGCTAATTATCAGTAGAATATATCAAGAGATTTCAGGATGCTCCAGTGGTTGCTGGGCTAAATAATGGAACGTGGTGCAAGCACGTCAAGCCGCCAGGCTGCCCATATCCTTTGGTAATCCCAGTCGATAGAGGTGTCCATGGGGATTGGGACGATGACGAAGACCGGCGTTCCGAATTTTCGGGCACGACGTCGTCCAGCGACCTATCTCAACTCTCTTGGGATGCGACCTCTATCACGTCAAACACTTCCTTAGGGCTCGCATCGAATGAGGCCGTCGAAGATTCCTGGGCTGTCCCGCTGGGCTGCGAGGACCTTATCGATCTTGAAATGGGTTGTAGCGAAGTGGGTACACTGAAGATCCCATCAAGCAGGGAGGATCTATCCGTGAGGTCTTCACGGGACGACACAGGTGAGAGCGCATCAACGGATGATGCACATGAGAATTCGCCAACCGAAAGGTCTGCATCAGCACCCCAAAAAGAAACGGTGCCGGAAAGGAAGAAGCCCCTGCGAGTATACACCCACCCGAGATCGGTCGGACGGAATGAAAAGAAGGAACTCGCGGAACCGAAGAAACATGCCAAAAGTATTGGCGGGGAGACCGAGCCAGAACACTCTATTGGCACGAACTCCGCAACTAGTCCGTGTCCTAAAACGCCTACATCATCATCGACGGCAACACGAGCCATGCGCAAGGCGAAGCGGGATAGGGCAAGAGTACGCTCCGTGGGCAGCAAGAAACATGCACACGACATGCCCCACGAAGACCCATATGCGTGGCCTCCCGGGCTCCCACCCTTAGGCCTCGACGTTCATTTACCTTCACCGAAGGGGTGGAGGGAGAGAACAAAGCCACCACAGGAGTCGCCCCCACAGGCAGACGAAGCACAGTTAAACGCTCTGCTCATACCGGCTCCCCCGTGGGGTTTTAATCGACTGCAGCAAGCCATCGAATTGACAGCAACGCCAAGCACTTCTGCTCGGGGTGTGGCCGAGGAAGTGCCTACGTTTACCGTCGTGGACGCAATTCATCCGGATGAACCGTACCAGCAGCCGCAGCTTGCTAGACTCATTCAGCCTGCGGCACCTCGGCAAGATTCGCAGCCAATGTCGAGCCATCAGCTGGTTCCCGATCTTGCCGATATCCAGCGCTGGATCCAAAACACTGGAGGGGCCGCTGCTTTCCCAGTTTCGGGCTTCACGGGCTTTTCAGGTGTGCCACCCAGTCCTGCGGCAGCATTCACTGAAGGTCCAGCGGTATCTGCACAGCCACATCCCTCCGGAGTAGAATTGGGAGCACAAGGATACGACACACCACAGGGCTTTATAACGGCTTCGGTACGAGATGCTTCCCGAGAACCACTTGAAAGAGATTCTTCGACAGCCAGGTGGAACTCGGACCAGAGCCGTGACCCGAAGGATTTCGATTTGCCGGCACGGCAGCGATCGCCTAGCCTACAAGACTTCCCAAAGCAGGAAAGAGATATCTACTCCAACATCATCGAGCAGCTAGAATCTCTCGTCCAATCTCTGACAGCTGAGACATTACGCATGCTAGAGGACGAACTGCGCTCCGTCAGAGAGAAGGCCCGAAAGAACAAAGAACGAGAGCGCCGACAACGCTCTGCTCGGAGGAATTCCCATATATGGGGGCACTCGAGTTCGAGCTTCACATCACACTCTCCTCCCCACAGCCGAGACTACCGGGTACCAAGACACCCGCCGCCGCCGAGACCGGCGCCAGCGCCGGGACCATCTTCATATTTATCTCCTGATGCGCCGTCCCCCGCCCATTATTCTCCATACAACACGGCTTCAAATCCTACGGGCCTATACGCCCAACATTATAGTCACCCCATCACTTCTAACTCATCCCCCCTTTCATCAATTACTTCTACCGAGGTATCCGGAGGGCAAAATGATCAGGAACCTTCCCGAGCGGTAGCCGCCGATGACGAAGATTTTGTACGGAGACCAATCCTCAGGACCGACTCCGGAATCACAACATCTATTGCGGCTGGCGAAGCGCCGGGCTTACGCCACCGCCGGAGTAATGGTGTTGTTGCCAGTGGCGGAATTGGCGGGGTACGCGGTTTGGCTGATATAACGAGATCAAACTCGTCGCAAAGCAAGGAACAGGTAGAAGCCAGGAGTTCCGGCGATCCAGAAAGAGGGGTGGAAGCTCCAGAAGTTGGTCCGGTGTGGGTGGAGGCGTTGTCTTATCCCGCAGAGGAATCCGTGATGATCGACACCCGGTCTGGTACCCAGGTATCTTTGAGACCGCCAAAAATACCAATGCCTTTGTTAGGTCCTCCGCCCCCGCCAGGGTACTTGCCCCCTGGCCATCAGCTCGACGATCCATCTCAAATCTCATCGCACCAGTCAGTATTTGAGGAACGGAATTTTATGCACCTCCGGGAACTCGACGATGGCAGTCGGCAATCCAGGTTTATCCACCCGCACCACCGAGGCGCCGATTCATCTAGTCGGAGAGATTATCGTTCCAGTAGTGTTCGGCACGGCCGCCACGGAAATAGGGAACGAGCTTTAGTTCTATGGCAATCTTCCTACAGCCCTGAGCGTCGACCACACTCAACGCACGCACACTCAACGCACAGTCGTGGACGCCGACCACGAACGCCGTCATCACACAGTATCAGAGACACCGACTATGAGCTTCCTGAGACCGTCGTTTTTGCGGCTGCTCCGCACAGCCGACTAATAGAAGGCCCTCCGACTCTTCCACGACAATCACCATTACCCATGGTTAATTATCCACCACCTGTTGCTTTCCCCCCAGGCATAAAGGCCAAAGTTGTCGATGTGTATCATCAGTCACCTTTCAAGTTTGTCCCTCGCACTAGAGAGGTATCACCGAATACATTCTTCGTCTCCATCCTCCTGTCAACGCACTCATCCGGATCCGAATTCAGAGTGTTCCGGATAGAGCTCGACAAGAGCGAGGTTGATGATCGGGCCCTATTCCAGACGATAAAATCAACGTTCCACGAACTCCGGGGATGGCGACGCAGATTTTCGTTCAAGGGTGTGACCGATATCAAATTCGCCCAGGTAAGTTTGCCTTCTCCCCTTTCCGTAACACACGGACACCGTCAGTAGCTAACTCCATTTTTTTTTCTAAAAGTACGGTCAAGATGAGCTTCCATGGCACCAAAACGCCGACCCGCGATTCCGGCGTCTGATCGTCACCCCAATATCGAGCCCGATCGATTATGGGGCCTACGCTGGCAACCAGCTCCTGCGGTACTTCTACAGTCCCAGATCACTACAGCGAGCGAGCAGCCAATGGACCGAGGCGTTCAGGGAACTGAACGGCGGCAAGCCGGTACCGAAAATCCTCGATCCCCACAGGAGGATACTGTCGAATGAGGTCTACGCGCCGCCGCTCGACGAGCCCTCAGGCCAGGGAATACTCTTCACCGAGGGTTGGTTGCCGGATAGGATCATTGGCGCTGCCTGCTCGGTGGTATTTTTGAGTTTCGTTGTTGCCCTGACATGGAGCTTCCTCAAGGACCCGGAGGAAGGGATTGCCGCCGGAGGCTACGTTCTCACGGCGCTCTCGAGTATTATTGGGATGGTCTCGCTGGTTAACGCGCTGGATACTGTTGGTTCTTGAGGCTCTGTTTCATGTCCACCTCTCTCTCTCTCTCTTTCTCTCTCCCCCTCCTTTTCTCTATGGCAAGCTTGAGCGTTGTTTACGTATATACAAAGTATGTATTATGACCATGAGTAAATTCAAGAAATGAAGCTGGACGGAAACCAACCCACCACACCAAAGTGCGACATCCCATAGATAATCCATGTTCCGCGCTCGCTTGCAGGACGCACATGTGATGTGCAGGTACATAAATATGTACATAGATAGCATCGTGGTCCAGGTTTATGTGTATCTATCCGTACGACCCGTCCACCTATATGTGTACATAACCTAGGTCTAAGGAATCATCAACATAGCACATCTATCACCCATCGATCCGTCCATACATTGCTGGAAAACCAAAAAAAACCAATCGTTCCTATGTATCTACATATGATATGTCACTACCGTAATCTAATCTCATCGGTCCATCTAGTTACACCTCCATCTCCATGTCCAATAGTCTGCACACACACACATACATAGTTACGCGCGCTCATCGCATATCGAAAACACGATGTCATCACCCCCCTCAGACATCTGATCTAATCATTTAGGTTTAGATTTAGATTTAGATACAGATTTTGGGGGGAGGGAGTGGCGGGGTTGGGGTTAGGCTCCACCACATCATTCCTCCCTTCTCCTGCTCTACATAGGTACATACTATACCCGCGCTGTTCTACTTTTACAAGGCCCCGTAAACGTAAATGGAATATAAAAAAAGGAACAGAAAAAGGGAGTAAGGAAGAAGGAAGACAAGACTTTTGGTCTTTTCAATGTCGATAATTTCTTCTTCTTTTTTTGTTAATGATGCCCCTTCGCTTCACTGGCAGGAGTGACCAAAGAACGTAAAAATTATAATGATCCCCATCCCCATCGTTCGCCGCTGAAGAGCCCCAGACAAAAAAAAACAACCGTGGAAAGTGTAAGAAAGTAAGAGAAAAGAGAAGAAAATCTCTCCCCCGCTCTCGGCTTTTTGCGTACGTCAAGGGTTGAGTGTGCACAAAATCTAATTCTTCAGACCAACTGCCCCCATCACCTTACTCGTCGTGCTCTTCTTCTCGTCGAACACACCCAGCAGCTGCTTCCATACTTGGCCAGGCTCCTGGCTGGCGTCAATTCCCCGCCAGATGCCCTTCCTCTTGTAGTAGTCGACTACGGGCGCCGTCTGCGAGTGGTAGGTTCCCAGGCGCTTCTTGAGGGTCTCAGCGTTATCGTCCGAGCGCTGGATCAGTGGCTCGCCGGTGACGTCGTCCTTCATGTCGTGCTTGGGAGGGTTAAAGATGCGATGGTAGGAACGGCCAGACGCGGGGTGGACGAGACGGCCAGTGATACGCGCGACGAGAAGGGCGTCGTCGATCTCAAGCTGGATCGCGTGGTCGAGCTTGTCGCCGCGTTCTGCGAGCATCGCGTCGAGGCGGTCGGCCTGGGGGACTGTTCGGGGGAAGCCGTCGAGGATGAAGCTACGCGATACGAAGAGGTGGCCGTTAGTTCACTAACGATGGTCGCAAGGCGGAATTGTGGATGTGGTTGATATACCCGTTCTTGCACTCGGCGTTGGTGTCGAGCTCGTGCCTAATCATTCCAATCATGATCTCATCGTTGACGAGACCTCCTTCGTTCATGATCTTCTTCGCCGCCAGACCCAGCGGGGTCTTCGCTGCGACCTGAGAGCGTAACATGTCGCCGGTAGCCTTTTCATTTTCACAAACTCCGTCAGCAACTCCGCCGGAGTTCCCCGCCAAAAAAAAAACGTCGTAGTCGCCTTTCTCCGGGGATGGGTGATTACCAAGTGGCAGGCACAGAACTTCTCCTTGATCTTAGGTGCTTGGGTTCCCTTACCTATTGCTATGTTAGCCGAGGTCCATGGTGCGTATATAAAAAAATAAAAATTGCGGGAATGGCCACGGTGGTGGGTTCTCGGGGATGGAGGGTGGGGAGGTTTGGCATCGTGTCAACATACCAGCACCTGGAGGTCCCATGAGAATCATCCGGACCGTCTCCGCAGTTGTCGCCCCCTCGCCCTTCATGCTCCGCTCAATCTTGGTGATTCTGTCCTGCAACTGGTTGGCCAAGTCCTTGAGACTGGTAATGTCTTGTAATGTCGGGGCCATAGCGAATTATGTGTTGTGGTTTTTTTTTTCGTAAGACAAAGAAGGAAACCGTTACAACGAAATAAGAGAAAGACCAGGTGAGATCAGAAGAAGATGAATGGAAAGGGAGGGGGAGGGGAGATGTATGAGGTTGAGGAGCGGCGGTATGGACGACGATACGGGTGAGTGGGAGTTTTTGATCGGACACTGGGAAAGTTAGCCGGACGTGTTCTGGCGGAGCGGAGCGCCAAGACTTTAGTTGTCCTGAATGCAGAAGCAAGGCTGGTTGGTTAAGGTCAACGATGAAAGCCGCGGGAGCGGAATAGAGCAGAACCGTTAGAGCTACTAGCCAACTCTGTGATTCCGAGCTTAGCGGTGGCCGTGGCTTTGAGATGATGGTGATGACGACTGGTCACATCTCCTCAATACAGCGATTCATCCAAGCTCAGAGATGCACATTGTTGGGGTTCCTCCGAAGCGAGCAGGAAAACATCAATGCTAACCCGGACATCCCAAGGTACATGCCCCGTACCTGTAACTGCGGTGGTGTCAACGGACGAACGTCGTTTCCTTTTGCCTCACGATGATCGCTCACAGGCTGAAGGGATATGTGACATGATCAATCCTAGATGCGCTGCCAAGGTTGAGCGTCCGCAATTGCAGCTAGCCTAGACTACAGGGTGCCCACCCGGCGTCACGTGCAGGCCGAGGTCTGGAAATCAGCCCAGCACTTGAGTACTATACGCGTGTTTGGAATGCCCCCAACACCCACGGACTCTTGCGGAGAACGTAGCATGGCGGCTTCGGAGGCCACTCGCATCTAGGGGCTGGGGGTTGGCTCGGATGATGTACAAGCAGGGACAGAACTCGCAAAATCTGGAGAGAAAATACATCTCGGTAGCACAAAGCCGATCACCGATGAGAGCATCGCGAGCTTGAAACGGCTGTAACGGGGGGGGACATCAATTTTATTTCGCATCTACAAGCCTTTCCAGACTACGGCGAATGGGTGGATGTGAGCAAAATTCGGCGAGATCTCGTTGCCTCGCGCTTGCATGAGTAGCTGGGGTAACTTTAGACGCGCCCAGCGCCACAAGCGACAGTTTGTTACCCCTTAGTCATCGCCACAACTATCTTATCAGCCTCACACGCGGCTCTAGTGGTCACAGTACTGCTGCTAGAGCATCTTCAAGAACCAGCACAACTCATCCACCTGCATACCTATCTTGCATCATCGAAACAGCTCCCATCCATCCAACAATCCTCTCCAGAAGCATACCATGCCTACCACCGTCAGGGAAGCCGTTCCCTCCATCACCGTCTCCATCGCACCTCTCATCCTCCTCAGTGCATGCGACCACTATGGCCGCACGGCCAAATTCACGCGGAAGCGCGTTGTCGGAGTGCTGCTAGGACAGAACAGTGGGAATTCAGTAAGGGTCACAAATAGCTTTGCTGGTAGGAACTTCTCGATGCTTTGTTTCGATCGATGGATTTGGGATGGCGTTGTTGATTGTGGCGGGGTGATGAACAGTTCCATTCGAGGAGGACGACAAGGACCCCGCGGTGTGGTTCCTCGACCACAACTACGTCGAATCGATGAACGACATGTTCAAGAAGGTCAATGCGAGGGAGAAGCTCATCGGATGGTACCACTCCGGCCCGAAGCTACGAGCTTCGGATCTACAGATCAACGAGCTATTCAAGCGATACACGCCGAATCCGTTACTTGTCATCGTGGATGTCGAGCCCAAAGCTATCGGAGTGCCCACAGACGCCTACTTTGCCATCGAGGAGATCAAAGACGTAAGGAGAAGTGTTACCGCATCACCGCCAGACGTGCTGACGTTTCCTGTGGCCCGCAGGATGGAACCACCACGACCAAGACGTTTGTTCACACCCCATCGATCATCGAGGCCGAAGAGGCCGAAGAGATCGGTGTTGAGCACCTCCTCCGAGACATCCGCGATGTCGCCGTCGGCTCCCTCTCCACCCGTATTAACAACCAGCTCCAGTCCCTGCAAGGCCTCCACCTCCGCCTGCGAGACATCGGTAACTACCTGCAGAAGGTCAACAGCGGCACGCTTCCGGTCAACCATGCGATCCTCGGCCTCCTGCAAGACGTGTTCAACCTGCTACCAAACCTGTCCACGCCATCCGTCGACGGCGAGGAGAACAACGAGCTTGCGAGGGCTATGGCTGTTAAGACCAACGACCAGTTAATGAACATCTACCTGTCGTCGCTGATCCGCGCCATCATTGCTTTCCATGATTTGATCGATAACAAGATCAAGAACCGACAGGACCAGGCAGAGGAGCAGGAGAAGGAGGCAGAGAAAGAGAAAGAGAAGGACGAGAAGGAGACAGGAAAGAAATCCGAAAAGGACGGCGAGAAGGGCAAGAAGGAGGACACGGAAAAGAAGGGTGGCATCGACAAGGATTTAGATCTATAGATGGTGAAATCTGTCGAGGAAAGGAAGCGGCGGGACACGCCGACCGGAAACGGACCATATCGATGTGCTCTTTGGCTGTTTGTAGGATAGTATAGCTACCATATGCGACGTCCTTCAAGTGAGACAGGAGTTTTCTCTCCGAACACCTCGCCCGGTACATACACCTTACCTACACCTAACTCCGAGACTTTCCTGCGCTGCTGGTATGCAGAGTGTTCATAATCCAGACCAGGGACCACATCCAGCTAGCGCAAACCCCAGTCCAAAGCCTGGAATGTGTCAAGGTTGTGATTCGCCCACTAGATAGATATAATATAGTTGTGTGGGCTTGGTGGACTTTGGTTTAGCGGCTCCTATTAGGGTTTAAGCTTGCTTTCTCCCCGTTTTGTTTGCTACTAGGCACAAACAACTCTCTCGATCGTTCAAGTCGCTTCTCTTCATCGCCCCCGTGAAGTCATCATTCCACTCCTCCCAACATCCCATAACTTTCAAACCTAAATCCCTTTGCACTCACAAATGGCCGCTACAGTTGAAGGCGCGAAGCGCCGGGCTGCCTATCATGCGGTCGACGAACATTTCCCACCCAACGCCCGCTTCGTCGGCATCGGTTCCGGCAGCACGGTCGTTTACGTGGTTGAGCGCATAGCGCAGCTACCGCGCGAGCGCACCGACCACGTCGTTTTCATTCCGACGGGATACCAGTCCCGGGAGCTGATCCTGCGTGCCGGTCTGAAGCTCGGAGGTGTCGACACAGTCACTGAGTCACTGGACGTTGTTTTCGACGGTGCCGACGAGGTCGATCCCTACCTCAACTGCATCAAGGGCGGCGGTGCATGTCTGTTCCAGGAGAAATTGGTCGCCATCAGCGGGCGGAAGCTGGTCGTCGTCGCGGGTCTGTCCCCTCTTCCGCTTCTATATACAGTACTCTACTCTAGCTTCCTGTGTGTGGAACGTGTGCTGATATGCAAACCCCCCCGTGCGTGTCCTGGTATGTAGATTTCAGAAAACTCTCGCCGAGCTTGAGCACCCACTACGTTCCGGGAATTCCGATCGAAGTCGTGCCCGCGGCCGCGAACTACGTCCTGTCACGTCTCTCCGCACTCGGCAGCACCTCCCCCACCATCCGCATGGGCGGCACCGCAAAGGCTGGTCCGTGCATCACCGACAACGGAAACTTCATCATCGATGCGCCGTTCCAGGATGGCTTCATTCCGAGCGCTTCGTCGTCGATCTCGCCGCCTAGGCCGTTGTCACCGGCTAGCAGCGCTGTCGCCGTCGATGCTGGGTTGAATCCCGATACGGGACATGAGAGGGTTGGTGGAAGTAATGTTCTTGGCAAGGAGGAGGGCCATCCCGGTGCAGCCGTAGGCATGGGCTTGGGATCGAACGAGAATGTCGAGGAGATGGCGAGGACTCTGAAGAGTATCGTCGGTGTCGTCGAACATGGTATCTTCTGGTCTGGTGACAAAAAGCCGGTCATGGCGTACTTCGGTATGGAGAATGGCAGTGTCGCCGTTAGGGGAACCACCGGACATCATTCATAGCGCTGTTTTGGAGCTGGGATGGGATTTGTTTGTACAAGTATCTGTTGTGCAATCTAAAAAAACCGGAACATGATAATGATATATAAACTGGAAACCGCCCAACCAAAACGCATCACTCGGCGCTCAAACATCCGATCAACCCATTCCAGCTGGACATTCGCGTGACAGACGTTCCCCACTATCTCCTTTCAGCCAGCAGCGGACTCCTCTCATCCGACGGCCCGGGCCTGACCGCATCCACCAGTGTGTCCACCTGTTTCCGTGCCCTCCTCTCCCGGATCTCCCATATCACGCACATGACCAACAGCCCGCCCTGCAGCGTACCAGTAACCACATATGTCGCCCAACTACTCCACCTAGTCCCCTCCCTCATCGCGAGTGAAATCGCCCACACAAAGCTCCCAGGGGTCTGAATGCACATCATCGGAATACTCAGACTCCCGACATGCTTCAGCCTCCAGGTAGTATACAGCTGGGGGATGTACTGGATCGATGCCAGGATCGTGCTCTGCACGCCCAGAAAGTTGGCCCACCACACGAGAGTGTCCGAAGGCTGGGGGGGCCGCGACGGGTCTGCCGTGACCGCGGACGAGTGCAGCAGCGAGAGGTAGAACGTCGTCACCGCCATCACGAGGAAGTGCAGGACCGATGCGACGGTAATGCCTACAGCCGTGCGCTTCGTGGGTACGCGCGACCCCGGAATCGCGAGGGCACTGCCAGCGCGCGGGAGGTAGATGAGGAAGAGTGCGAGACTGCCGAGTATTTCCTCATCTCGTTAGCAGGGGAGGACGAGGAGAAGGAGAGGAGAGGCCGTACATGATAGCGAAACAAGCCCACTGCAATCCGACCTGGGCAACCCCCATCGACGCCGCGAAGCAGTTGAAGCCGCCAATGCCCTTACCACAGCACCCGAGAACGCCCCATGACAGGATCAAGATGTTCAAGAACGCACAAGTTCCCGACGTTACCCCCAACAGCAGGAACAGCGGGCTGATTCCCTCCGAGGTGCCGCGCTGGATGATTCGGATGTGTTGTGGGAGGTAAGATATCTACCCGAGTAATTCACCACGCGATTAATTTTGGGGGAAGCGCGAGTGGGTGCAACCGAGCCGGCGAAAGGGACGTACGAGGATTCCAAAGAATATGGCGAACGAGAAGACTAGATTCGCCACTGAGGGCGAGAGCAAGCTGGAGCACTCGGATGGCACTTTGGCGAACGCGGTGAGCGACATTGTGGACGTGCGACTTGGAGCTCGAAGCTCGATGGCTGAATGCTAGGGAGGTATGTACACCCTCCGTACAAGCTCCACCCCTGCAGAACAGTTGAGCCGTTGGCGTCTTGGCTGCGCTAACTACCTGGTGCCTATCATAAAAAAGTCACTCGACTTGTCTCGGTTGAGTTGGCCGGTATAGGCATTGTGCTCAAACGTGCTGGATACACGAGTATTTGTTGTCCACACCCACAAAAATCCACAGCCGCCAGGCGCGGCTTAGCCATGGTGATCTCAACCAAATGGATTGTTAGATTGTATGCATACACAAGAGGAGATCGTACACCTGTACTCGAGATGAAAAAGTGAAGAAAGCTTGTAACTTACCAGTGCTTATTGACTCGGGGGCACCCGAAATTCAATGAGCTCCATGTCCCGAGAAAAAAAGAGAGAAATGAAGCAAGAACTACATGCCTACACACGTGCCTACACACTAGAATACATACCTAGCACGGAATAGAGCCGTACTCATCACAATTCTACATGTCTCTTTATTGGCCCGAGTGATGGAATTACCAATAACTACTAGTATTTGCTCCAATGCCAGGTACGACTCCATAGAGCACTGATAAATTAAACGCCGTTTCAGCGTCCGGGGCGGTTGAGTTCCCTCTCGGTGATACACGCACTCCAACCGTGTGGCCATTGCAATCGTAATAACAGCTTGCAGGCGGCGAAGCCAGACGTCGGAGGAATTGAATTTCACAATCGATATTCTAAGGAAGTGGCGAAGGCGAATGAAGGGATATCAGTATCAGCACATGCTAGGTGTTTGGCTATCCCTTCGATCGTAGCGGCTTGGAGTTCCAAAAGGACCTCAAAAACGGATGTCCCACCACCTCCCGCTGTCAACCACTTACCGGTTAGATTAGGCTTTAGAGTTAGAATCCTTTTCCAGGTTCTATTGGAGACTGGACGAGTTTATTTTATGGTGGTGAGCAATATTGAATTTATACTTCGCCGAGATGTCTATACTCTCCTCAATATCCCCCCATTTCTCCACTCTTACATGGCTCCCACTACACGAAATCTTGTCAGCACTACCTACAACTCACGAAATCCCACAAAGCAGCTGCGCTGATCGTTTAGGCAGAGCAGCACTGCACAGGACTTACATTCCCGCCTGGTTTTCGGCAAAGTCGAGATCCGCCTTGACACCGGTTCTCCACCTACACAGCCAACAGACCAGCCGCTGGGGCTGATTCTAGCCTTCGAGCCCCTCCCTCCCCTACTGAAGTCGGCAGCCAAGCAGCAGATCGCCTCCAAAGATCGACAAGCATACTTCCCTACCTCCTTGAGGATGTCCTGAGGCTGGCCATATGCCTATCCACCTAGAAGGTGGACCACGCACACTGTAGTCAGAATTCCTTGTGTGTCGTCGCCGGTACGTTTTTGAAATCAGAATAGAGCAGGCAAGAGTTAGTGGTCATCATGTCCAACCCCAGAATATCGTGCGAAAGGAGGCAAGCCGCGTGTCGTAGTAACTGTGGAATTGATCGGCGATGTCAACACAGCCCATGTGCTGATTTTAGTCGTCAGGGCAGGTGGGATAGGCATCTCCTTCTCGAAGTCTTATCCGAAAACCGCGTCTGCCCCATGAAGTCGCTGGCAGTGTGACTGGCATTGATACCGTCGTGTTTCCGGTAGTTCTTCACGGCAGGCGCGCAATGGACGCCCATTTAGACGACGATACCAAGCCAGCGCCCCATCTCACCTGCGGTAGCGACTGCTGTGGCCTACCTGCAATTAGGTTCGGCTCATGCCGCTTTATGACCGCATAGGCGCTGGTATTCTGCGCTATCGTCTCGAGGAGTTTTTCGGTAAGTAACAGGTGCAGGATTTAGACAGACACAACGACGTCAAGTCCACGGATGGATGCGGGCAAGGTATTGTGGGCTCGATGGGGGAATGCCTGAGGGTGTGGAGCTCAGACCCTGGTACTGCAATCTGAGGCGTCGAGGGAGTAATCTCTGTTTTTTCTTGGTTGGGGGGGGTGGGTTATGCGAGTGATAGTCCGTGACCCTATCTTTTTTTCGTGGCCGCTTTTCCTTTCTCGGATCGGGGGCGCAGGTGGATTGCCGCCTATCAAATCCCCGTCCTCCAAGAGAGCGAGGCATATGTGATCTTTTTGATTGAGTTGCGGGTGGATCTCGGCCTCGTTGGTTGGTGATCATCCAGGCGCACACTCCACCTTCAGTCAAGTTATATACCGCCATACCATGTTCGACTCACTCAAAATTTGGCCCAGAGCTTCTTGAGATACTGAACTTCAATTCTATCATTACTTCTGGGACTTCAATAGGGTGAAAGTTTGGCTAGAGCGTTGGGACTGACCTTGCGATACCCAAATGGAACTCTAGAGCTAAAATTACGATCGAAGGGATAGCTGTTATAGGAGGAAGGAAAAACCCAGAGTATACCGTATTCAAAGCCATCAAATGGCTAAACTCACATCGCCAAACTCATGTGCTGCAACCCCCAAACTCCGGTACCCCAAACTAGCAAAAAAAAAAAAGTATGAATGGACAAGGTAAGGGAAGAAAATCTAGCCAGTGGTGTGCGCAATACCATCCTCTATCATCATTTCCCGGAGTTGACGGACACCTGCACGGTAGACGTGCCATCAGCGCCGGTGCCATTGCCACCGCCGCCACCAGGTACCGCCACTTGATCGGTATACTCATTGAATTCGGCTGGCGGGATGCCGCGATTGCCCCTAGGTGAGAACAGGGTCGCCGAGCCCGAGCTTACACCAACCATGAGCGAGTCGAATGATGGCGAGAAAGCTGCAGACATGATATGGCCGTCCAAGGTAGCAAGGTTATTGACGAATGGGTCGCCACGCCGGATGTCCCATAGTTTGATGACTCCATCAGAGGCTCCGGTGTAGAAACGATCCCTGCCGGGTGTCCATAGAGCGACGTTCACTCCAGCATCGTCACCACCTCCGGCTGGGAGCGCAGTGCCATGGCTCAGCGTATGGAGGATTTTCCCCGGGAAACGACAGTCCCAGACTATCGTAGTCCTATCAGTTCCCGACGAAGTCACATAGGTTTTGCAAGGCCTGTAAAGTCATCAATACGATGGCAGCGTAGCATAATCAGAAATAAGCGACTTACGACATGGTTACCACGTTGATGTCCTCCTGTTGACTGTCGAACCCCAAAGCCGGGCGGGGTCGCCTTTCGGCGAAGTCCCAGACCCGGACCTGCGTCCGAACGCCCGTGGTCCGACTGTTCGCCACTCCACCGGTAACAAAGTCTCCCTGTTCGTGGACGAATATGTCGAATTGCCTGGTGGCTCCGGGCATGATATTCCCCACTGTCGACATTGCACGGGCATCGAAAATCACCAAGTCGCCAATCTTGTGCCCCCTCTTATTGTCGTATCCCACGACGAGCCAGTCTGGTCTGACCCTGCCGTGCCAGCTCACAGCAACAGCCTCAAGGTTCTTTCTGGACGGGGCAAATACATGGCGCGTGTAACAACCACCGCCGTCGTTAACGCCGAGAATATTAACGTTGCCATCCAGCAGGCCAGCAGCGAGCACTCCATCGTGTAGAGGACTTACGGCCAAGCGAAGCACCTCGCTCCCAACCCCCAGCGATCCGATGAAGTCACCATCCTCTCCGAGCCAAGTCTTAACTGTCTGATCATAACTTCCGGAGAAAAGATATCTTCCATCTGTTGAGTGCGTGACAGATGTCACTGTTGAATGGAGATACGGATCCAACTCTGGCGCCTGACTCATTCGAAGCGTTTTATGCCCATCAAGCATGCGAATTTGGTCTCGCGCCAGTAAGCCAAGCATTAGGTTTCCGGGCTTATTGTATTCGTCACTGTGCGTACAGCCTGCTATTAAGTCAGATCACTGAACAGACAAATGTGACATGACAACACTTACAACACAGAGCAAACGTTCTGCCGTCTGGCGACCAGCTAATATCGACGACGTCAGAGCTGCCTCCCTCGAAGATCCTCCATGGGCCCATGTTGTCTCTAACGATCGTCTCCATTAACCTGGTCTGATGGCGGCGGTTCCTGGCGCTAGGAGTTCCAATGCCCAACTGGCGGAGGAGACGAAGTGATGATAACCCGGGTGTGTAGGGAGCTGTGTGCGAAAGCTGGATGACACGATCGGTGGATGGGAACGTCATATCGTTCTGCACCGCCCAGTAGCAATCCCTGACGAAATTTTGCACGTCTTCTTGTTCCCTACCCGGGAGAGGCCACGCGGAAGGAGCGAAGTGACCGTGCCACTGGGCCGTGAGGGCACGATGTCCAATCTCTTGGAAGACATCCATACCAGGGAGTCGACCCTCGTCTCTTGCCATCACAGAGCGAACAATCTCGGCTTCAGTTTTAGTGAAGTCGACATGAAGAATGATGTGTCCTTCTGGTCCTCCGTTAATCATCAACACCAAATACATGAGACTGGGGACTCACCGGAAGCGGTCCATTCGCGCGAGTACTCTGAGGGATCGATATCAAGACCAAGATAAGGCCGCCGCATGGTTCTAGTCCTTGTAATGAGCGCCAATTGCAGTTCTAGTTGACGAAGCTCCCTCATCTCGGCGCAATTATAAGGTTCGACTGGCTCAACGTCGGGTGCGACTGGATCGACGTCGGGTGCACTGCGCGCTTGAGATGGCGGTATGTTGTCGGCGACATCCATGATCGGGTCGTGTGGTACGAAAAAAGCATCGACGCAATTCTCGCCGTCACAATCAACAACACCATGCAACTCGCAGTGCTGACGAGAGCCAGCGGCGATGGTTCGTCGCTCGCCTGGTCCCTCTAGAGCTGCGGTTGTGGACGTCATTGGCGCCGAAGTAGGTGTTTCCTTTTTCGTCCTATGTTCAGCCATTTTCTTTCTGTATTCCGCCTTTCTGATGCGCGCATTACGGCGCCGTACCTCATCCTCTGGGGTGATTAGAGCATCAGCGACGGACTTGAGACCGTAGCCTCCACCCTGCGCCATTGAACTTGGCGTGTACAGTCTCTTGCCCCAGTCCGTGGTCGTCGTACTAGCCGTGGATTGACCCGCTTGTTCAGTGAGGCTTACATCCTAAGACGATGTCAGCCGTACGTAAAAGCCCATTGATAGGAAGACATACCCCATTTTCACTTTCCAGTAATTCTGGACACTCTAGTTTCACAGCAACGGAGGCCCTGTGTGGGCCGTCAGTACAGTGCAACAGCAGCAGTAACAGATGAGGGTGCTCTTACTCTGGAGATGGAGACCTCTTGCGCTTACCAGTACTCGCCGGAGTTATCTGGTTATCCATGACGGTGTGTTTGTTGCAGACTGAGCACAATTGGTGGTTAACAGAGTTGCTGGGTCCTGTTGGAGTTGCTGGGACCAGAAAGGTTTGGCTGCAGCTCTTGCAGGATGTTTCCTGGAAGAACGAGGATTGGGGGCAGGAGCCCTGAGTTGTGTGTGTATCTGTTTCCCGCGAGGCTGAAACCACAACACAGAACCGATCTCCAGGAGGCTTAGGGAACTGCAAGTCAACTGCTCTAGAGTTTGCAACAAATGCGGGCTGGGTTACCATCGACAATTGATGCTGTTGCATCGGTGCCGGCACAACATTTCTCGGGAGCTTTTGTCCATTGGCTTCGAAGCGCAGTGGAGTGCCAGGCTCCGGGTATATTGGAGCTGCTATTGGTGAGCGCTCCTGCGTACTGTAGGTGAGGGGACATTCCAACGCACTTGCTCTCTTTCCCATGGATGGTTGTCTTTCACTGACTGATGCCATCGGCGGCATGCTTTGTACAGCCGAATGGTACGTTTCCGTGGATTGGACGAAGGTCATTGGAGCCGATTGCTGTGCGGTCGACGGTACTCGTTTACTCGGCGGGGCCATCGGCTCACGGCCGAGTCCATTGGATTGAGACCCGGGGTCATGGTGAGGTGCCATTGTCATCGCACGTGATGTCGATGCGGTGTCGCTGCGGACAGCCCTGAATCTCGACACAATATCCGGCGCCATGGCCCTTGGTGCGCTTTTGCCGGATGGATAGCTGACAACATATGTGTTTCCTGCAGCGTAGAGGTTCCCCTCTGCACGACTGCTGGCATCTCCCTCCGTTGCCGGGGTGGCATTTGAGACGCTATGTCCAATATCCGAGATATCGGGGCGAAGAATCGGCGAAGGGCTCCTGTACTCGAAGGAATCAGGAGCCGGCGCGATTGGACCTTCATTGTTGAGCTGTTTGAGAGAGGGCATCTGCGGGCTGCGTGCAAATGATGTGGACATCGACGGTGGCACGAGGAACGAGCTTATTGACGGCTGGCGTGACGGCTCACGGGTTGGCGATCCAAAAAATAGGGTCAATGGGAGTCTATTGTTGCGTGGAGGGGAAGTAGCTGCTTGCACGGGCATGAGGGCGAGGAATGTGGGATTTGGAGCGGCGGCTTCAATTGTGGGACGGAGTTTTGCCGGAGTAACGATTGATTGCTGTCGCCGGGAATTCCTGGGAGATCTAGTGCTGACAGGCGGAAGGTACTCATCGTCGTCATCATCGGAAATCAGGATGGGCGAGTTTTTAGCACCGCTACCACAGGTGTTTGGCGGCATTTCGACTTTGGCGCATCAGCAGGACGTGCGGGTTGGAAGGAGCGCGTCTACATGTATATCCCGAGGAAACGCGGTCTGTGACAGTGCGGCGGAATAGGATATCTAGACTAGTGGATTGGCGGGCGCATGCAGGGATCGGACTCAAGCGATGGAAAGAAGCTCTGCTCCACGCGCATGCGGCAGGTTGGGCAACACCTCAACACTATCCCGCCTTTCTTGTCAACTGCCACAGTGACCCACCAAACGTCTCGTATACGCAGCGACTCACAAATACATGGCTCCGAGTGCGTCGCTATCTCGTGCCCGCAGCAAAGCGACGGGCAGACGTCGGCTAACCGTCCACAGCAGTACCACCTCCCGTGATTGTCCTTTCGGGGCCTTCCGGCACTGGCAAATCGACTCTGTTGAAACGACTTTTCGCGGACCATCCCGAATCATTTGGTTTCTCGGTCTCCCGTGGGTCCTCCCTATTTGTACACCGCCATTATCGCTGGTTTATTGACTAGTGGCAAAAAGACACCACACGTCCGCCCAGGGCTGGCGAGAGGGACGGCATCGAGTATCACTTCACTACCCCTGAAGGGTTTGAGGAACTGATCAACAAGCATGCATTCATCGAGCATGCAACCTTTGCTGGCCGTAGCTACGGAACTTCTTTTGCAGCAGTGAGAGACGTCACTTCCAAGGGCCGCGCCTGCATCCTGGACATCGAGATGGAGGTTGGTTCCCCGCAGCCATTCCAATTCAGCCGATGTATCCTAGCCCCACAGCCTGGCTCCACAGCCTGTCGTGATATCCTGTTTCGGATAGCGAGGATCGAAGCTAATGGCAGCAACAGGGCGTCAAGCAAGTCAAAAAGTCCGACCTCAATGCCAAGTTCATTTTCGTTAAGCCTCCTTCGGCCCAGGAGCTTGAGAAGCGCCTGAGGGGACGGGGAACGGAGTCTGAGGATGCTGTGCAGAAGAGATTGGACCAGGCAATCAAGGAACTGGAGTTTGCGGAGCAGTCCGGTGTTCATGACAAGGTGGTGGTCAATGACGATTTCGAGCGGGCGTATGTCGAGCTAAGCCAGTATATCATATCTCTTTTGAAGTAGAGTAAGCGATGTACATAGATACCACCTCAACGCATACGATATTCAGACTCCATGGCACTCAATGCGATTGCTTGTGTACCAGGATCAGGGCCGGATGAGCCTAGTTAGATCTCCGAGACAGCCTGAATGTTCCTCCACAGGCGAACATATTCGGACAGGATCATGAGACCGGGACGTTCAGCATTGAGGAATAGTTAGTAAGAATGTCAATGCGAATTCCTTCATGTGTTTTCCGCCACGATTTGAATTGTAACAAATCTACAGCCGGAGGTGGTACCAGAACATCCTGACCCCAATGACCCTATCCGTCCTTTTTTTTGGTTCTTTATCCTGTTTCACCTGGCGTGACCCAGGGAGTTCACTTATAGCAAGCGAATCACGGACTATGACGCCGTCAAACCGGGCAACGGCCCGAAAAAATACATAACAACCTCTGAACAGCCTGGCGACACGCTTCGATATGCTAAAGGTCTTACTTATTCTGTTATCAAGAGTTCTGATGCATAGACGTTGACACGGAAAGATGGTATGCTTCTATGAGTAATAGTCGTAGAGTTGCCCCGCGAAACCCAGTCTTCCGAGATCTCTTTCCCAGACCTGACCTTCGTGGTCTTGACCTCAGGGAGTATTCCCGCCACCGCCTTCCGATCAGAGAATTCCAATAGGTATCGATACCGCTTATATTTTGTCCTCGGTCTGTCGGTCCGAGCTAAAACCCCATCAAGTCCACCCTACCTTCCCGCCACTTCCGAGGGTCATGTCGTCTAGCACCGCGTCCACCCCCAACATCCCCGGGAAGCCTGGAAGCAACAGTGCTGGTGCTCCTTCATCGCAACTGGCGCCGCAGCCTCCGGGCAGTGTTGTTGGTGGTGAGCCCTCGAGGCGCGCCGGCGGAGGGAGCGGAGGAAATTTCGGAGCTGGTTCAGGGGCTCGCAATGGCATGCCCCGGAACAACCAAGCATCACGCAAAGGCCATCGGAATCACCGCAAGCCCGATTCTCTTACATCGGAGGAGCACAATTACAATTACGGCGGCTATGACGAGGTATGCACTTCTCTCCGCTACTCTTTGCTGCTTTCTACATGTACGGAGCTGAAACCTAGGCGGCTGCAACAAGGCGCCGACGTCGTCGAGCACTCGTAAGGGAACTTCTATCGCGATCAATTGGGATTATTCAGCCCCTCACCCACGTGCCTACGGTGAATTCCGTCCACGCAATCAACGGAGAAATCCAACTTGGGGGTTGGGCTCTGGTTACCATGCTGTCGACAAAGCTCGGTAAGCGAATTGGAATGATCTACTCGATCGGTTCCGGCAGGTGCTGATTGGCTGCAGCTATGTAAACGCCAATTATCGTTTCATTGTCAATCCCCATGGTGACTACAGAGCTCAATGTATCGACTCGGACGTCCATTTGCCTTGGGACCATATCCTCCAAATCCTCGCATCCGCATTGACTCAATGTCCGAATTGTCCCATCTGCCTCTCGACGCCCGTAGCTCCTCGCATGGCAAAATGCGGCCATATATTTTGTCTGCCTTGCCTGGATAGATATATGGCTTCCACCGACGGCAACAAGCCACAGATCAGCAAGCCACGATACAGGAGATGTGTGATCTGTACGGATAGCGTATACATGACCGACATTCGCTCGGTGCGATTTATTACAGGTCAGCAGACAGACCCCCCCAAAGAAGGGGACGATGTCGTGCTCCGGTTGGTTATGAGGAAGCCCGGCAGCACTCTCGCCTTGCCTAGGGATGGCGCCGATCCACCATCTGCACTAGACGAAATCCCATGGCATTTTGCTGCGGGGGTCATGGACTATGCCAGAATCATGAAAGGGTCGGAGGATTACATGATGGAGCAGTTCAAACGCGAAATCGTGGAGCTTCAACAGATGCAACTGGAGGATGAGCTGCTATTTGGGGAGGACGGACTATGGGCGAGAAAGGCGATCGAAACGATTCGCGGACAGATGGAAGGGCTGGCCGGCATCGGAAACCCACCGCCGTCGATCGTCCCGCAAACGGAGAAGGAGAAAGAGAAAGAAAAACGGCCACCAATAGTGTTCTCGGAAGAAGCCACCGACGTACCCCTTATGTACCACGTGATGCACGAGGCTCGCTCCGGTCACTCGTCATCTTCCCACACGCCGAAACCTGGACCGCCGAATGACGACAGTTCTGTTTCCGCTGCCGAACTGTCTTCGTCTCTGATCGGGTACGAGGACCCACGCCAGCGAGCGGGTGTAGGTGCATCCGATGGTTCTCCATATTTCTTCTACCAGGCCTTGCTACACCACTACCTTTCACCACTTGACATCCGAATCTTGAAGGTGACATTTGGCTCCTTCGCCAACTTCCCCGCGACGATCTTGCCTCGGGTTGAGAACGTTAGTACTGGCCACACGGTAGATGACGACCTCCGCAAGCGAGCCAGATATCTCGCACATCTTCCATACGGATGCGAGGTTACCTTCCTCGAGTGCGATTGGACCGACATTGTGCCACCGGAGACTCTGGAGAAGTTCAAGGGTGATATTGAACGGCGCAGAAAGAGGAAGCGGGAGAAGGAAACCAGAGAGGAGCGTGACAGGATTCGAGCTGAGAAGCTTGAGGAAGACGAAAGATGGTCTGCGCTTAGACACCGCAGACGAGAGTCTGCAAGCTTCCTCAAGGGAAACCTCAAAGACGAGGACTTTGTGGCTTTAGGTCACTCCGAGTCCGTCGATAGCGAGACCGTTGCAGGAACCTCTCCCTCGCAGGCTACCGATTCATCCGTAACTGCCCCGCAGCAGCGAACTGTCTGGGGCACTCCAGTCATCGCCGTTTCACAAGAAGAGCCGGTACACCACCGTGCTGAAGACAACAGCGGATGGTTGCCGGATTGGGAGAAAGAATTGATGTTGGAAGAAGAAATGTCGGTGCAGATAGAGATGGAGGAGGCAGTGAGCAACGGCGGTGGCAGTGGTTCCGGTGGACGTGCACCAAGCCATGGAAAGGGCCAGAGGAAGAAGTTCAAGAAGGTCACTCTTATGACGAATGGCGGTAAACGAGGCGCATGAACTGGTTGTTTCTCTATGTGTTGTTTCGGCCGTTTCGTTCCCTTTTCAACTCTACTGCACGCAACACACACTCATTGTATGTAAATAAAACTGGATGGCATATTAATGGTGGTGTATGCGGCATGTGGTGTTTGGTGTTTTGTTTGTTAGGTATCTTGATATGACCGATATCTGCTTTGATACAGTATATATATCTGTGTACGACTGTAATATTTTCCGGCTGTGAGAGACATTAGTCTTTTTGTTTCTCTCATCACATGCTGCCTTCCTAAGTATCTAGGCGATAAACTCTACACCACACGCCCTTTCCTCCTCTTGTTTGCAGTACCTGTTACGGATCCACTACCCAGCGGCCCACCCAAGCCCTCTATGACTTCGTCAGGTCGTCCGATATAGCTTCATCCGTGCTAAAAAGTTGGGTTTGGCAGTCTTGCAGTTGTGCAATATACGCACCGATATTCTCTCCCGAAGTAGGACGGGCATTGAGGAACTTGGTAAGAATAGCTGCCCTTCTGGTTTGCTAGGCCGTGAAATCGAGCCGTCTGAGCAAGGTCTCCCAGATCTCCCTGAAATTCTCAAGGTCGCGCGCGTGGCTGAATATTGGGCATACAGGTGTAAATCAGCAGGCGTGCAGCCATAGTGCGTCGTTTCTGGTAGCTGTCAAGCGCTGTTCTGGCAGCCGTGATGTTTCCCACTGATGGTTGCTGCTCTTTTTCTCCGGTGTCAATGTCGAAGGCTTGTACTATCCTGAGGGCGGATCTGATATCGCGCTTCCATTCATAAATGGTCCCGTCTAGCTTCTTAATGACACCGTGTTTCCACTGATACCAAATATCTTTGTTGAACTTGGACGTGCATGGCTATGTGGTTGGAATGCTCGCGAATCAAAGCTCGACCAAGGGATTTTCGAGTGGAGAGTTCTGGAATATCGAGGAACGTATCGATATTGGTGGTTGAAGGTACAACGGTCCGGGTTCATAACTGGTGGTTGTTCATTCACAGACTAACCACTAAGAGGCTTAGCGCCACTTAATGTGCTACTAGCGTTGCTTGGCACGATTGACATAGCGCAGGAAGTGAATCAAACCTGGAAATGAATCACTCCTCGAGGTGTGTGATTCAAGGCTAGCTGCTTTAAGCAGTGCTCTGTGCTATCCCATCACCACCACAACAACCACCGCAACTACAACCTGTCCACGGGTGAGTGTAGACGGATGGTTGAGAATATCTTTGGTTTATTCATCACCCGTGTGCAGCCTTCATTGGCTGAAGAGTGGGAGAACACTGGGCGATAGACTCGGGTGAATGCAGCCGAACCATTACTGACATGAAGACAAAGACAGCTCCGAAGGCTGTGATTATTTCTTGCTTTCCTGGTTGCCGAGGGGATTCTATTTTCTCTGACGCTTTGACAAGCACTCTGACAGAACGCTGTACGATGCCAAGAAAGAATACTTTCTCATCCATATTATAACCTAGATGCCATGGGGCTTGATCTTCAACTCTAATCGTTTGCTTCAATCCTTGAAAGTACTCGCGGATGATCTAGGAATCGTTGAATGCGCGGCATTGTAAAGGGGCTCATTGTCCATCGCCGATAACGCTGGATGTCATGGTAGAATCGGTTTGCACCAATTCTTCCCAATAGGATCGAGATTCGGACCGAGCAGATTTCCGTGCCGATCCCGTCTAATAGCTGCCGTCAGTGGATCAAGCATCAGGTGAAAGAAATAGTTAGCACATTCAAGATTCCGCGGTTCTTGGTCTTTAACAACAACATGCCATATATACTTCGTAGTAGGTCAAGTCGTGTCGGGTAGCCCTATGCATATGCAAGCACCACTCCTCCGGAGCTTCCCCTTCCGCGATTGTCAGGGCCATAGATATCGTTCTCATGAGCGTCGGATAAAGTCTTAGTTTCGCCATTGGTGCACTCACTCTTCGCAGGGGTGAGAATCTAGTATGAGGCGATGGCTGTTTCGAGGCTCTATTTTCTGGGACTGACAGCCCGTGGCCGTTGCTGCCGGCCGGCACATTTTGCTGCAAACAGGCATATTAGACAAACAATTGGAAGTTCGGACCGATTTTATTGTGGTTGTTGAGGGCTGAAACATCCGAGTACATAGGTACTCTACATTACCTCAACATGGGGGGGCACTCAAAATGGCTAGCCGTGAATCACACCTCAAGGACTGATTCGCCTCCAGGTTTGATTCACTTCTGCGCTACTACGTTACCGTTCTTGAATCGCCGTAACTCCTGATTTTTCACCAGTAAGAGTTTGAATCCATCCTCAGCTCTATCCAATTGCAGCTACCGGAGTAGAAGTCTCAAAAAGGCCAGCTCTAGAATTAAATATAATGCATAAATATGTAATTTCAAAAACCAGAATCTAACTCCTCCCGATCAGAATTCTCATCCACAACCGTCTTCCCTTCCACTCTCACTTCCCTCTTACAGCTCTTGCTCCAAATCATGTAGATATATCCTCCCTTATCTTTTGCAGACAGTCCACTTCCTTTTGTTCATCCTCCTCCAGGCGAGTCGCAAATCTCCATGTTCCGCTATTTTTCCAAAGCGCAAGACTCAATCTCTTCTTTGCTGGTGACTCGCTTGCTGTCTCTTGATTTTCGATGGCAGACATTTCTCGCTTGACCAATGGGTTGTAACTTGGTATTTCTTGTCGGTTCTGGCAGAGCTGTCATGAAAAAGTTGAGCATCAGCTCTCCATAGATTTGCCTCCCTTCCCGCTGAAAATAAAAAAATAAAATAAAAAAGCAATTATCAACCAGCGTCTTGGCATTCGAATCCCCGACGGCCCCTTGATACAGCACAAGCCTCCCGGCACTAAGCACTGTGGGTAGGTAGGGCAAGACCCCTAGCACAGAGCAGTCCACACCCCCACCTCTCGTGGACCACACACAACCCTCAATTTAGTGCTTCACTTCACGAGAGAAGTTCACATCACGACGGCTCGATAATTTCGCCCAACACCCAGGACCCTCACGACAAACGAACGTTTACTTCATCCGACAAACTTCAAGATGGTACTACCTCCTTTACCTGCCCTACACGCTCGCACGGCCACAGCGACAATATGAACACTGCAGCCCTTCAGCTCCCAGTCGAAGTCGCTCAATCGAGAAACAAGCGGCTGGAAGATCGCGAGGGATGATGGATGATATTAAGATGATCTTGAACTGTGCGAGAATCAAATCGATTTGCCGACCACTTTTCGGATCTACTTGATTGCATCTTGCGCAATTCATGTGTCTACTTCGGTACCACTGGATGGAAGATACGCACACTATAAATCTACATACATTTGTACCCCTCCGTAGAAGTACGGCGGGCTCTGCATTGTTGTAATAGGGCTGATGTCTCATGTGCTTCAATGGCTGCGAGACTGTAGAGCTGATTTTGTATCTGTTGAAAAGAAACATTTCGCTGATTCAAAATCTCTCAATGACCAATAGCCCGCCAAGAAGAAGGCCGCTCCAGCCCCTTTCCCCCAGGGCAAGGCTGGTGCTTCCAAGAAGCCCAAGGTTAGTTGGATATCTCCCTATTCCCCGCTCAGGTATCTCGTTACTGATGTGATGTAATCCATTAGCAGAACCCCCTCATCGAGAAGCGTCCCCGTAACTTCGGTATCGGTCAGGATATCCAGCCCAAGCGCAACCTCTCGCGCTTTGTGAAGTGGCCCGAGTATGTCCGCCTACAGCGCCAGAAGAAGATCCTCCACATGCGCCTGAAGGTTCCTCCGGCGATCGCTCAGTTTCAGAACACTGCCGACAAGAACCTTGCCACCCAGACCTTCCGCCTGGTGGACAAGTACCGCCCTGAGACCAAGGAGCAGAAGAAGTCGCGTCTTGTCAAGGAAGCTGAGGCCATCAAGGACGGAAAGAAGAAGGAGGACGTGTCCAAGAAGCCGTACACGGTCAAATACGGTCTCAACCACGTCGTCGGTCTGATCGAGAACCAGAAGGCATCCCTCGTTCTCATTGCCAACGACGTTGATCCCATTGAGTTGGTGATCTTCTTGCCCGCTCTTTGCCGCAAGATGGGTGTGCCTTACTGCATCATCAAGGGCAAGGCTCGTCTTGGAACTGCCGTTCACAAGAAGGTGTGTTACCTACGGTTTGGTTTTCCGGGTTTGCCACTTACCTAACGTTTTTAGACCGCTGCTGTCCTCGCATTTACCGAGGTCCGCTCCGAGGACAAGAGCGACCTCACCAAGCTCATCTCCGCTGTCAAGGAGGGATACAACGAGAAGTACGAGGAGCACCGACGGCACTGGGGTGGAGGTATCATGGGTCGCAAGGCCAACGACCGCACTGGCAAGTTCGACTGCTACTGTATGATGTTGGGCATGAATACTGACTACCAATATAGCCAAGAAGCAGAAGGCGTTCGATGCGGCGATCAAGATCTAGACTTGTTCTCGCTCGCAATGATAATACTCAAAAAAAAATTGCTAGTGTGATCCAGTGTTTCGTGGTGAAAATTGCTTGGGAAATTGAATTTCACCGGCTAGTGTTCTTGCATACCAATGATTTTGTGATGTTCAGTGATTCGACTCGGGTCTCCATCCGGTCAGCCATCCACCAATTTACCACCTTCATGCGTCTCCAAAGTCTATCCATATATACCTAATTGAAGTCTGGGCCTACGTCCGACACCTCTGGAACGGGGCAGCCCTGTAAGCCTGACCGTACTAGGTGATGGTAGATATCAGAGAGTAGAATATTTACTGAGTCTTGTCCTTGGGGAGTGTTTCGGCCAGCAGCTCGGGCAAGCCTTGAACAAAGGGACGACACGCCCCACGCCACATACCCATTGCACAAAGCAGATTAGATAGACCTACGCGCCAATCTGTGCCTTCAAATAATAACGCCATGTTTAGTATGCCATCTTGCCAATCAAATGAACCTTCGCACCCTCCGCCCCGTACACAAGCCCCTTACACCTTCGTTTTCGCCTTATCCTTTGGCGCCTTGACCTTTGGCCCTTTTTCCCTTGGCGGTGGTTTCGGGCCTAGGGTCTTCAGCTTTATCGCCTCGATCTCTTCCGTCAGCGCCGTATCGGCGAGAGCGTTCATTGCCGCTCTCAGTTCCGCGTCTCTGCATAGTTGGGATCAGTCCGCAGTCTAGTTTAGGGGGGAGGAGAAGCTATGTGATGAGGAATACGTACGACTTATTCGCGCCCCACCCCTTCCCGATGACTCTGTCCTTGAACCCCCAGCCATTGATCATAACCGTGATCCAAAAGCCGCCGTTGTTGCCGCCGCCGCCCCCGGTCCACCTGTAGGTGAGTTGGGCCTTGTTCCCGCCAGCCAGCGCATTGAGGCTCTGTTTCGCCATCTTGTCGACGGGAGAAACCTTGGCTCTCTCGACGGCCATCTCCTTGAGCTTCGGTTCAAATAGTCTCTCGAGCCAGACCCTAGCGGTCCTGTAGCCGACGTCGGGGCCGCCCTCGGAGTCGAGCACGACGCCGCCGATGTAGGCCTCGAAGCAATCAGCGACGATCTTGATCTTGTTCTTGTCCTCGACCAGGTTCGTGCGCAGGCGCTCGGAGAAGCCGTACGCACGCGCGAACTCCGCCAGCGGCTTGTTGGACACCAGCAGCTGCCGCATCTCCGACAGCGGGCCCTCGCGGTACTCGGGGAAGCGCGTGTACAGCACCGACGACGCGATCGACTGCAGATAGGCGTCGCCGAGGAACTCGAGCCGCTCGTAGTGTGCGCTCTCGACGCCGGGCATCGAGGCGTGCTCGCCCCGGATCGAAGACACGTGCGTGAAGATCTGCTTGAGGAGGTCCGGGTTGTGGACCGGCGGCAGCGGCGGCGGCCACTCTTCGTCCGCGTCAGTGGCCGGCGAGGCGCAGGAGAGGAAGGTGAACTCCCCCGCCGCCCTCATGGCATTGAGGGCGACGAGGAGGTTGGCTTTTTCGGGGCCGAGGGTGGCCGTGAGGTTCTCGATCGAAACGGAGGGGGAGAACAGGACTGAAAGACCCTGGGTGAACGCTGCGAAGGCTGATTTGATATCTGCTGGTTGGATTGAGGTGGGAGCGGCTTCGGGGCCACTGGTGGCGGACGGGGTTCCCTGGCATGCGATCATTGGCTTCTTGTACGGGTTCCCACCGTCGCCGTCATCCTGGGGGTGCTTTCTTTTGATCTTGTCGCGCGCCATAGTGAGGGAGTGTGGTGGAGTGGGGTGGTGGTGGTGGTGGTGGTGTGGCGAAGCTGATTCAATTGATGTGTCGCTTGGAGAAAAGAAAGTAGGTAGGACAGGGAAAGTTCGGATGACATGGGCAGGTCTTTTCACTCTACATTATCTACATCTCTTCCAGAGCACTGGACCCACAACGAACCTCGACTCAATCGATGTCGAGTGGGCTGGGTGTTGTTAACCTTCATGCCTGGATGCTCGTCCGCACTCGTAGCCAGACACGGACTGCCCGAAGGCGTTGTTGCCGAAGGCCGAGGGAGGGGAGTTGAGTGTCAACTCACTGCTCACACATGACGCATTCCAAATCACCAATGTCAACATTTTAGAGATTGACTTGCTCCTATTGGATATGACAACAGGATTGGCGGTGATGTCGACGATACTGCGATTTTGTTTGATCTGTACACACATTCGACACCCCGCTCCAGCCCCCCCGCACACAGCAACCCCGCTGCAACACAAGATCGTTCAATCGCAACACATTGTCAACCAACAAACCTTCACTCCAATTTTGCAACGTCCGCAGACTTAAAGCACAACGCCCACCCCCCTCCCTCGACATCATCTATCGTGACAGGTGGAAACAATAGCGAAAGAAGAAAAAAAAGAAAAACACACACCGCCTCGATCGCCCCTTCAATTCTGGTGGCTTGCTTTTTCCTCTAATTGTTCTGGACCATTCCGGTACCCTTGTAGCCCTCGGAGGAAACACCAGTGATGGGCTCGACGTTCTGTTCCTTGAGGTACTCATTGCTAGCCTCTTGCCACTCCTTGCTCATGGTCTTGGGACTTGGACGGCCACCAAGACGTATGGCATAGAAGGCCACGAACGAAACACCGACACCAATGGCGGTGTACTGGATGACCTTCGAGGTTTCACCGGGAGGAGGGGCGGCACGGGGACCGTGAGGACCGAAAGCGATCCAGTAGGCTGGTTATTTTTTGGGGGTTTTGCGTCAGCGAGAGAGACGGTGCGAAACCCCCCGAGTCGGGTGAGTGGTTTTTTTTTTTTGGTGTGAACATACAAGCCTTCTTCTCCTGCGCAGTCAATTCGCCCCACGAGCCCTTCATGCGATCCCGCAGCTGCATCCAGAGTTCGGCCTGCTCGGACGGCGGCATGGCTTCCCAGCGCTTCTCAATGTCGGCCAGCGTGACATTGGAGATGGCGTAGGAGCTGTTTCCGCGCGAAAGGACGACGGCAGCCGATGCCGGGCGAAGCCGGGAAGCCCGCAGGAGGGAGTTGCGCACCATCGACATCTTGGTTGTGTTGGTAGTTGGGAGTTGAGTGGAGATTTGTTTTTAGGCTTGTTGGGTTTCCGAGGTTGCGAGGAGTGAGAGTAAGTAGTGGGTGTGGTTTGATGACCTGGGGAATTTCTGGGATGAGTGGTTGGATACCGACGAGACGACGTTTCCCTCACTATCTAGCGATTTTCCTCCCACCACCAGCCCCAGAGAAAGTATGGAAACTCACACCACCCACCTCACTTCCGCACCCGCTGGTTGGCCCCGCCGGACACAATGTTATTGTTTGCACTCCTAACCGAGAGAAAAGAAAAAACGAATCACCACCTGTAAATAAGTAACTTAGTCCGTCTAGAGAGAATGGAAATGTATCATTTACTTCCACAATTCGTTTTTGCGTAGAGCGAGTAACTACAGAAGTACGTGCATCATATGTTAGTACATACTTAGGTATCCACCGCGGAGTGGAGAACGTCTGCACTTAACCACACCTTTCTAAAGTACATAGCTGGCTGCTTAGCCCGCATGTGCATCACTCACTAGAAAGCACTCCATTTATCATACGGGCAGACACGGACAGATACTCACATGACTACATCCTCTACATACATACCTCCTTCATGTCAAGATAGGACGTCCAGAAGGCTCTAGATGCCTTGGCACCCGAGTTCGGAGGGAGTCGGAGACGAGCATGTACCTACATATAAAGGCATCTTCCGCATGGCAAGAGGTATCATCGAACTTATCATCTCCACCTATATGTATACCCATATATGTATTCTCTTTGATAGGTTACGAGCCCGGCTTGAACGCTTATCAATACTCAGCCTTTACCATATCTACATACTAGGTATGTAGATACCTGTACGCACGTCCTGACGATCTTGTCTCAACCCGTCTTAGCACAAAACACCCCTGTCCAAACCCTTCCTTTCAGCCGCAACACCAAGCCTCCCCGATCAACATCGTGAAGAAGAATTTTTCCAAACCCAACAGGGGAACCATCGAATGTCTGATGCTCACCAGCCATTGAATGGAAGATGGATGTTGGGGCCGTGCTTAAGACGATGGAAGCATGGCAGATTATCACCGGAGAAGAGAAGATGCCCGACCGAGGCTTCTCCAGCCCACTCCACGAGAGCGAGAAGCGACAAGACGGAAACAACCAACCTTCAGCGAGCCATCGCATCCTCTACCAAGCGCAAGAGCCCTCCTCCGGATCTCAGCCAACCATACAGTTTAGAAAAAGCTCCGCCGTCTCGAGGACCCAGCTGAGATGTGGGTTTATGCTGGCCAACCAGCTCAACAAGGCATAACTGCTCGCAAACCCAACGCTCCGTCCATTCAAGTAACCTCTACACCGTCAAGCCTTGCCCAGAAGAACGCATCGGAGCCGAGTACCGTGATCCTGTCGACGGAACCAAGGAAGCGATAACGGACACTGCCCTGCTCCAGCAGCTGTTCAACAGTGCAGGACCGATGTTTGACGCGTGTTGCGGAAGAAAATCGACACCACCATTGCCCAAGACACCTTTACTGGACAGGGGTGTTTGTGCTAAGATGGGTTGAGACAAGATCGTCAGGATATGCGTAGACTACTCTATATCATAGTATGCGTATCGATGTAACAAGCAGTGGGCGTCCCAACGACCATTGGTCAACGGCTTGAGCACGCCCTCGATAACTACTCGGGAAGGATGGAAAGCACAGTCCTGTAGGAGGAACTGGAGGCCTTCGACGCGGACCTACTGCAGGAGGAAGAGGCCGAAGCCAAGGCGGAGGAGGAGAGGCTCCGGCCCGGGCTGACCATGTCCACGGACGGGCCACAGCTGGACAGCGGAGCCGCTGGATACTCGGCGGTGTGGTAACACGGGCAGCAACCCACATGGGCTACAACCAAGAAGCCTACGATGCGGAGTGCGCCGCTCTTGCCAGGGCGCTGGAAACCGCCACTAGGTGACAGACGACCCCAGAGAGGGTCACGATCTTCACAGACGCCCAGGCCGCCATCGAGCGCATGGCCTCAGAGGAGCCTGGCCCCGGCCAGATGTGCGCGCTCCAGGCAAGAAAGCACATCGTGGCGCTACGGAGAGCCAGGCCGGACGTCAGCGTCGAGATCCGCTCGGCGCACAAGGACGTCCCAGGGAAAGAGGAGGCCGACGAGTGGGTCGAGCTCGCGGCAGAGGAGCCGGATGCCCGAGGGGTGGAATGGCTAGGACACTCGGACCGGACGGAAGCGCAGCCGATGCCGCTCCCCAGATCCCTCGCGCATCTCAAGCGGGTGATCTCCGAGAAGTGGGCGGAAGCCCGCCAATGGGGCTGGAGGCCGGGTCTCCAGGAAGAAATACAAGCTTCCGAGCAAGCAGAAGCCGGATGTGACGGTGGTCGGTAGCTACAAGAGACTGGCCGCCAGGTTTTACCAGCTGAAGACGGGGGGGGGGGGGGGGGGGGGAAGAGCGGGGGCAGGAGGCTGAGGAACTGGGCTCCGAGGACGATGAGCAACCGCTCTTCCTCCCCACGCCCTCCTTCATGGCCTCTGCAGAAGAGAGGAGTAGGGAGTGGAGACGGTTTTCCTTTGTAATTTCCTTGGTGCTCCCTACCTATATCATACTGGGGGACAGGCCTGGGCGGAGGGCAAAGGGGAGCTTGCAACTTTGCTGCCCTGTGCGGACTGCGGACTGCGGACGGGAAATGGACACTTTGTACGTCGCCATGATCTATCTGGATTGCATGTGAGTATCGATAAAGCGTTCAAGCCGGGCTCATAACTTGTCGAAGAGAAAATATGGATATATAGGTGGAAATGATAGTTTCGATGGTGCCTCTGTACCTATATACATGCTCGTCTCCGACTCTCTCTCCGTACTCGGATGCCGAGGCATCTAAAGCCTTCTGGACGTCTCATCCCGATACTCCATGTTGCAATATCTCACTCGTTCTGCTTTGTCACGTTACTTTGTCACGTGTAGAATCACGTCATACACGTGTATTCAGACTTTTCACTTTTCCTGCCTTTCTCTCTAAGACAAGACAATACTCACAAGACTTCATCTTTCCATCAAACTTCCGTCATAATCTTGACACTCCACCCATCCGCAAGGTCGAGTCAGGCGCTGTGAAGCGCGAAGTCCGGAATTGCGCAGCTGTTGAGCGGCGCAGCGAGGAAATCACAAAAGGAAAGAGACAAACGAAATCGGAACCGCCCCCCCTTCCCTACTCCATGAAGGAGGAGAGGGGGACGGCAGCTCTTCATCCGGTAAAAGGCACTGTCCAGTGAAGACAGTGGCCCGTCTAGAATAACATCAACCATGCCCATAGGTGTTTGTCGTCTCGAGCAGAAGTACAGGGGGGCCGAATGACAGGCTACGAAGTGTCCCGTGAAACAGCAATGGTGGTCATCGGATGCGATATCAAGTAACGACGTACAGTACACTTCCTCCATACACTCCCATCCGTGGCAGGAGCCAACTCTATTTCACTCCCCAACCCCCAATATCGTGGCCAAAGTTGATATGCCTCAAGCACCAAGTCGCAACACTTCGATTCATCAATTGGGGGTGTTGCGTGTCTTGTGTCTTGTAGTACCCGCAAATTTGCCCACCCCCGTTCCCACATCTTCGCGCAGCAGACACTGCGAGGGAACGAAAGGAAAAAAGAGAAGAAAAAAAAGTAAAGCCCAAGCAAAAGAAGAAGGAATAAAACACAGTCACAGAATAGACGAAGAAGAAGAAGAAGAAGAAGGAAGAAAACAGAAATAAAATGAGCAACCATGTATCTACTCTACCATCTATCATGCACTGGCCGCGTATGCCGCTTCGCCACTGGAAGGGTCCGCCTCGATTCCCTCCTTTTGCATCTTCGCCGCCGAGGCCCGGCCCATCGTCGCACTACTTCTCGAGATTGCATCGGTGAAGTAGAAATTCTCGATAACCTTGGTAAGCGGTGCGTTCGTGGATTTGGATCCTCTGTTGGCGTCCACGAGCTGAGCCTTGATGCCAACGGCGCTCATGGTGGTGGGCTCGACGACACCGTACCGTGCCAGTGCCGGTGAGATCTCCTCCATCCGGTACCGCAGCTGGGCGAGCGTGTCGTAGGAAAGCTGAGCGCCCAAGAATTGCGACGCCGCTCGGATGATCTTCCAGTCCTCACGTGCGACACCGGGGACACTCGTAGCGGCGCGGGTGAGCTGTACTCGTCCCTCGGTGTTGACGTACGTTCCAGACTTCTCGGTGTATGCGGCACCAGGGAGCACGACGTCCGCGAATTGCGCACCTTGATCGCCGTGATGGCCTTGGTAGACGACGAAAGCGTCCTTGGGAATGTCTGCCGGGGTGATCTCGTCGGCACCGAGAAGCCAGATCATTTTGGGAGTGGTCTGCGCGGTGGCGGAGGAGGGAGGGACGAAGCCGACGTCGTAGGCGGCACCGCGCGAGGCAGCCTGCAGAAACCGTTAGCAGAGCATCCAAACAAGATGGCCATACGCCACACATACGCGCTGCAGAACGTTGTAACTGTTCCACTCAGGTGTCAAGAACTTGGCCGAATTCTTCCCCAGGAACTGTCCGACAATCTCGTACATGGCCTTAGCATCGGCGTGCTCCGTAACACCGCTACCCATGACGATCATCGGCCGGTTGCCAGCCAGAAGCTTATCACCGAAAGGCCCAGCAAGAGCCCTCCTCAGAGCAGCAGCATTGGCGCCGAGATACTCATACTCGAAAGTGCTCTCGAAGTTCTCTCCGACGAGGCCGATTTCCAGGTCCGATCGCAACCACTGTTTTCGTATTCTCGCGTTTAAGACAGCAGCCTCGTGGCGAGGGTTGGTACCGACGAGAAGAATAGCATCTGCGTTCTCGACTCCGTGGATTCTGGAGTTGAAAAGGTAGTTGGACCGAACGTCGACACCGTGCGCCGGAGGAGCGCTGCCATTGGGCTGGTCGAGAGCGAGATTCTCGGATCCAAGCTTGTTCATCAGATCCTTCAGCGCAACCAGCGACTCAGCCTCGACGAGATGTCCAGCGATAGCCTTGAACTCGTCGCCCTTTGGTGCCAGCCTTCCGTGCGCCGCCGCGATCTCGGACAATGCCTGCTCCCAGGTGGCGGGAACGAAGCGGTCATCCTTTCGGACGAGAGGAGTCGTCAATCGCTGGGTTTTCAAACCGTCGCATGCAAATCGAGTCTTGTCGTTGATCCATTCCTCATTGACATCGTCGTTCAGCCGGGGAATAACACGCATCACCTCCATCCCCCTGGTGTCCACCCGGATGTTGGAGCCCAGAGCATCGAGAACGTCGATAGACTCCACTCCCTTAAGCTCCCACGGCCTCGCACGGAAAGCATAGGGCTTGGAGGTCAAGGCACCGACGGGACACAGATCGATGACATTGCCGGAAAGTTCCGAGTCGAGATTTTTCTCGAGGTATGTACCGATCTGCATGTCATTCCCCCGGCCCGTGGAACCGAATTCCGGAGCACCGGCGACGTCGTTGGCGAATCGGATACAGCGGGTGCAGTGGATGCAACGGTTCATGGACGTCTTGACGAGCGGACCGATGTTCTTGTCCTCGACCGCACGTTTCCCGGTGATCTCGTGGAAGCGGCCGCGGTCAGCTCCGTAGCGCATCGACTGGTCCTGGAGATCGCATTCACCTCCCTGGTCGCAAACGGGGCAATCCAGCGGGTGGTTCGCCAACAAGAACTCCATCACACCTTCGCGTGCCTTGTGCACCACCGACGAGCTCGTCTTGACGATCATCCCGGGCTGGACGGGCCTGCGAGACCAGCAGTCAGATCAATGTCGTACGCACAGTCAATAATAGGCCGTCCGTTACCATGCGCAGGATGCCACCGGCTTGGGCACTCTTTCGACCTCGACCAAGCACATACGGCAATTGCCGGCAATCATGAGTTTTTCCTACATGCATAGGTTAGATAAAAGGAGGGGGGAGGCTACAGAATCCGCAACGTAGCAGCCGCATTGCCGTGCGCGCGGGGGGGGGGCGGGGGTGGCGGCGGCGGCGGCGGCGGCGGCGGTGCATGGAACACATACATGGTAGCAATACCGCGGGATAGTAAGACCAGCTTTCTCGCAGGCCTGGATGAGCGCTGCACCCCTCTCGATCGTCACTTTCTTGCCGTCAATGGTGATCTCGACTTCGGCGGCGGTTCGTGGAGTGGAGGCGAACGTTCTCTTGGCGGTCGGGACGAAAGTGCGCGCCGGCCCCAAGCCCCGTAGTAGCCCATGCCGCATCATCGTGAGCTGAGATCGCGAAGGTGGACAAAAGGAAAGGACGAATGAGGTTGCTGTTGGGGGATCGGTGGCGGTGGGGGAAGGATCTTGAGTGGAGATATCTGAGGTGGGAACCAGAGTTGTTTGGTGATGTGAGGCGATCGGAAGACGGCGGTTGCTTCGTTGCCGCAGCCAATCACCGGCGGACCTTAGAAATCCATGCAGACCTTACAGCGAACTCGGCGACATCAATTCGTAAGAAGTACCTCCAACGGCGGAATCACAAACAATGGGGTCACATTCAACGAGATGAATAACAGATCAATATGGAAATAGCAAACCCATTGGTTTATCGGCAAAAGGAGACTTAGACCCGAAGACCCTCGACTCGGAGCGAACACAGAACTTGTCGCTAATCCTTCCTCTCCTTTTAAATCGGGATACCGATCCCTGTGGGGGCCGTCTCTCCGATTTCCCGGCATATGTAGATAGATAGTCGGGGTTGAAGTGGAGAACAGCCGGGAAGACCGCAACGCCGCACTCCGTGTCTCCACATCACGAACAGAGTGGACACTCCACTCATCCTTCCGACAAGGTTTGCCGCAGTGATGGCGGGCCGAAACAGTAGGTAGTTGAGCTTAGTTACTTGGCAAATGGGCCCCGCTTCCCAGTGCCATCTAGACCCAGTTTCCAAATCTACACAACAGTTGTCGCAGCAGAACAGCACGCATTCATCGACGCCCGCGAATGGCCAGTGGCAAGAAGAGAGAAAAAGAAGAAGAAGAAAAATCGTTACGCAAAGTAGCAATACGCCAGCAGAACCACCAACACTCCCGGAACCCCGTCCATCATCACGCCATGCCTCCCCTCATCCGGCGGCTGTCTGTTGCCCCGTCGTCGTCTTCTTCAACCTCTCCTCCGCGGCCCTAGCCATGAGCTCCCTCCTGCCCGCGGCGTCACCTGCAGACGTGGGCGCGGACACCCTCGCCGCGGCTCCGCCGAGCAGGTGCGTGCCGCCGTTCCAGGTAGTGCCGTGGTCCTGCAGCGACGTCCTCGCGGGCGGCGGCGGCGGCTCGTAGAAGACCTGGTCGGTCAGCGGCCTGCCGGCGGAGGCCCAATCGTCGCGCTCGATCTCGTTCGTGAGGCGGGTGCACAGCTCCCAGAAGCGGCTGTCGTGCTCGGCGTGGACGTTGTGGGCGAGCTCGTGGGCGATGGTCTTGCGCACCGTCCTGTAGTCGCGGAAGCCGTCGTACGCGTCGGTGCGCAGCCGCACCTCGATCAGCGCGCCGCCGCCGTGGTTGCGCCCCAGCGTGCGCGACCGCGCGTCCGTGTTGCCGACCGGCTCCATCTCCGCCAGCACCGGCACCGTCCACTTGTACCGCCGCATCACCGCCCGCACCCCCCGGTCGCTGCGGATCCGCTCCAGGTACTCCAGCGCCCGCGACGGATTCGGCAGGTGCGCCAGCGGCCGCAGCGTCGTGAACGTGTAGACGTCGTTCGGGGACGGCCTTGACGGCGCCGGACGCGCGGACGGTATCGGTGGCGGCATTCGGTTGGTTGGCTTGTTCGTTCGTTCGTTCGTTCGTCGTTTGCGAAGCCGAGCCGAGCTGGATGTCGAGGACTAGTTACTGTACCCAAGTCGACTAGGTGGTTGTGTCGGGGGATGGCGGGTGCGAGGTTTACATATACCCGTCGTGGTTACGTGGGAGCTGTATTACAGAGACGGGGGTCTAGGAGCTTCTCGTTGTCGAGCATGACGGCATTAGTAATGTGCGCCTGGTGGGTTCGGCCGTAGGAGAAGCTGACACGTGATATCTATGTCAATGCAGCAATGGTATTGGGTTCACAAGTGGATGCCTGCCACTCGACACCACATGGATGCACATATGCTCTATTTCTCTGGCAAAGAGGAGCTTCAACTCCGAGCAGCCCACTAAGTAAATAAGCCTTAAACCCCCAAGCCGAAGTGGTCCCCTGTGTGTGGAACGCGAAGCAGGCCGCAATGGAAGAACGTATTGCGTTTCGATTACTTAGCTCATCCTCCGCCCGCCAACTCCTACATAGGAACATCAAGAAGAGCACACATCTCGCGCGCGATGTCAGTCGGTCTAGCCAAGATTCTCCAGCGCACGATCCAGCCCACTCATATCAAACGTGTCGAGACACTTCTCACCCTCACAGACCTGCACCCTCGATCCTCCTCCTTCCTTCCTCGAGGCCAGGCTGGCTCTGTATAGCGGGTTCCTGTCGAGCAGCCATTTCCCGCAGGGCTCCTTCTCCATCCCCGGCCGCAGCAGAACCACCGTGGTGTTGGTCAGCAGGCGGGAGCGAATCTTGGCCAGCTGCGCCTTGAGCTCCGCGCCGCCGTCATTGGGTGCGTCCGTGAGCACGATGGAACGCATGCCCAGGTTCGAGGCGACGATCGATGCCATCAAAGATGAGAACATAGAGGGGTGCTCGAGGATTTCGGCGGAGAATGCCGTGCATGTTTTCCGTGCGTGACCAGCGTACGACGGGATTCCCAGGATCGAGCCGAGGCGGAAGAGGTTGTTCGCCGAGACGCCGTTGGTGGATGGCTCTTGCGAGTCGAGGCCTGGGATTGTCACTTAGCCGCGTGTAATGTTTTCTCCCTCGGTGGGAGACAACTTACCGTCCTTGAGACGGAGGATCAGACCATTGTCGCTCTCCGCCGTGGCGAAAAAGCCGCCGTTTTCCTTGTCCCAGAAGATGTCGAGCTGGGTCTTCTGGAGCTCGTTGGCCCACTTCAGGTGGCTCGCATCGAACGTGGCCTCGTACAACGATATCAGGCCGTAGATCAAGTACGCGTAGTCGTCCGCAAAGCCCGGTGTGTCGCCCGGGCCTTCGCGGAAAACACGTTTCAAGTGGCCAGTCTCCTGGTCGTACAGGTTCTTCCGGAGGAATGCTGCTGCTTGCACGGCATTGTCGCGGTACTTTGCCGCCTTCTCCGGATAGGATGCCTCGAGGATCGCCGCAGCCCGGGAAAGCGAGGCAATAGCCAGTCCGTTCCAGCTGGTAACGATCTTGTCGTCCAGGTTGGGCCGTGGCCGCTCCTTGTCTCTGTGCTCGAGGAGCTTCTTTCGGCCGGCCTTGATGATGGCCTTGATCTGGTCGGCCTCCATGCCGAAGGTCAGGCTGAGCTGCTCGACCGACGTGACCACGGCCAGCACATTCTGGTGGATGAATTCGTCGTGAGCGTCGTCTTCGGGATCGACGTTTCCGCCTCGGTGGACACTCCAGTACCGAGCGCAAACAGACGACTCTTGCGCATCGAGAATCGCATCGAACTCCCGCCTTGTCCAGACGTAGAACGCACCCTCTGCGAGGCGAAGCTGTCAGCGGCGAGGAAGCAGACATCTGCGGTCGGCCGTACCTCGTTTTTCGGTGTCCGTGCTCCGGTACAGGGAATCCGCGCCTTCGGACGAGAAGAATGCGCCCGCAGGGTTCTTCAGCACACCGTCACACAGATAGTCGGCGGTCTGGATCGCAGTCTCCAGCAGCAGTGGATCGCCGGCGACCAGCCAGGCGTCGAGATATACACCCAGCAACTGGGCGTTATCGTAGAGCATCTTCTCGAAATGGGGCAGGCGCCAGTTGGCAGTGACGGAGTAGCGCGCGAACCCGTGTCCGATCTGATCGTGGATGCCGCCAAGGGCCATGTTCTAGAGAAGGCGATCAGAATTCGTCGGGGGGGGGGGAGGGAGGGAGTCCGAAATCCGGATACCTTCAGCGTCGTCGTGACCATCAGCTTTGCGTTGTCGCATTCTCGCTCACCGATGATATCCTTGATCACCGTCGGAAACGCACCCAGCCGCAGCAGGAACGCCAGATTGACGGGCACCGGAAACTTGGGAGGAACTGCTCGACCGGCTTGGTCAACAGACGGGGCTTTACTCCGCAGGGGGGCATCACAGAGGGGGGGAGGGGGGAAGCACGTCCAAACCCGCCATGCACCGGGTCGTATCTGGTGTTGAATTGCAGATAGGCGTCCTCGAGCAGATCGAGCTCGAGCGTTTCCTCGGCCCCCTCGCCGACGCCCTTCAGCCCTTCGTCGGTAAACTCCCTGAGACGCTGCAGTATCTCCTCGGCCGAAGCCAGGAACTTGGCGGGCTGCTCCTTCCAAGTCTGCACGATCTTCGCCAGGATTTCCTCGAATCCGATCTGGCTTTTGCTCGAGTTGGGGCCGGGCCAGTAGGTGCCGCCGAACACGGGCTTGAGGTCCGGCGTCAGGAACACGTTTAGAGGCCAGCCACTGTCTCGGTCAGTGGGCCGCTCGGAACGCCTACGGAGGGCGGGGGGGGGCCCTTACCCGGAGCCCGTAGTCGCCTCGACCTTTGAGCGGGGTGCGGCATTAGCAGCTGCGACCCGCCGGCGCGGGTGGGTCGACTCACAAAATTCATGTATATCCGGTTGATGTCGGGCCGCTCCTCCCTTTTTGCACGCGTCAGAGTCCTGTTGCATGCGCGCGCTTGCGGGCGCCATCTCGTTCGCGATTCCACGCACCTGTCTACCTTCACGGGCACGAAGTTCTCGTTCAGGATCTTTGCGATATCCTCGTTCTCGAAGCTCTCCCGTTCCATGACCTGCTCCGGCTCAGCATGCAGTCCTGTCCGTCGGTCGGTCGGTCTGGAGCTCCGAACTTACATGGCACCCTGGGATCACCGCGGCCCGCAAGGAGGCGGACGTCAGCACAGCGCCAGCCAGCCAGGGGCGGAGAGGAGCGAACGCACAGTGACACGCCGAGTAGCCGATGCTCACGAACAGCACGCGGTTGTGTTTCCTCGCCAGCGCCAGCGTCTCCGGCGACCACAGCTGCCAGCGCACCGGGTTTCCGGCGTGCGCTCGAACCTGCGTTCCCCGCGGCCCCCATTCTCAGAATCCCGTTTCGGCTCACTCGCGAGGGTGCGTGCACGGGGGGGGGAGGAGGGGAAGAGCGTGTGGCGTACATAAGGACTGCGGCTTTCGCCGGCGCGGTTCCCGAGCACGAGTTCGTCGCCGCTCTGGACGGCGTTAGTACTCGGCGCGGACGACGCGGCGGATCCGGGGATCCCCTTCGCGGCGGTAGACGGCGGCGGCGGCGGCATCACGGCGGATGTGGTGGTGGTGTTGGTGGCAGTAGGTTTCCCGCTCATCGAGACGTCTACTTAAGTTGTGTATGTAACTAAGAGTAGGTACACTCCAGCGAAAGAGAGAACAAGTTTAAAAAAAAAAAAGATCACGGCGTGAACGTGGGTTATCCAGTGGAGATTTCTGCAAGCAAAGAAACACACCTGCAAGCAAGCCTGGAGGAGGAGGAGGAGGAGGAGGAGGAGGAGGAGGAGGATGACCCACACTATCTATCAACAATGTGCCCCCCCGCCCCGCTCCCCAACCTGCGCTAAAGAGCCGAGCCGATGACGTCGGCTAGCTGACACTCCGTCACGGGATTTCCCCCACTGACGTGCTGAGAATGCGCACGAGCTCCGGGGGAGTGCGCGATCCACGCAACATCACTCGCCACCCGCCACTCTTTGCGTTGTATTGTACGCTCGGGCGGGCCGCATTAATTATATCCACAGTATGTACATGGTACCGCCACGATCAGCATAGATACTATGTATCTAATGACAAAAACAACGAGAAAGAAAAGAAAAGAAAAGAAAAAAAAAAAAAAAAAAAAGGGCGTTAACATGTATGTACTTACATATATCCACAGCGTTCGTCGCGCGCAGGATTCCAGCTCCGACGTCTCTCTCTCTCTCTGCTCCCCCTTCGCACGCAAAGGTCTTCTCCAAACAAAACCGACCTCTGAGCTGGGCGCGGCCCCTCCCCGCCCGCTCCTTCCGCGTTCGCCGCGATACTCTACTCTACTCTACTCTACTGTATATCTATATCTATAAGGGGCGCCTGCGACTTGACGAAACCGTCATCTCTCCGCATTTCGCCAGGGTGGGGGGGGGGGGTTTGTCGCTCGCGATCTCCCCCTCTCGCGCGCTGAAGAAATGGCGAATTGCAACCCTGCGCTCCCCCGCACCACGTGCCCGCCCCGAACACACTCAGAGTTGGCTGGATCGAGCCGGTGACACGCACCGTACATAGATATCTGGATATCTAGATATCGCATATGTACCACATAGCTCTATCTGGGTAGTAGTTGGGCAGAGTACGTAATTTCTTCCCCGAGTTAGACATAACTCTGCGACAAGCCAAGACGGGGATTGACCGACAAAAAAGAAAAGAAAAAAGGAAAGAAAAAAAACACTAAATATAAACACAGCAAATCTCCTCTCTCCCATCGAACCTCATCTCCCGGCGCAGGGGTGGGGCATCGGCTGCTCATTTCATTTCGCGATCACACGGACACTACTTCCCCCCTTTCCCAAAAATGCTCTACGCCTGCAATTGTGGAAAGCCAGCTCCCGTCTACAACGCAGACAAGATCGGGACACGACGAGTTCAAACACCACGGTAGATATACGAATGGAATAACATTAAGATCAATCGTTTTCCCAGAAACAACCAAATTGCCGTTCAAAATGTACAGCTACAGAACCAACGAAAGCATACACACGCACGTTGCCAGAGACGGCACGCTTACTCCGGCTTGTAGGGAGAGGGGGACGGAGGGGAAACGTTCTCCTGGTACTGGCCCTCGTAGTTGCCTGGAGACACCACACGTTAGTCTGCGCCTCGGCCACGGAGAGGAGCGGAGAGGAGACGTACCAGCATCGGCGTACTCGCAGGTGAAGTAGTTGCCGAGACCGGGGCAGTTGACGGTGGCGCATCCGAGGCGGCTGGTGCCCTTCCAGACAACCTGGGTGAAGTGGCCGGTAGCCGACTGTCGAAGGCGGGTTAGCGAACATCTTCACGTGGGAGACGGAGCCAAAAACAAACGCACCGAGAATCCACCGCTGCTGTAGCTGTAGCCCTCGGACTCGCCCTCATCGTACCAACGGCGGACAAACTCCTCGGGAGTGCCGTCACCACCGGCAGCCAGGTTCTCACCGTACGGGCCGCCAGAGTGCTCGAACACACAGGTGGAGGACACCTTGTGGGCCCAGGCGGCGAGCTCGTCGTCCCAGACAAGGGCCTTGGCGTCGTGGACAGCGCGACGCACGTTGTGGGCCTTGAGGCACTGGTCCGAGTAGGAGCCTTCTTCGACGGGAGAGGACGTGGGCTCGGCGGACTTCTCGGAGGTGGGCTCGGGCTCGTAGGTGGGCTCGGGCTCAGGCTCGTAGGTGGGCTCGGGCTCGTAGACGGGCTTGGGCGTGTAGACGGGGTACTTGGCCTTGGACTTGCGGCCGTAGCGCGTCTTGCGGCGGATCGTCACGGTCTCGACGACGGGGTGCGCAGTCATGGTGACATACTCGGCGTGGTACTTGGTCGTGGTCGGGACGGCGTCGTCGGTGCAGTCGGCGTCGTAGTAGTCACGGGCGACGATCTCGGCCGGGATAGCCGCGACAGCCGTGGCGGCGAGCAGGATGGCGGTGAGAGCAGAGTAACGCATGTTGGGGGGGAATGTGTATCTGGAGCAGAGATTTTCTGGATGGGCAGAAAAGAAAGCACTGGGGGGGGGTTGGGATTGAAGCGAACGAAGGACGGGGCGAGAAGGACGGAGTCGAATAAAGCGCTGCTTTATTTTTGTGAGGACTGAAAGTGCAGATGGGACTTGTCCGGAGGGACTTGAAAGAATGGCGGCGGCTTAGAAGAGCAGTGAAAGAGTGATTGCTGTTTCGAAGCGGCGGTGCAAGTCGGGACGGGGTAGACGTCTGGTGGTGGAAAGGGGGGAGGCATACGGGGCGGACGGTGGGGAGATATATACTCCAATCGGGAGGGGGTATTGTTATTGTTGGGGGGGGAGGGGGGGGGTCAGACGGCGAGCGGTTCCTGCGTTGACGACGACGACCACGCCCACGATGCGGGGGCGACCGACCCCTGCGAGATCGCGCTGGATAGGGGGGGGGCGAGAGCACAGGCCGTCGCCTGGGAACAACACAGCGTCGTTGTCCTCTGCGTCCAGCTTGGGCTTGTGTTTGAAGGGGCAGGCACCAGCCAGGACATGCATACAGCGAACAGCACGCTAGGTGCCGACATGGACGAGCCCTGCTCCCCTTGCAAGGGGAAAGCAGCTTTGCCATCGTGCCCTCGTGCCCTCGTGCCGTCGTGCCGTCGTGCCATCGCGAAAGAAACCGCAGGACGTAAGGGCCCGTTTTGGCGGAGCGAGCTCCCTTGGCGATCGACGCGCACGAGGAGCGGAGGGGGGGGAGCAGAGCGGGGGGACGGCAAACCCGCCGGCGCGGAGGGCGGCCAGCAGCACCGCCGCCGTCGGACGCAGGCATGCTCCTCGGGTAGAGTGGGCGAGCGTGGATGGAGCGCATCCGACACAGAGTGCGAGTGACCAGGGCCAACACGGCGGGGGCTGCCGTCGCCTTCATTTGCGCGGACGCAGAGTACGTACCCATACATGCACAGCTGCCGGCCCACAGCAAGCTTGCGGTGTGCACACAAGGTACGGTGTGCAATGTGTGATGGGTGTATCGCTGCCAGCTGAGCGGGCTGGGCTGAGCTGGGCGCCTGGTCGACCAGTAGCGTGCGAGCGCTCGCCCACCTCCGTCCGCGTTCGGACGGCGCCAAGACTCGACGGTGCTGCTCGCGGCGACTGTTCCGGGGAATTGTTTGTGTGTTTGTTTGTTTGTTTGTTTGTTTGTTTGCTTGCTTGTTTCCTGCTACCAGTTGCCAGTAGCAGCTAGCCGCCTCGCAGCTGCTCTGTGTCTCTATGTATCTAGCGAACACCCGCGGCGAACTGGGCTGCGATGGACGGTCGCCCGGCAGAGCGTGCGGATCGACGGGGCTGCCCCGGTTCCGCAGAGAACCGCCGAACACCGAGTTGTCGGCAGCATGGGAAACGCCGCAGGTCCCTTTGCTGCTGCATACGTACACATCTAATCTATTATCCATCTATTGCTGGCCATCCCGCCTCAGCCCTGCGCTGCCTCCTGGCGGCTTGGCCGTGCGACGTCGCGGTATCTATTTTCCTCTGCGCGCGCGCCTCTGCGCTGCATCGTACCTGCGTTGCCCGCCCCCCCCCCCCCGCACGCCAGCAGGCGACACGTTTGATTGGACCGTCCGCTCCACCGCCGTCATCCTCGCCAACGTGGCGCATCGTGGGGAAATTGGACTCCGTCCTTCGTCGTATCGATACATACATATCTAGATATCTACTACACACACACACACACACACACATCCTATATCTATATGTATGTATCGTCCGCGGTTCGGTTTCTTTTTCCCCTCTCCCACCCCTCCTTTCGTCCTCCCCCCTTTTCGCTGACGGGATGGGGGCTGGGCAACTGGAAGGAGGAGGAGAAGGAGGAGAAGAAGAAGAAAGAAAGAAAGAAAGAAAGAAAAGAAGAAAAAAAAGCGGCTTCTGAGACTGCCCGTCTCGCATAAGTGTTTTTCCCGTGCGTGCTTCTGCTTCCACAGCAGCCCAGCTGTGCTGCGATGCGCAGATAGATAGATACATAAGCAGAGTACTTACCCGGTTCATGCCGTGGGCGCGGACCGGACCGGACTGGATGCGCCTGCCCGCAGCTGCGAAAGCCGGTGTCGCCATGTCCTTGGCTTGCCTTTCCTTTTCCTTTTCCTTTTCCTTTTCCTTTTCCTTTTCCTTTTCCTTTTCCTTTTCCTTTTCCTCTTCCTTTCCGGCTCGGCTCGGTGACGCTGCGTCGTTCTGTTCTATTCTATTCTATTCTGTTCTTTTTCTTTTCCCTGTGGACCCGCCGCTGCGCACCGCTTCTTCCCGGGGGTTTCCGATTCGCCCGGTCTGTCCGGACCCAGTGCAGTCCATGTCGATTCAGCCTCCGGGCCCCCCAGCTTTCATCTCCCCTCCGGGGGGGGGGCTTAGCGATGTGCCGTAACGACGCGGAATGGTGCCGTAACGACGCGGAATGGATTTGCGGACCCCGTGTAAGTATGTATGTACATAGAGTAAGTAGATATCTGCCTGTTGCAGCAGCAGCGACGAAACAGGGAGTCGCCCGTGAATACGACGTGTGCGATGACTGCGTGTATGTACCCTATTTCGAAACACGATCGATTCTCGCCCGAGAAGAAGAAAAGAGGAAAGAAAAAAAAAAGAAGAAAAAAAAAGAAGAAGAAAAACACACGTATATACTTATATATATATATATATATTGTATACGCACAGGCTCTGGCGGGCCGCTCAGTTTTCTCTCCGGATCCAGTAAGTACATGCAGACGGCAGACATCGAAGGGTGCACATGTATGTACTTTATGCAGGTACTCCATGTATTCTCAGCCCCGCTCGCTCGCGGGTTGGGGGCGAGCGGGCGGGCGGGCTGGCTCGTATTGAGGACCGCAAACCCCCTCCCCCTTTCGGTTCCGTCGGCTTGCTCGTGTCTGGGCACCTGGATTCTGGAAGATGCGGGAGGTATGTATATACACAGAGCACCCAAACATCTAACTACAAACATCCATCCATCTCGATAGGTACTTGCGCAGCCGCAGTGCAAGGGGCAATCTTTTTGCTACGTATATATATCAAGTAAGTATGTATGCACATATGTACTAGGTAGTAAGTAAAGTACATACCTGGCCCGGTCCTCGCGCTATCTACTTATGTAGTTGCAGCAGCCGCCCTGCGACTTCTCGGCTCTCGAGTTTCAGATAATCCGAAAAATCGGAGCTGGTCCAACCCCACCGGCTGCGGAGGGGGGGAAAAAAAAAAGAAAGAAAGAAAGAAAGAAAGAAAGAAAGAAAGAAAGAAAGAAAGAAAGAAAGAAAGAAAGAAAGAAAGAAAGAAAGAAAGAAAGAAAGAAAGAAAAAAGTAGATACAATGTAGATATGTATCCACTTAGCCATGGGCTAAGTGTCGTGTGTAGATACATATGGGGGAAAATAAGTCGTGCCTCCCAGCTCGGACGGCGAGTTCGCGGGTACATATGTAAGTAAGTATGTATGTATGTATGTATGTATGTAATCAAAGGCAACGAGACGCGCTTTCTCTTCATCGCCGAATATCGGATCGTTTCCGGTTCGAAGGAGTGCCATGCTGTCTATAGATATGTATGCACGTACTTATCTAGCGGTGACCGTATATGTATGTATGTATGTATGTATGTATGTATGTATGTATGTATTCTCGAACGCCGTTCGAGGATCGATCTGGAGCTCGCTTCCTATGTATGTACATAATGTATCTACTCTATTCGCCTCCATCAGGCACCGGCATGTTTTCACGTGACTAATGAAAGAAACACGCATCTCTGTTCGTCCCGGGCAGGTATGTGCCCTGCCCTCACACTCCAACTGCCGGATCACGGACTTCCCTTCTGCTTCATGGCCGAATATATATCTATGCAAAATGATGACTTCGCGTAACTTAACGATGCGGCATGGTTCAACGTCAGCCCCCTATTCGCAGCTATGCCAACCCCGGTCCCGCCAAGCTCCCACTATTGAGTGCCCTTAATGGGCGGTGAGGCAGCACTTACCCTTACGTGTACATAGTGCACCTACTCTACATAAGAAGAGTATCTATCTAGGTACATACATACAGAGGGGGGGGGGGGGGGGGGGGGAGAATTTTTTAACGGTTGG